>Ga0082212_10010907_pt1 | contig 11571 bp, 9 predicted proteins | sample TergutNt197P3_FD_71548 | JGI IMG/M metagenome (GOLD analysis project Ga0082212, IMG submission 71548) | Neocapritermes taracua P3 segment gut microbial communities from Petit-Saut dam, French Guiana - Nt197 P3 | ecosystem: Host-associated > Arthropoda: Insects > Digestive system > Gut ... | reverse complement strand
ACGGAATGTGGATCACCGGTCATTGTCTGATCTGGCATAGCCAGTTGCCAGAATGGTTTTGTGTGGATGAAAACGGCGACAACACATCGCCTCAAACACTCAAGTCAAGAATGAAAAGCCATATTTCCACGGTGGTTGGACGTTATAAAGGGCGTATCAACGGTTGGGACGTAGTGAACGAAGCCATTCTCGAAGATGGCTCGTACCGGAAAAATAAATTTTATGAAATTCTGGGCGAGGAATATGTCGTGCTGGCGTTTCAGTATGCACATGAAGCCGATCCGGATGTCGAGCTGTACTATAACGACTATAACGAATGGTACCCCGGCAGACGCGGGACGGTAGTGCGACTGATCAAAACATTGAAGGAAAGAGGACTCCGAATTGACGCCATCGGGATGCAGGCGCATATCGGAATGGACAGCCCTTCCATTGACGAATATGAGGAAGCGATACAAACTTATACCAACGCGGGCGTAAAAGTGATGGTAACGGAATTTGACCTTTCCGTCCTTCCCTGGCCAAGACCGGAGACAGGCGCCGATATATCGAAAAGCATTGAATACCAAAAGGAAATTAATCCTTTTACAGAAGGTATTCCCGACGATGTAGCACAGGCATGGACCGACAGGATGTCCGATTTTTTCAAACTGTTCCTGAAATATCAGGGTAAAGTGACGCGTGTGACGACATGGGGCGTTTCGGATGGCGTTTCATGGAAAAATAATTTTCCGGTTCGCGGACGGACGGATTACCCGTTGCTCTTCGACCGCAACCACCAGGCTAAACCTGTTGTGAAAGAGATTGTCAAGTTAGCGGAATGAAAAAGTAATTACAACGACTATCATGTACAAACCGTGGACAGGCCAGGTACAAGACCATTTTGACATTATAAAAAAAGGAAAATATTTAAAAAAGACAAAGTTTTATCCTGATTTTTTAATATGACATTTTTATGTGTAACTTTGCAGCATGATGTACTAACAAACTAACAAAAAAAGTTATGAACAACAAACAGAAAGTATCCCGCAGGGATTTTATCAAGACATCCGCAATCGGAGCGATGGGGATTATCGTAGCGCCAACGATTGTGCCTTCAACGGTTTTTGGCGCGAATGCGCCTACTAATCGCATCCTTATTGGCGCAATTGGGTGCGGACGTCAGGGACGTGGCGATATGATGGGCATCATGCGCTTTGCAGATGCACGTATCATTGCAGTATGCGATCTTGATTCGGTGCGGCTGACAGAGGCTAAGCAACTGACCGAAGCGACGACCGAAAGATTTCAGGGCGCTCCCCATACGGGAGTAAAAATGTACGGCGACTATCGGGAATTATTAGCCAATAAGGAAATCGACGCGGTACTGATCGCCACGCCCGATCATCAACATGCACGTCTTGCCATTGACGCTGCATGGGCGGGCAAGGATATGTATCTCGAAAAACCGGCATCCCTGACCATATCGGAAGGGCGCCTGATGAGTAATACGATGCACGTCACGGGTCGCATCATGCAGATCGGAAGCCAGCAACGCTCCAACAGGGAGTTCCGCCGCGCCTGCGAACTCGTGCGCAGCGGTCGCATCGGACAGCTTAAAACCATCGAAGTTCGCCTGCCTGGCGATCCGCCGGGTGGAAACCCCAACCCGATGCCCATACCAAAGAATCTGAACTATGACGCATGGCTGGGCGCAACACCTGATATACCTTATACACTCGACCGCGTTCATCCGCAAACGAAAGCGGACGGTACAGCCGATTATAACCGTCCCGGCTGGTTGCGTTGTGAGCAGTTCGGCGCAGGCATGATCACCGGCTGGGGGTCGCACCATTTTGATATTGCGCATTGGGCGATGGATACAGAACATACGGGACCGATTGAAATTACGGCTTCGACCACATTCCCGGCGCCGGGATCCGGATTGTGGGATGTACATGGACCCTATTTCTCGGAAATGCTGTATGCCAACGGCGTCATCGTGAAAGGCATGGAGGAGGGACCGAACAAACCCAACGGATTGCTGCTTACCGGTACCGAAGGATGGATATTCGTATCGCGCGGAGGCGAACGCGTCACCGACAGCGATCCCGTCAAGGTCGATTCAGCCGGTGTGGAGAGAGGTCCCCTCAGCGCTTCAGATCCAAAGATACTCGGCGAACTTACGGATGACGATGTACACCTTTACGTTTCCGAAAACCATACGCGTAACTGGCTCGACAGTATCCGTACACGTGCGCTGAATATTGCGCCTGCAGAAGTTGCCCACCGTTCCTGTTCGGTATGTCTGTTGCAACAGATCGCCATGCACCTGAAAAGGAAACTCTATTGGGATCCCCGCAACGAACGATTCAAAAATGATGATGAAGCCAATAGCTGGCTATCACGTCCCGAACGTCCGCCCTATGCAATTGTCCAATAATAAATACAAATTTTACAATGACTGATTCACAATGGAATACGCTTGTTTCGGTAATCAATGGAGAAAAACTAACTTCTTTGCCGACAGGTTTTATTATTGACAGTCCCTGGTTACCCAACTGGTATGGAATCACACTTTTAGATTATTTTTCGAGTGATGAGTTGTGGCTTAAAGCCAACCTTGCAGCCATTGAGGCATTTCCCGAAGTGATGTTTCTACCCGGTTTCTGGAGCGAGTACGGGATGTGCACCGAGCCGTCGGCTTTCGGAGCCAAGTGTATTTTTTGGAAAAACGAGTTTCCCTTTGCCGACAAAGTCATCCATCAACCCATAGACATTGATGATTTGTCGACACCCAATCCCGAAACGGACGGGTTATTGCCTTTCATGCTCAACCGCCTGGTAAAGTTGCAACCGGCTATTCATGCGGCAGGTCACCGAATCAGATTTTCTGTTTCACGCGGACCGCTGAACATCGCATCATTTTTGATGGGCGCTACCGAACTGATGATGGCTATGATGATGGAACCCGACAGGATACACCGTCTGATGCGTATCATCACCGATTTCCTGAAACACTGGCACGAACTGCAACGGCAGACATTACCCGATATCGACGGGATACTGATGCTGGATGATATTGTCGGATTTATTGGCGAAGACGATTTCCTGACGTTTGGTTTCCCGTACATCAGGGAGATATACGATACGGCGCCTTCAAAAGTGAAATTTTTCCACAATGACGCCGATTTCAGGGCTTCGGTGCGACATTACCCCGATATGGGCGTCAACCTGTATAATCCAGGTATCCAGATGGGTATCAACGAGATAAAAGAAGCAACCGACAACCGGCTGACCGTTTTGGGGAGCATTCCGCCACGTGATGTGCTGGCATCCGGAACGCCCGAACAGGTGAATCTGGCAACCACTGCCCTAATCAAAGAACTGAAAGACAAATCCCGCGTGATCCTTTCATGCGCGGGTGGTATGCCCCCCGGCGTTACCACAGCGAATATTCGCGCATTGTTACAGGCAATTTAAAAGAAAATCCCGAAACCGGACAATGTTTCGGGATTTTTTCGTATTTTTGCCCGTTCTTTTAAAGTCTCTTTGTATGAAACGTCAATTACTGATATTGTTATTAACTGCATGTCATGCCGTTACAATAGTTGCGCAGAAAAACAGTAACCCGAAATGGTTGGATAAAGCCATTCAAGCCATTTTTACCGTTGAAACAACTACCAAAGAAGGAATGACAAAAAACGGTACGGGTTTTTTTATACTGGAAAACGGCGAAGCCGTCGCATCTTATGAGTTGTTCAGAAAAGCGGATAAAGCGGTTGCCATCACCTCGACGGGCGAAAGACTGCCTGTCCTGCATATCTTAGGCGCCGACGATATGTACGATGTGATCCGCTTCAAAGTAGCCGTACCGAAAAAACTGATCTATCTTCCGGTGACTAAAATTTCTCCAACCAAAAATACACCTGTTTACTTACCTCCCTCCAAAGAAGAAAAAAATCTGGTGCAGGGTAACATCTCTGAAATAACAAAAGTGAACAGTGCCTACGACTATTTTCAAATAGACATGCCGTTGCCGCCCTCTCAGGTTGGATATCCGCTACTCACAGAAACAGGCGAGGTCTTTGCGATGACGCAAGCCGACGCATCGGGTAAAGGTAAAACATTCGGAATACCGGTCGCTTACATACAAAGTCTCCAGACGTCGACGACCGATATGTTTAAAAGAACTTATACCGAAATAGGTATACGTAAGGCATGGGCATCCTCATTCGACGATGCCCGATTGTCATTGCTCCTCTATGCTTCACAACAGGATGTTGCCACTTATCTCGAGACATTAAACGATTTTGCCGCCACCTTCCCCAACTATGCCGAAAGCTATACTAACCGGGCTTCGCATTATGCATACAACCGGAAGGAACTGGCTTCAACCGAAAGCGAACAACTGCAACTGCTCGATAAGGCATGGAACGATTTGGAAAGCGCCGCCAAACTCGTTAAAAACAAAGGAGAGGCAAACTACAACAAGGCAACACTAATCTTTGGAGTAGTAGCTGACGACAGTACACTATCTTATAAAAACTGGCAACTAAAAACTGCCGAAGACCTGATACGGAAAGCCATTTCCGAAGCCGACCTTCCCCTCTATCGCCAGGCGGAAGGCGACATCGCTTTTTTTCAACAAGATTATGAAAAAGCATTCCGTTCGTATTCGATCGTGAACAGTTCTTCGGAGCCAACCGGCGCATCCTTCTTTTTTGCGGCAAAAAGCAAACAACAGTTACCTGATGCCAACCCTTTGGAAATCATAACACTTCTTGACAGCGCTGTTGCCAAGGCGCCCCCTGCTGAAGCATCAGCCTACCTGCTTGAAAATATTGATCTCAAAACGCAACTTGGACTTTTCGAAGGGGTCATCAAAGATTATGACAAATATTTAGTGGTTACCAACGGTGATGTCTCCGATGTGTTTTATTATTACCGTGAACAGGCAAAATTCCGTACCAACGATTTGACAGGTGCATTGAGAGATATCGACATGGCAATCTTGCTGGACAGGGAAAACGGATTATATTATGCCGAGAAAGCGTCAGTCTGTTTGCGTTTAAACGAATATGCCAAGGCGCAGGAAAACGCGCAAAAAGCAATTCTTTTAGAGCCTGAATTTGCTTCGGCTTACCGCATCCTGGGTGTTAGCCTTGTGCGGCAGGAAAAAAAATCGGAAGCCTGTCCCTACTTTGAAAAAGCGAAAGAGCTGGGCGACACGGTAGCAGACAGACTGATAAATGACAATTGCAGCGAATAAGAATAAGCATGATGTTCAAAAGATAATAATTAAATTTATATAAGAATGAACGATATTAAAACAATGAACATGGCAGCCAACAACATCCGTATCCTGGCTGCGGCAATGGTGGAAAAAGCCAAATCCGGTCATCCGGGTGGTTCCATGGGGGGAGCCGATTTCATCAATGTACTCTATACTGAATTTTTAAATTACAATCCGAATAAGCCGGATTATCCTTTCCGCGACCGCTTCTTCCTCGATCCGGGACACATGTCGCCCATGCTCTATGGTGTCCTGGCATTAGCGGAACAAATTCCGGTTGAGGAGTTGAAAAACTTCCGTCAATGGGGAAGCCTGACGCCGGGACACCCGGAAGTGGATGTGCTGCATGGCATTGAAAACACATCCGGTCCGCTCGGTCAGGGACATGCGATGGCGTTGGGCGCAGCCATTGCCGAACGCTTTCTTGTTGCCCGCTTCGGCGAATGGATGGCACACAAGACCTATGCGTACATTTCTGACGGAGGCATTCAGGAAGAGGTTTCGCAAGGCGTGGGACGTATCGCCGGACATCTCGGACTGCATAATCTTATCATGTACTATGATTCCAACAATATCCAACTATCCACCAAAGTAGAGGAAGTGGATACGGAGGATGTAGCGGCAAAATATAGGGCATGGAACTGGCATGTCATTCAGGTGGACGGCAGTTCGGTCGACGGGATACGCAGGGCGCTGACCATGGCGCAGGATGAGAAACTCCGTCCAACGCTCATCATCGGCAAGACAACCATGGCAAAGGGTGCGGTCGATGCACAGGGGAACAGCTACGAACATACCGTCTCCACACATGGACAACCCTTGTCGGCTGCCGGAGCGGATTTCAGCGCAACCATCCAAAATCTGGGTGGCGATCCCGAAGAACCGTTTGCCGTTTTTCCGGAATCAAGGTACTTATATGATCAACGCAGGAAGTTTTTACACGACCGGTATTTACTGCAACTTAAAACAGCGGAAAAATGGCGTGATGAAAATCCGGAACTGGCAACCAAACTGGATTTATTCTTAAGCGGTAATACATCCGAAATAGATTATTCGTCCATTGAAATGAAAGCCAATATCGCCACACGGGCTGCATCGGCTACGATGCTGGGCGTTTATGCAAAGACGGTTGAAAACATGATCGTCGCCTCGGCCGACCTGAGTAACTCCGATAAAACCGACGGTTTCCTCAAATACACCAAAGCATTTGCAAAAGGCGATTTTTCCGGTCAGTTCCTTCAAATCGGTGTCAGCGAACTGACCATGGCCTGTATCATGAACGGTATGGCATTGCATGGGGGCGTTATCCCCGTTTGCGGCACTTTCTTTGTCTTTTCCGATTACATGAAACCGGCTGTACGCCTGGCGGCATTGATGAATCTGCATGTCATATATGTATGGACGCACGATTCGTTCCGCGTTGGAGAAGACGGTCCGACGCATCAACCGGTCGAACATGAAGCGCAGTTGCGCCTGATGGAACATTTGAAAAATCATCATGGAAAACGCTCGATGGTGGTTCTCCGTCCGGCTGATGCCGAAGAGACAGTCTTTGCATGGAAAACTGCTTTAGAAGAAAATCGTCCTGCCGCGCTTATCCTGTCGCGACAGAACATCAAAAACCTTCCCGCTGCAAGCGGCAGTCGCCGCGAGGAAGCGCAACAACTTGCACGGGGCGGATACACCGTTTGTGATTGCGGGGGCACGCCCGACATCGTCATGCTGGCGAGCGGTTCGGAAGTGGCTACGCTTGTCGAAGGGATGGTACTGCTTGCCCCGGACGGCATCCGGACGCGCATCGTATCGGTACCTTCCGAAGGCTTGTTCAGGGACCAGCCCATTGACTATCAGGAACGCATACTCCCTGAAGGGGTAAAACGTTTCGGATTGACATCGGGCTTGCCGGTTACCCTGCTGGGGCTTGTCGGCGACAACGGACAGATTCACGGAATGTCAAGTTTCGGCTATTCGGCGCCTTACAATGTGCTGGACGAAAAACTCGGTTTTACAGGTAAAAATGTTTACGAATCAGTAAGAAAAATGATATGAACCATATCATAGGATTGGCATCCGACCATACGGGATATGAGCAAAAAAAAATCATCAAGTCACACCTTGAAAAAAGGGGATTGAAGTATATAGATTTCGGTACGGATTCTGCCGACAGTTGCGATTACCCTGATTATGCCCATAAACTGTGCAAAGCCATTGAAGCGAATGGGATAGCGGTGGGTATTGCCTTATGCGGTACAGGAAACGGAATGGCGATAGCATGTAACAAACACAAATATATCCGTGCCGGTCTGGCATGGAATATCGAAATAGCCAGACTGATCAGTGCGCATAACAAAGCCAATATCCTGATCATACCGGCAAGGTTTATCCATTCGGACGATGTTATCCAATTAGTCGATGCCTACCTCGACACCCCTTTCGAAGGCGGACGCCACCTGGTGCGTATCAATAAAATATAAAAGACAGGGCAAATGCCCTGTCTTTTATATTTCAAGTTATTTCACAAAAGCTGCATTCAGCAAATAGTCAGCGCTTTTCTTCACGTCCTGTTCGGGAGTTCCGTCATACTGTTCCACTTCGACATACCAGTCTTTTATTCCGTTCGCATAAGCCTGATTAAATATGGCTTTGAAATCGACCACATTATGCACGCCGATGGCTTTCTCGTCCTTGATATGTAGCACTTTGATCCGGTTCGGGTATTTTTTCATATAATCCACCGGTTCGTAACCGCCCATTTTGGCCCAGTACACGTCCAACTCGAAGAAAACGTGCGGTGTGTTTGTGTTTTTCACCATCAGGTCGAAAACGGGTACGCCTCCGATTTTATGTTTGAATTCACCATCATGGTTGTGATAGCCGAACTGGATGCTTGCCGTGGAGGTGACCTTGCCTATCTCATTGAAATAATCACAATAATTGTCGAGATTCTGCTGTGTGGCACCCATTTGACTGTTTAAAGGCGACGACGGCATAATCATGTATTTCATGCCTGCGGCGCTGTGCGCTTCCACCGCCTGGTTCCACCAGGCCATATCTGCCGACCGGTTACCCGTTAACTCGCGACTTAGATGTGAACTTGTCAACCGCATACCCAGATCGTCCACCATCTTTTTAAATTCGGCAGGTTTGATTCCGTAAAATTTCCCGTCGCCGTAATTCGCCGTTTCCAAACTGTTATAACCCATTTTGGCGACTACTTTCAGTACTTTTTCTATTCCATCGTCACTGACCATATCGCGAAGCGAATATAACTGAAGCCCTAAATATTTAGAGGATTTAACGCTGGCAGCATCGCCGACAAGGGTAGCGGGATCCCCTGTGTAGATATGCGTATGTGTATGCGTGTGCGTATGCACGTGTTTTACACAGGAAGACAGCAGATTGGGCGCTACCACTCCTCCGGCAACTAATTTGGATGCCTGTTTGATAAAATTACGTCTGTTTTGCATAGTAAAATATTTTAATTGTTAGTAAATTATTCGTTTTATAATTTGACCGTTTTGCGCCCCACAAGATTTTCGCTGATAAAAATATCGACACGGTATGAACCCGGTGAAAGGTATTCTTCAACGTTCCAATACATTTCAACATGCAGTTCTTCGCCGTCATACTCGATGGGTTTCTTCATCGAATAAGCAATATCCTTGTTCTCGAACCTGAAATTACCGTAATTGGACTTGAGCAGCACATCATCGTCGGGCTTCATCAAACGTATATAAATCGTTTGTTCGCCTACCGGCGCCGTAATATTTTTGGAGATGATAAAAGTCAGTTTGAGCAGTTCGGCTTTATCAAGCTTGGCTGACTTTCCCTTGTTATTGATGGGTGTCATTTGAATATTCACGGCATCCAGGCGCGCCGCCATTTGTACACGCTCGGTAAGCGCTGTTTTCTCCTGTGATAAACGTGTGACCTGGGAGGCGGCTCGCTGATATTGCTGTGTCACCTGTTTGTTTTGATCCTTTAATTTTTCGTTCTCCGAATTTAAGGAATCAATCTGGACAACAAAACTTTGTGCAATCTTTCGCAATGTTTCAATCTCTTTTTTCAATTCACTGATGCGGCTTGCATTAGTCGATTTGACCGTACGTAATTCTTCCTGAAGGCGTTGAACCTTTTCCTGTTCGGTTGTAAGTAAAGCAATAAGGGAATCATTGCTAATGCTGAATTTGAATCCTTCATACTGGAGCGACAGTTCTTCAAAATCGTCCGACAGCATCGCTTTTTCGATAGCGAACATTTCCGACATTTCCTGCATCTGCTGTCGCTGGAACCAGATATAATATACCCCGATTCCCAATAACAGCACAAGGAGAATTATACCCATGATCCACCATGTCTTACGCGTTATTTCTTTCTCTTCTTCATCCATATGCATACGTTTAACGGCGATCCAAACCATAAAACGCCGCAAAGATAGTGCAAGCCGAATAAAATACAAAATAAGTTTACTTTATTTTTATTTTTGAGGCGCCGCCTATCTTCAATTTCTGATTAATGATAGTGCAAGCCGAATAAAATACAAAAAAAGTTTACTTTATTTTTTATTTTTGAGGCGCCGCCTATCTTCAATTTCTGATTAAAGATAGTGCAAGCCTTGGCTATACGATATTAAAATCACATCTAAAGTTGTTATTTGATTACCAATACAAGTTAAATCTTTTAATACCTTATTTGAATTAAAGTCAAAAGAGGTTATTCTATTACTATAGCAATCTAAAACTTCCAATCTGGTCCATTTACTTGCATCCAAAGAACCTGTAAGATTTTTCAATGACCAATCAATTTTAAATAATCTTTTGGGTAATTCATCGTTCCAGGTTAAACCTGTGATTTTCTCAACCCATGATTCGTTTTTATACCAATCGCTGATATCGCTTAAATCCAATCCCAACAATTCGGCGTTTTGTTTGCGGGTTACAGTCGACCCTTGATGTAAAAACATGCGCAGACCCTCTTTGTCGTCATTGTGGTAATTACCTTTCCCGCCGCCTTCTATCCCATCGGAATCTTTATTACACGATATAAGTGCAACACCCACTACCCCATAGAAATACCACTCTTGTTTTCATAACTCTAAAATTATTAACTGATAAGTTTGTGTTTTAAAAACCACTGCAAAGATAACATCTTTATTTTTGTCTTCAAATTTTTTTTTTTGAAAATAAAATGTTTTCGAAAAAAACGTACAATTCCGCTATAAATTTTGAATTTTTTTTATCTGTCTGTGTATAATGCTGAAAATTTCATCTACATTTGCATTTTTATTTAACTTATTGCTTTATGAACGAAAAAATAATTGTACTTGATTTCGGATCACCGAACACACAGTTGATTGGTCGCAGAATCAGAGAATTGAACACGTATTGTGAAATTGTGCCGTATAACAGGTTCCCGGACAATGATCCGACTGTCAAAGGCGTGATAATTTCCGAAAAAGCTTCTTCGGTAAACGAACCAAATGCCTTTCAAACAGACCTTTCCGGAATACGTGAAAAATATCCCGTGTTAGATGTGAACAATTCACAGGATGACGTCAAACTTTTAGATAACTTTCTGACAACGTGCGGATGCATAAAAGACTGGACACCGGCTTCGTTCATCGAATCGACTGTCGCGGAACTCAAAAACATGCTGGGCAACGACAAGGTGATCCTTGCTTTATCCGGAGGCGTGGACTCTACGGTTACAGGCTTGTTACTCCACAAAGCCATCGGGGAAAACCTGAGTTGTATCTTTGTGGACCATGGCCTGTTGCGTAAAAACGAGTTTGATTCGGTACTGAAAGCCTATGAAAACATGGGATTGAATGTAACGGGTATTGATGCCCGCGAACAATTCTACGCTGCCCTGGCTGGTGTTTCCGATCCTGAGCAAAAACGTAAAATTATCGGCAAAAATTTCATTGACATATTTGAAGCGGAAGCAAGCAGGCGTAATGATATTAAATGGCTTGGTCAGGGAACGATCTATCCGGATATCATCGAATCGCTTTCAATCACCGGTAAAGTTATTAAAAGCCATCACAACGTAGGTGGCTTACCGGAAAAAATGAAGTTGCAGTTAGTTGAACCGCTTTGGCCGCTTTTCAAGGACGAAGTGCGTCGTGTCGGAATCGAACTCGGATTACCGGAGCAGTTTACCGCCCGTCATCCTTTCCCCGGACCCGGACTGGGTATTCGCATCCTTGGCGATATCACACCCGAAAAAGTGCACATCCTGCAAGAGGCGGACGATCTGTATATCTCCCTGTTACGCGAATGGGACTTATATGATAA
>Ga0082212_10010906_pt1 | contig 11572 bp, 11 predicted proteins | sample TergutNt197P3_FD_71548 | JGI IMG/M metagenome (GOLD analysis project Ga0082212, IMG submission 71548) | Neocapritermes taracua P3 segment gut microbial communities from Petit-Saut dam, French Guiana - Nt197 P3 | ecosystem: Host-associated > Arthropoda: Insects > Digestive system > Gut ... | reverse complement strand
AAATGTCGGCGTCTGTTCGGATAACTGCCGTTTGTCCCGAAACGGCAACGATTACAAGTGCAAGCGCGATAATTCTCTTTTTCATGTTTTTACACCTTCTGCCTTAGATTGTCAGAATAATTCATTTATTTTGCCTCATATAATTTGTCAAGAAATTTATTGACGAAGTAGTTATACTTTGTTGTCTCCTCGATTAAGTTAATGAATTTTGAAAGCATATCTATTTCTTTTTCCTCATTATCAATATTTCCGGCAAAATCATCCAAAACAATGCCAATGCTGTTCACGCTATCAAACCACTCGCGAAAATCCTCTGACAGAGTTAATAAACGGTCCCGGTCAAGTGTACCTTCTTCAAGACTGTTGATAATCAACTTAGCCAGACACTCTTCATCTGATTCCCGAAAAGGATCTTCTTTTTTCTCTTCTTCATCCGTGAATTCCAAAAAGCATTTTACAGCGGTTAACGCAATCATATTATTTATAATTAAATTGCCGCCCTCTTCAAGTTTGCCATATTTTTTAAGCGTTTTGATAAGCGAAGATATTTCAAGACACAGTTTATTCAGCAGTTCTTCAGCATTCTTACGATCCGATACCTTTGCATCGGTAACAATGTCCTTAATAGTTTTCTGCCTTTCTTCGATCTCAGCTTTATAATCAGGAGGTTTTACATTCGCTCCGAGAGTTAAAAAAGGCAAATTTAATGACACGTTGAAATCTATTTCAGAATTTCGGAAAAATCTCATTATGTTGGTTATTTTACTCATAAACACCACCCAAATTCATTGTTATACTGTCCGGGAGCAGTCCCCGGATTGACATTTGCGCCAAATTCATTATAAGCCGCGCCTACGGATGCGATGATACGTCTTTGGCGGCTTCAATGCATGGCATAGCCATGGCCCGATGTTATGTTTTTATACTACAGCCACGGGAAGGAGCGAGAAGCTATGCTAGAAAGTGACAATACCGGGCAACCTGTTGAACCGGATAACATTTCTAAGACCACTATCGGCGACACGACATACATAGTGTCTTCTTTTTACAATATAAATGCAAAATGCGACGTGATCGACAAGATCCGGCGGCTCATTGAGCGTGAATCTGAGGTTGAAAATGCCGCATAGAGCGATAGTTTTGATATCATTCCAGACCGGTTTGAGGTATAATGGGCATACCTTAATCGGTTTGGCCTCCGGGGAAAGGAGAGATTATGGATACGAGGTCAAACCCAATCACGGCGCTATACTGCCGTTTATCACGCGATGACGAACTCAACGGAGATTCAAACTCGATTGCAAATCAGAAACAAATCCTTACCCAATATGCGCAAGACCATTCATTCGGCAATACCTCTTTTTTCGTCGATGACGGTTGGACGGGGGTCAGCTTCCAGAGGCCTGCGTTTATGGAGATGATGGACGGCGTCAAAGACGGCACCATCAAAACCATAATCGTAAAGGATCACTCAAGGCTCGGACGCAACAGGCTGATTGTCGGCGCGCTGCTCGAAGAAGAATTTGTGCAATACGGAGTCCGCTACATTGCCGTTGCGGATTCCATCGACACAATCAACGGCCTTGACGATATGCTGCCCATGCGAGATTTGTTCAACGAGTGGCATGTTAGGGAGACGAGCAAGAAGGTCAAGGCGGTGTTTGCGTCAAAAATGCAGCGCGGCGAACGGCTCGGCGGCAAAACGCCGTATGGCTATCTTCCGCAGGACAAAATGCTTGTTGTTGACGATGAGACAGCGCTGATTGTCAAAAGGATATTCGCGCTCTGCCTTGACGGAAAAGGACCGACGCAGATAGCCAACGTGCTGACCAGCGAGGGCGTCTTGAAACCGCGAGCGTATTACCACCAAATGACCGGGCGTTATGCCACAGCAGATATTATCGCCAACCCAACAAGATGGTCTGAGCAGAGCGTAGCACAGATATTGGAGGATAGGACGTACTTGGGCCACACTGTCGTAGGGCGGTCGGTCAAACCGTCATACAAGAGCAAGTCCATAAAGAGGCTACCGCCTGAACAGCACAAAATAACAGAAAACACTCATCCGCCAATCATTGACGAGGAAACCTTCGAGCTTGCCCAAAAGGTACGGGAAAATAAGCGCAGGCCGGCAAAAGTAGGCGGCATCGAACCATTCTCCGGCTTGGTCTATTGCGCAGACTGCGGAAAACCACACCAGAACCATAGGGCGAAATCACTGACCCGCGCACAGGAAAGTTTTGTCTGCGGTGCGTATCGTAAGAAAACGACGTCCTGCACGGCGCACTATATCCGCACCGTGGTTTTGGAGAAGCTCGTGCTTGAGGATATTCGTAGGGTATCGGCATATGCCAAAGAGCATGAGGAAGCGTTTGTCGAAATGGTCATGGAACGGACGCTGGCAAAGGCGCAAAAGGACGTTTCTGCAAAGAAAAAAGAGTTGGATAAATCCATACACAGGATTTCCGAACTCGATGGGTTATTCAAGCGACTGTATGAAGACAACGTAAGCTCCCGCATTTCCGATGATAGGTTTGAAAAGCTGTCGGTAGAATATGAGGCCGAACAGAAGCAACTATCAGACCGCACCACCGCTCTTGAAACGGAGCTTGCCGAGCAGGGAGAAAAGGCCGCTAACGTCGGGAAATTCCTCGCCACCGTCCGCAAATACACCGATATCCAGGAGTTGACGCCGACACTTCTCCGGGAGTTTGTGGACAAGATAGTCGTCCATGAACCAGACAGGAGTTCCGGCAAGCGAGAGCAAAAAATCGAAATACATTACAATTTCATCGGGGAACTCGCAAGGTAACGCACCAGCAAGACGAGAAACGCCGTGAAACACATGGTTTCACGGCATCCCCCGCAAGAGTTTAAACATACATCGTTGTTGCTGTAAACCATTGGATTTCAGGCATTTGAGAAAAATCGGATTGTATCTATATACATATCATGGTAAACTGGACTGAAATCTAAAAGTTTAAAAAAGTATTAACGGCGATCAAAGGGGGCAGGTATTATGATTTGCGGTAAATGCGGCAATCAGGTGCCGGACGGCGCAAAGTTCTGCATTGATTGCGGAAACCCTGCATTGGAACAAACTGCAGAGCCGCAGCAACAGAAACACGAAACGATAATTCATAACACACCAGAATTTCAGTATACACCTTCACTGAAGTTTGAAAGCCCGCTGTCAGACGAACCGGCCCAGAGGAGCGGTCAACCTGCGCCGATCGAACCGGCGAAACACTTTGAGCAACCTTCCGCGGTCGGACCGGCACAGCCATACGGATCGGTATTGCAACCGAAAAAAACCGGGGAGTCTTTCCTTGGGAAAGCAGCTGTTCCGGTTCTGGTCATGTTAGTTCTAACGCTGATTTTCACTTTTGTTGTGTTTATACTTATCGACACGCAGCCGGGAGACCCAGTGTTGATACCGTTGGGCGCCGGAGCAACAGAAGCGGAGATCCGGCAGCTTCGGTCGGAACTGCATCTGGACAGCCCGTTGGTCGTCAGATACGCCCGAGCCCTGACAGGAAACTATGGGGTGTCCTACCTGACACGTCAGCCAATTGGCGATATGATAAGAGAACGCATACCGGCAACACTAAAACTAATACTTGCCGGAATGATCGTCACGCTTCTCTTTTCGCTCCCGCTTGGCATTGCTTCGGCTGTGCGGCGAAACAGGTTCATCGACGCGCTGACAGCAGCATTATCAATGGTCTTCAAGTCTATCCCTTTCTATGTGATCGCGCTTGTATCGTTGCTGTGGTTCTCTATTGGTTTGGGGGTGCTGCCGGTTGCGGGGGCAAGCACGTGGCAGAGTTATATATTGCCCGGAGTAGCGCTTGGACTCCCCTGCATGGGATTCGCGGCTAAAACCATCCGCGCTGCAGCGCTAAAGATCGCGAGTAACGGCGGAAAGGGTTTGATCTTTCCTGAACCAGGCGCCGGCGCCGGGCAACTGCTGCAGGACGCCGTGCTGCCGACTATATCCGTTTCCGGCCTACAGCTCGGATGGCTGTTCGGCGGCGCCCTGCTTATTGAGACGGTGTTCGCGTTCCCCGGAGTCGGGCACATGCTGGTTACGGGGCTTATGAGCCGCGATACGCCGGTCGTTCTCGGTGCTGTCATGTCGCTGACTTATTGCTTTTTGATAGTTGCACTGGTTCTCGTATTCGTAGTCGCCGTAATCGTGCTTGCGCTTACGCCAAAGAAAGCGAGGGCAAGAGTATGATCAGAAAGCTTTCCATTGCAGGCGCGATCATTGGCGCTCTGCTTGTCGCGCTGCTGATATGCGCGGCGCTGTTTGCGGATTCTCTTGCCCGATACGATCCGCATATGCAAAGCTTCGAGGAGAGGACATCCGCGCCTTCCCAGCAGCACCTTTACGGCACCGACCACCTCGGAAGGGATATGAAGGCCAGAGTTATATACGGCATCAGGGACGACCTCCTCGTTGCCGCACAGGCAACACTGATTGCATTGATCGCCGGAGGAGTTTTGGGGGCGGCAGCCGGCGTATGCGGCGGTCTCGCGGATAAAGTGATCTTGTTCTTCGGGAGGTTTCTCGCCTCAGGCCCAGCCATACTGCTCACGATCGTCCTTGCATCGAGAGGGCTCGCATTCGCGGGCATGACAACCGGCCTTATGACAGGCATAGTATTCATACTTATTCCCGGTTTCATCCGCGTTATCAGGGGTATTGTGTCAGGATCCGTCGATAAGGGTACAAATATTATAAAGCGGGCGCTGATAATAACCGGGGCAGCGGCAGCGCGCATCTTTCTGAGCATTGCTTTGGCGATTCTGGTATATGCCGGATTTGGATACCTCGGCCTTGGCGCGCAACCGCCGTCGCCGGAACTAGGCGCTGCGATCAGGGACGGCAGAAATTATCTGGGCAGCGCTTCCTACTTGATCGTATATCCTGCGTTAGCGCTAGTTTTCACGACACTTTCCTTCAATATACTGGGAGAAAGCCTGATTGCGCTGCTTCAGCGGACTGGATCTCGAAACACATTTGAAAGAGCTTGACAGTCCTTTCAATGTCAGTCCAAGTATCGCGTATGTTTGCGAAAGGAACTACAGTAATGGAAAAAACGACCGGTGAAAACTTTAGATTTCAAACGCGCGACCCGGTCCGCGACTGGCTCGGTGAAGACCCCGCCATCGCGGAAGAGCGAATAACGGAAACGCTCGAAACGGAGATGCTTGTGATTGGAGGCGGGCTCGGCGGGCTGGTTTGCGCTGCGAGCGGAGCGGAGCTGGGCGTCAAGACCCTGCTGATCGAAAAGCAATCGGCGTTCGCCGGCACGAAGAACGAGTTCGGAGCTCTGGACAGCCGCCTGCAGAAAGAAGCGGGCGTGGAGATAGACAAGGATGAGTTGATACGCGACGCGCGCATGTACAGCGCGAACTACATCGACGAAAGGCTCTGGCGCCTCTGGGCGGACGAGAGCGGCGAAGCGATTGACTGGCTGACGGACCGCTTCAATGAGGGCGGCTCCCGGATGCAGCTCCAGGGCGGTTACGAACAGCATCCGTCGGACGGGCATGGCTTCACCAAATACATCTGCGGCCACAGACCGGTCTGGGGCAAAAAAACAGGCGCCCGAATACTGAGCGACTACGCGCAGAGCCACGGGGCGCTGATGATGATGAAAACAGGGCTTGTAGATCTGATTCGGGAGGACGGGCGTATCTCAGGTTGCGTCGCGCGTACCTCGGGCGGGGATCTCATCCGCATCAACGCAAGTAAAGGGGTAGTCGTCGCGACCGGGGGTTACGCCAACAATCTACCGATGATCGAGGCGCTTCAGCCGCATACGCGCGATATGATCTGCCTCACCGTCTGCGACGGGCACGGGATGGGCGACGGGATCCGCGCGTGCATCCGAGCCGGAGCGAAATTCGAAGACGTCCATACATCTATAGTGTTCGACCGTGGAGTACTCCGCGCGGCGGAGACCCCGCGCGAATGCGCGCTGGACGGCGGTACGAATGAGCTTAACGCCCAGCCGTGGCTGAAAGTCAACCTGCATGGCGAGCGCTTCGCCAACGAGTCGGCGCCTTACGATTATTTTCTGCACGCCGCGAGCCTGCAACCGGGCAACTGCTTCTGCGTCGTATTCGACTCAAAGTATGAGGCTGACGTCGAGCGCTTTGGCATGGCAGGCTGCTCCCGGCTCACCCCGTTCCCCAACGGTGCTCCTCCCGGACATACCCTGCAGGAGATGACCGCGAAGCTGGAGCGGCAAGCTGCGGAAGGACGCTATATCAAGGCGGACAGCATCGAAGAGCTTGCAAGGGGCTTAAGCATCCCGGAAACCACCCTGATACTAACAATCGCGAGGTACAATGAGCTTTGCCGCACTGGGAAAGACGAGGACTTCGGAAAGCTGCCGCACCACCTGTCTACAGTTACGGAGCCGCCGTTTTTTGGCTGCCGTACTTGCGGCTTTCTGCTCGCCACCGTGGACGGGATACGCATTGATACGGATATGCGCGCACTGGACGAAAAGCTGGAGCCCATCCCGGGGCTGTACGTCGCCGGCAACGACAGCGGTGGTTTTTTTGCCATCTCATACTTCAACTACATCACAGGCTGCGCGGCAGGCCGAACCGTCACGTTCGCCCGCCGCGCAGCTAAGAGGATCGCTAAAACGTATCCATGCAATGGCTCAGCTTCAACTGTATAATAGCACTGCCAGCGCCATTGGCAATAAAGGAGACCGCGATGCAATACGAGGGAGATATTTACCGCCCGCCAAGCGAAGCATACAGCCTGATCGTTCAAGTAACGGTGGGGTGTACGCATAACAAGTGTACATTTTGCCCCGCTTATAAGGAGAAAAATTTCAGGTTAAAATCTTTTGAGGCTGTGCTTGGCGATCTGCAGGAAGCAAGGAGTTACTACCGGCATGTCGAACGTGTTTTTCTCGCTGATGGCGACGCGCTCTGCATGACGACGGATAAACTCATGCGTCTGCTGACCGCCGTCAGCGAGTTGTTCCCCGAGTGCAAACGTGTCGGTATCTATAGCCGCGCATCGCAGATCCTTAAAAAAAGCGATGACGAGCTCAAATCCCTGCGAGAAGCGGGACTTGGGATAACCTACATCGGCGCTGAATCAGGCTCGGACGAGGTGCTGCTCCGCGTAAATAAGGGCGAAACCTCCGGTCAGATCATTGAAGCGGTGAAAAAGGCTGAGGGATCCGGAATAAAAACGTCAGTAACGTTCATCCTTGGATTAGGCGGCAGGGGCCTTATTTCAGAACACGCTGTAAAAACCGGGGAAATGATATCAGCTATGGGCGCGTCTTATGTCGGGCTCCTAACACTGGTACTCGAACCGGAAGCTCCGCTTTTTGCGGATGTACAGTCAGGAAAGTTTGAACAGCTCACTCCGCTTGAGACGGTGAATGAACTCGAAATCATTCTTGAACATACAGATTGTAAAAGTGAAACAGTACTCAGAAGCAACCACGCGTCTAACTGGATCGCGCTGAAGGGAACGCTGCCCGGCGACAAAGGCAGGCTTCTTGAGCAGATCCGCCGAGCTAAAACAGACGCCGGAATGCTGAGGACCGGCGCGCACAGACGCTTGTGAGCAGTATTAGCCGTCCGGTAAAAGCATCCGGTAAAAGCAGGATTGACTATAATTTGGGAGACGATACAGTATGATAAAGAAAATATCACTCAATTACGACGACGACTTGCTTAAATCAAACCTTAAACGGTATGTAAAACTGGCAATGGACTCCGGCGCATCCGACGCGGCTGTCGTCCCCGCGTCCCAAATCGTTGTTGACGAACGCGTACGCATGAAATGCCGCTTCCCGCTTTGCAGCGAATACGGATCCTGTATGAACTGCCCTCCGAACACCGGGACAATAGCAGAGTCGCGTGAAAGGATCGCTCTGTATCAATTCGCGATCGTTATGAAACTCGACAGGCCGGGCGAGCGTATTGCAGGCGCGGCGGCGCGGGGCGACGAAGGCGTCGAAGATCTCAAACTGCTTTGTAAAATAATCAGCGACGTCGAATCCGCCGCCTTTTATGACGGTTACTATTTTGCGACCGGGTTTTCCTCAGCCTCCTGTCACTTTGTATGGTGCAGAGGCCTTGAATGTCAGGCTATCACTGGCAAAGGATGCCGGAACCGGGCGCGGGCTTATACAAGTATGGAGTCGGTCGGAATCGATGTGTTTCGTTTGATCGCCTCTCTGGGCTGGGATATTTATCCGATTGGTATGTCCGCTGCCGCCGATATGTTTCCACATGGTTCGCGCTGCGGTATGGTACTGATACATTGAAAATAATATAGCGCTTTCCGGAATTATGTGTTAAACTTAACGTGCGTATCAAGCAATGCGGCAGACCGTCCGCTGCACTATCAATGACTCACAGGAGGACGAATTCGTGAGAATATCTAAATCATCGCTATGCGTATTATTATGCTGCTTGTTCATTCTATGCTTTATGGCAGGCTGCGGCCCTGAAGGATCGCAGTCGCCAGCAGAGCAGGAACGCGCGGCTCCCGGAAGCGAAGCCCAGACTTCCGCTGTGCAGCCATCCGCACAGCAGACGCCTTCCGATCCGCCACCTTCCGTTTCCCCGCAGCCACCCGCTCCGGCGAAAATAGAAAATTTGGAGGAATCTATGGAAAACACTATTCAGGCGACGATCACCATGGAGGACGGGGGCGTCATCGTCCTTGAGCTCTATCCCAACCTTGCCCCGCAATCCGTATGCAACTTTATTTATTTGGCTCGTCAGGGGTTTTATGACGGCCTCAAATTCCACCGTATCATAAAAGGGTTTATGATACAGGGCGGCTGCCCGGACGGCAACGGCACGGGCAACGCGGGTTATTCGATCAAGGGCGAGTTCAAACTGAACGGTTTCACTAATGAACTCAGTCACAAGCGCGGCGTACTATCTATGGCGCGGGGCGGCGACCCGTTTTATGACTCGGCCGGTTCGCAGTTTTTCATCGTACATAAAGACAGCAAGTTTCTTGACGGATCATACGCGGCTTTCGGGCAGGTGACGAGCGGAATGGACGTGGTTGACAAACTGGCAGACACGCCAACCTCCGGCGGCAACGGAGAGGTGGCGCCGAAGGATATGCCGGTCATCAAGTCGATTACGATCGACGACGATATTGAGCTGCCCGAACCGGATAAACTGTAGAAGCGACTCCCTAAGGCAGCCGCTTCAGACGATATCTTTTCATCAAATCTTTGAAAAACCTCATTATGAGGTTTTTCACTTTATCACTATCGATCCCCTGTTTTTATCCTGACACGCATATTTCCGCTGCTATTCTTCCGGCTCCCCCGCCTCAGTTTCCGCCGTAACCTCTGCCGGCTCTTCTGCCGGCTCTTCTTCCGGCGTTACAATCGGTGTTCCTTCCGGTTCCCCTGCCGGTTCCCCTGCCGGTTCCCCTGCTGGCTCCCCTGCCGGTTCTTCTGCCGGTTCCCCTGCTGGCTCCCCTGCCGGTCCGGATTCCGGCTTTTCCGGCTCCTCTTGCGGTGCCGGTTCATCTATCCTGTTGCATCGCACTACGACTCTGGCTTTACTGTCATATGTACATGTAAAAAGCGTCAGGTCATACGGGCTGGTCACGACATTTCTCGCGTCCGTCGGCTTGACTGTTTCCACGGTTACGACAATGTAGTTGTATACGCGCCCCTCCACATCCGTAAATATTACAGAATCGCCCTGCACCAATGTATGTATATTCCCAAAATGCGATTTGTAACTGTGCGCGGCAATAACCAGATCGTTCCTCTCGACGCTGCCTGTGTAGCGACAAGGGGTCGATCTGAGTTTTGAGTATGTCCATGTAATATTAACAGGCAGATTCAGCCTGAACCTCGGAATACTCAATATTCCCATATACGCTTCTCTTTCAACGACGACATAGGACGACGTCACGTCCGCCGGTATTTCCGGTATATCCATGTCAGGCAAGTCGGCGTCCGGTGTATACACGACGGGGGCGTCGGCGGTTGTATCTTCTCCCGCGCTTCCTGTATCGATATTCACAGTATCGTTCGATCTGATGATTTCCATCAGGACCTCAACTTTTTGCTGGGAACTCTCCGCCGCCTTCCTGTCAATGTTTTCATTGTACAACCATATCGCCGCCGCAGCGGCTATAGCCGCCGCGCCGACGATAATACATACGGTACCGGGGTGTATTCGCTTCAATCTATCGAATAACTTATTCTTCTTTTTGCTGTAGGAAAACAGCTTTCGCCTAGCGGCCATCTATGCTGTACCTCTTGTCAGACGGTATCTCAATCACGTATCTATTACTGTGGAATTATACATTAAGCATATTCATGTGTCAACAAAAGCAAAGCCGCCCCCGGCTGCCGCAAAAGCAAAGCCGCCCCCGGCTACCCGTGTTACTATAACAGCAACTGTGAAAATATTATTGAAGAGATAATCGAAAAGTGTTATACTTTTCAACAGAATCAACGGACAGGGCGTTTCCACGTATTTTACCGTTCAGATAAACGGGAGGGATGTACCTATGGGAGAAGCAGCAGGACCGTTCAGCCGCCGCATAGTACAGACCCCGGCGGAAATTTCGTTTTGCGCCGGATGCAACTCGTGTGAAATAGTCTGCTCGCTTACACACGACGGGTTGGTCGGTCCTTGCTATAACCGCATTTTTGTCGAAAAAGACGCGAGAATGATGTACCATACGATACACGCCTGCCACCATTGCCCGGATCATCCATGCTACGGCGCCTGCCCGAAAAAAGGCGAAGCGATGACAGAGGGCGACGATGGCGTCGTATATATCAACGAAGAAAACTGCATCGGCTGCGGCCTGTGCATAAAAGCATGCGCGCTGGATCCTCCGCGCATAAACATGGTCAAGAGTACGGATAAAGCGTTGAGGAAAGCAAAAAAGTGCGATCTCTGCCGCAGTCGGGCCGACGGGCCGGCTTGCGTGCAATGGTGCCCGGTACGGTGCATCAGCGTTGCCGAACCAACGCAATAAATAGTGCAAAGTGCTTAATTCATTGACCGGCGCGTTAACCCGGATGCCACCAGCCTGAAACAGCCGATGCGAAATCTGCTCTTGCTGCTTACATTTTAGTTCCGAGGTATATTTATGAGTAGTAATCCGCTCACGTACGGTTATGTCGGTAAGATAGCAAGGATCGACCTGACTAACAAGACGACAGAGATAATACCGACGTCGAAATATGTTCCCGAGTATATCGGCGGACGGACTGTCTGCAACAAAATATTCTTGGACGAAGTGCTGCCGGGCACGGCTGCGCTGAGCCCCGAAAATAAAATAATCTTCATGACCGGCCCGACGACTGCGACCGGGATCCCGACAGGCGGCAGAAGCGAAATGACCGGGATATCGCCGAACAGCTATCCCGAAATGTATTCATGGAGCGGCATAGGCGGGTTTGTCGGTTCAGAGCTTAAATTCGCGGGGTACGACGGATTTATCGTCGAGGGCAGATCGGATGAGCGGATCTATGTATATATCGAAGACGATAACATCAGCTTCCATTCGGCGGAACCG
>Ga0082212_10010905_pt1 | contig 11573 bp, 10 predicted proteins | sample TergutNt197P3_FD_71548 | JGI IMG/M metagenome (GOLD analysis project Ga0082212, IMG submission 71548) | Neocapritermes taracua P3 segment gut microbial communities from Petit-Saut dam, French Guiana - Nt197 P3 | ecosystem: Host-associated > Arthropoda: Insects > Digestive system > Gut ... | reverse complement strand
ACTTGGAGCGGAAAAAAGCGCAGGCTGCCTTATTTGCGCTTTTCGCGTAAAGGCCTTAGACCCCGCGCCGCCACGAAGAACGGCTCCGCCCTGTGCCCCACCGCCCCCTCCGGCCCCTCCGGCTGGGGTCTGATCTGTAGCAGGTGACGTGCAATCACAATCACTTGACGAATTGCCGGAAAATCATTACACTATGCTTGGGAGGGTTGTCATATGTTTCATGGCACCACTATTCTGGTCGTCCGCAAAGATGGGCAGACCGCGGTTGCGGGCGACGGGCAGGTCACTTTTGGACAAACCACCATTATGAAGCATGGCGCCCGCAAGGTTCGGCGGCTTTATAACGACAGTGTTGTGGCTGGTTTTGCCGGTTCTGTGGCGGATGCTTTTACTTTGTTTGAAAAGTTCGAAGCCAAGCTTCAGGAGTATCATGGCAATCTGCAAAGATCAGCCGTTGAACTGGCAAAGGAATGGCGGACGGATCGTATGCTGCGCCATTTGGAGGCGTTGTTGGTTGTGGCTGATCGGGAAAGCATTCTGGTTATTTCCGGATCCGGTGAAGTTATTGAGCCTGACGACGCTATCGCGGCGATCGGTTCCGGCGGCAATTACGCTTTGGCAGCGGCTCGGGCTTTGTCGCGCCATACCGATATGCCGGTCGGGGAGCTGGTGCTGGCGTCTATGAAAATCGCGGCTTCTATCTGTGTTTATACCAATGAACATATTTCTGTTGAAGAGCTTCTGGGTGCTTCGGATGTTGAGCAAGCGGATTAGGGAGGCGTTATGGAACAGCTGACACCGCGCGAGATTGTCGCGGAACTTGATAAATACATTATTGGGCAGGATAAGGCGAAACGGGCGGTGTCCATCGCTTTGCGCAACCGCTACCGCAGATCTTTGCTTTCGGAGGAGCTGCAAGAGAATGTTCTGCCGAAAAATATTTTGATGATTGGGGCTACCGGTGTGGGCAAGACGGAGATTGCCCGGCGGTTGGCTAAGCTGGTTAGGGCGCCTTTCAGCAAGGTTGAGGCGACGAAGTTTACTGAGGTGGGGTATGTGGGCCGCGATGTGGAGTCGATTATTCGTGACCTGGTTGAGGCCGCTTTGCGTATGGTTAGAGCTGAAAAGATGGTTGAAGCGGAACCGGCGGTGCAGGCGATTGTGGAGGAACGACTGCTGAAGCTGCTGGCGCCGGATCCTCAGCGGGAGTCGACGGGGGGCAATCCCTTTCAGTATTTGTTCGGACAGAGTCCTCCTGAGGAAAAGGAGTCCCAGATTTCGCCGGAAATGGCTAATGAGCGTAAGACTTTACGGGCGCGTTTGGAGAAAGGCGAACTGGAGGATTGGCGGGTTTCGGTCGAGGTGGAGGAGAATTCGCCTTATGCCGACGCTCTGGGGGCGACGGGTTTGGAAATGGGCATTAATCTGCAGGAAATGGTCTCGGGCATGTTTCCTAAGAAAACAAAGAAACGTACGGTTACGGTGCGGGAGGCCCGGCGTATTCTGACGAATGAAGAAGCGCAGAATATGATTGACCGGGATGAGGCAGTTCAAGAGGCGATCCGCCGCACGGAGCAGGAGGGTATCGTTTTTCTGGATGAGATCGATAAAATCGCCGGCAGGGAAGGCGGCAGCGGTCCTGATGTGTCCCGGGAGGGGGTCCAGCGCGATGTTTTGCCTCTTGTGGAGGGGTCGACGGTTATGACCAAGTACGGACCGGTTAACACCGATCATATTCTGTTTATCGCCGCCGGCGCTTTTCATGTTTCGAAACCGTCGGATCTGATTCCGGAGCTGCAAGGGCGGTTTCCCATCCGTGTTGAGTTGGAGTCTTTGAAGGCGGGAGATTTTCAGCGGATTCTGACGGAGCCCCATTTTTCCTTGCTGAAGCAGGCCAGCGCTTTGCTGGCGGCGGAAGGGATTGAGGTGACTTTTGCCGCCGACGCGATTCAGGAGTTGGCAGAGATGGCCGCCAAGGTCAATGAATCGACAGAGAACATCGGCGCCCGTCGTCTGCATACGATGGTGGAAAAGCTTTTGGAAGAGCTTTCTTTTGAGGCGTCGGAATTGCCGGAGGGTTATAAGCTGGAAATCGGCAAGGATTATGTGCGTCAGCGTGTGGAGGGCATCATTATGAATAATGATCTCTCCCGCTATATATTATAGATTGGGCTGCTGTTTTCGAGTGAGTTGTTTTTGGTGTTGATTGATTAAGTTCATGCATTTGATCGGAAGAACGGAGGGGTACCAGGTGGAACCGCTTTTAGAAAAAACCCGCGCGGTCAGCAAATTGATTCAGAAATCAGCGGGACAACCTGTCAATTTTGAGGAAATGGCTGAAGTGCTGCAGCAGCAGATCGAGGCGAATTGTTATATTATTGGTCGGCGCGGCAAGATTTTAGGGTACAGTTTTATGGAATCTTTTGCTTGCGATACAATGGATGAGACGGTGATCCACTCGGAGCGTTTTCCGGAAAGCTATAACGAAGAACTGCGGCTGACCAAAGAAACAAGCGCCAACATTATGCAGGATGAAAACATTTGTGTGTTTGATAGGGATAATGCCTGCCAGTTTTCTAAGAAGATTACGACGATTGTGCCCGTTCTCGGCGGTGGCGAGCGGATCGGAACGCTTGTGCTGGCTAAGTTTAATAAGTATTTTGATTCTTCCGATCTGATTCTGGCGGAATACGGCGCGACGATTATCGGGATGGAGATTCTGCGCACCAAGGCGGAGCATGCTGAGGAGGAAGCCCGTAAAAAGGCTGCCGTTCAAATCGCGGTGGGCACGCTTTCTTACTCAGAGTTGGAGGCTGTGGAACATATTCTTTCCGAGCTTGTGGGTGGGGAAGGGTTGTTGGTGGCCAGCAAAATCGCTGATCGGGTTGGGATTACGCGATCAGTTATTGTGAACGCTTTGAGAAAATTTGAGTCGGCTGGGGTGATTGAGTCGAAGTCCTTAGGTATGAAGGGAACTTTTATCCGGATTCTTAACGATTATTTGTTGGAAGAGCTTGATAAGTATGTGAAGCGTACTTTGTAGCTGGCTGGGCCGGAGTCAGGTGTGACATGTCAGAAGTCAGAAGTGAGAGGCGCCGAACGCCGGGAAAGGAGAAGGGTTCTATGGCATACAACGAATATACTTACCGGATGAAGCCGGTTGTTATTCCGGGGGTTTTGTATCTGATTTTGAATCCGGCTTGTCTGATTGCGTTGGATCTGTATCTGCGGTTTGATCGTCTTTTTTTGGTTGCTCTTTATGGTATCTATGGTGTCACGGCGGTGGCTATTTTTATTATCTGGGCAATCGCGGGAAGCCGCAAGATTGTTTTTGACGAGCACTCAATCGTGTTGAGCGATTTGTTTACCAAAAAGGTTTTTAACCCAAACAATATTCAGCGGGCGACGTTTTTATGGACTTCTGGCAGGAAGAAGGAGGTCGTGAAGCTTCGGACGCGTGATGAGACGACTTTTATCTCTGACCTTTATGTGCCCTATCAGCAGCTTTTGACGGATATGGAGAATTACATTTATACTTACAATATCCGCACCAACCTGAGAACCCATTCTGATAGGGTTCCTGAGCGCTATGAGGAGCATGGGAATAGAGGTAGAGATGATGGGCACTATCGGAGAATTAAATGAGAATCCCATTCATTGTTTGCTTAAATCCCGCATTGAGCCTGACACCACCTGTCATGAGGTCAGGCTAAACGGCTATATTGTTGATGTTCTGCGTGATGATGGGGTCTATGAGATCCAGTCACGCCATTTTTATTTGATGAGGGAAAAGCTGAGCAAGTTGTTGGAGAATCATAAGGTGACGATGGTCTATCCTGTTATTAAAACAAAGTGGATTGTTTGGGTCGATGAAGGTGGTCAGATTGTGCGTCGGCGTAAGTCTCCTAAGACGGGTCAAGCTTGCCATATTCTTGCGGAACTTTATGGCATCCGCGGTTTGCTGGCCCATAAGAATCTGTCATTTGTCGCGGCCTGTCTGGACGCGGAGGATTACCGGCTTGTGGCTGAGAGAGATACCCCTGGCGGAAAGGGCGTGTCTGTTGGGGCAAGGGTTTCTGACGGAGGAGATGTGTCTGTCAAGAAAGCCGCATCCACGCGGCGGCAGCGGCAGAGATATATAAGTCAGGGGTGCGTTCCGCTGAACTGGCTGGATATGATTGCTTTCGGCGGAACCCGTGCGCGCGGTTTGGAACGGGTTATGCCCGAGCTGCCGGATGAGTTCACTTCGCGGGAATTTGGCAGGTCGGGGTGTTTGCCTCGGAAGTCGGCCAACATGGCGCTGAAGGTTCTTGACGAGGCGGGCATGGTTGAGCGGGTGGGAAAGGAAGGGCGTTTGTATTTGTATAGGAAGGTCTAGGCCACAACTTTGGTGACAGAATGAACTCGTCATAATGCGATCAGCGGGAACGTCAAACGAAGCTAGGTCTTTGCGTTTCTGCTGATTATTTATTATAGTTGGAATATTGGATACCGATTACCGAATACCGAATACCGAATACCGAGATTGGGGTGAACAGTTTGTCAGTTGAGGAAAAACGTGCTGTTGTGCGGCGTTTCGGCGACTGCCCGCGAGAGCATCTGTTGGATATCCTGCTGGAGTTACAAAGGGATTGTCCCGGCCGCTGCCTTGATGAGGATACAGCCCGCTGGGTCGCGCGGGAGCTGGATATAACGGAAGCGAAGGTTTTTGAGGCATTGACCTTCTACACCATGTTGCATACGCGGGACCAGGCGCGTTTTGTGTTTGAGATCTGCAGCAGCACACCTTGTTTTTTTAATAAGAGCAAGGAGATTGGGGAGATTCTGCGCCGGGAACTCGGAGTGGAGGAGGAACAGCTGACAGAGGATAGATTGTTTGCTTATCGGTTTGTGCCATGTTTTGGCGCCTGTGCCGAGGGACCGGCGATCAGACTTGATGATGAGGTGTATGGAAGTTTAACGGAGGAGAAGATCCGGGAACTGATCCGGGGCTGCCGCCTCCGGGGTGAGGAGGCGGACAAGTCGTGATGACGGAAGTGAGAGCCGGTATGAATGGTAAAGTGGATGTGACAGACATGACAGATATGACAGACATGACAGATATGACAGGCGACGGGAAAAACGGCGGGACGAATAATCCGGCCGGCCCCAAAGTGTTGCTGAAAAGAGTTGGTCGGTATCTCGATCCGGCTTCAGCTCAAGAATATCTGAATCTGGGTGGATTTGCCGGCTTGCGCCGGGCGATGACAATAGAACGGATGGAAACACTTGATGAGATTGATACGGCTGTGCTGCGGGGACGGGGTGGCGCGGCTTATCCGGCCGGCCGCAAATGGCGGCATTTGTACAGTATGGAAGCCGGGCCAAAGTATGTCGTCTGCAACGGAGATGAGGGGGAGCCGGGAACGTTCAAAGACAGATTGCTGTTGGAGCAGGATCCTTTCAGCGTGCTGGAGGGTATGCTGATCGCGGCTTATGTTTTTGGGGCGGAGGACGCCTATATCTTGATCCGTGGTGAGTACCGGCGGGCCAAGGAGCTGTTCCGGCGCGTGGTGGCGAATGCAGAGGCGGCGGGTTTCACCGGGGACAACATTATGGGTGTGAAGGGTTTTTCCTGCCGGGTGCATGTGGTTTCCGGGGCCGGCTCTTATGTCTGTGGCGAGAATTCGGCGCTGCTCAATACGATTGAAGGCAGGACGGGTCGTCCTCGGGTGAAACCGCCCCATCTGGCGGAGTTCGGCCTGTATCTGAAGCCGACTTTGGTGAACAATGTTGAGTCTTTTGCCTGTGTACCCGCGATTTTGGCGCTGGGGGGTCAGGGGTTTTTGGACTTAGGCACAACGGACGGCGGCGGAACCAAACTGGTGAGTCTGTCCGGACACGCGAAAAACCGGGGCGTTTTCGAGGTTCCGCTGGGGACGCCAATGCAGGAGGTACTGTACGCGGATCATTATGGCGGCGGAACGGCTTCGGGCCGGCCCATTCAGTTCTGCCATTTTGGCGGGCAGTCGGGGCCGATAGGGTTTCCTGAGCAGCTGAACGGGCTTTATAGTTATCAGGATATGTGGGATCGGGACTTAGCTGTGGGGACAGGTGCTGTTGTCGTTATGGATGACAGCGTGGATATTGTAGAGTACGTACGGGAGGTCGTGGCATTTTTTGTCCATGAGTCCTGCGGCAAGTGTACGCCTTGCCGTTTGGGCGCCACACGGCTGATGACATGCCTGGATGAAATTCTGGCGAGGCGGACAGAGGGGCAGTCGCCGCCTGAGCAGGTGGATAGGCTGGAGAATATCATTAAACATGTTACGGATTTGTCGGCCTGCGGTCTTGGGCAGACAATGGGGGCGGCGGCCGGGTGCGCTTTGAAATACCGGCGGCAGGCCTTCGGGGGCAGTGTATAAGCGTCGTCTTTCAGGCGATGGGCGGTGACGGTTTTATCATCGGGACCCACAATCCGGAAAAATAGCAAAATGAGGTGTACACCATGGGCCAGGCTGATCAGCATGAGACAAGAAAAGGGGTTGCGCTAACGATTGACGGAAAACCTTGCCGCGCGCCGGCGGATTCAACTTTGTTGGAGGCCGCGCGGGGTTTGGGAATTGATATACCGACTCTTTGCTATCTGAAGCATTTGGCGCCGGACGGATCTTGCCGCCTCTGTGTGGTTGAGGTGGAAGGGGGCCGTAAGGGCGGTTTGCTGGCGGCTTGCACGGAAAAGTGCGCTGAGGGTATGACGGTGCTTACCCGTTCGTCTCGTGTGGTGGAAGCGCGGCGGTTTGTTTTGGATTTGCTTCTGAGCAATCATGATTTTCAGTGTTTCAAATGCGCGCGTAACGGCAGCTGCAAGTTGCAGGACTACGCGTTGGAGTATGGTTTGACGGAGCAGAATTATAAAAAGCGTCAAGAAGTGCCTATAAGGCAAGAGGGGACTCAGGGGCCGTTCCCTAATTGTCAATTGCCGGATTCCTCTCATCCACTGTTTACTTATCATCCGGGTCTTTGTGTTATGTGCCGCCGCTGTGCCCGTGTATGCGACAAACTGCAGGGCCGTGACGCGATCAGCGTCAGTCGGCGCGGGCTGATGACGCGTATGAGTCCGGCTTTTGATCTGCCTTGGGCGGAGTCGGCTTGTGAGTCTTGCGGGAATTGTGTGTCCTATTGTCCGACGGGGGCTTTGTCTTCCCGCGACCAGACCAAGGGGTTCCGGGCCTGGGAGGTTGAGCGGGTGCGGACGACCTGTCCTCATTGCGGCACGGGGTGTCAGTACGACTTGTTGGTGAAACAGAACCGGTTGGTGGGGGTGGAGCCGGCGGACGGGCCGGCGAATGGCGGGTTGTTGTGTGTTAAGGGCAAGTTTGGCTCTTATAAGTTTGTGCATGCGCCGGATCGTTTGCGGCAGCCGCTGATTAGAAGGAGCGGGCGCTTAGTGCCTTCCTCTTGGGATGAGGCTTTGGATCTTGTGGCCGGGCGGTTTCGGGATATTATCGACGTTCATGGGGCGGACGCTGTGGCGGGGTTTTCTTGCGCCCGGGCGACCAATGAGGATAATTATGTTTTTCAGAAGATGGTGCGGGCGGTTTTTGGCAATAACAACGTGGACAATTGCGCCCGGGTCTGCCATTCGGCTTCGGTACACGGGTTGTCTATGACGCTGGGATCCGGGGCTATGACCAATTCTATCCGGGATATCACCCGGGAGGCGGATGTGATTTTGCTGATCGGGTCGAACCCCACGGAAGCTCATCCAGTGGTGGGCGCCCAGATCCGTCAGGCTGTACAGCGGGGGACGAAGCTGATTGTGGTGGATCCCCGCAGGATTGATTTGACGAACCAGGCGGCGCTGCATCTGCAGATCCGGCCGGGAACCAATGTGGCTTTTGCCAACGGTATGATGCATGTGATGCTCCAGGAGGGGTTGGCGGACCGGGCGTTTGTTGAGCAGCGTACAGAGGGTTTTGAGGAGATGGCTAAGGTCGTGGCGGCATATACGCCGGAGCGGGTGGCGGAGATCTGCCGGATTTCGGCGGAGGATTTGCGGCAAGCGGCGCGGATGTACGCCCGGGCGGAGCGGGCGCCGATTATTTATTGTTTGGGGGTTACCGAGCATTCGTCGGGCACGGAAGGGGTTATGAGCGTTTCCAATATCGCTATGCTGGCGGGGAAGATTGGCAAACCGGGGTGCGGCGTGAATCCTTTGCGCGGTCAGAATAATGTGCAGGGAGCCTGCGATATGGGCGCTTTGCCTTATGATTTTCCCGGGTATCAAAAGGTGGCTAATCCGGAAGTGCGGACGAAGTTTGCCGAGGCTTGGGGTGTGCCTCTGAGTGGCAAGACCGGTTTGACGGCGACCCAGGTTATGCCGGCGGCCCGGGAGGGTCTGATTAAGGGGCTTTATATTTTCGGGGAGGATCCGATGGTGACAGATCCGGATACGGCCCATGTCCGGGAGGCTTTGGAGAGTTTGGAGTTTCTGGTGGTTCAGGAGTTGTTTCTGACGGAAACGGCGCTGTTGGCGGACGTGGTGCTGCCGGGGGTCAGTTACGCGGAGAAGGAAGGGACTTTCGCGAATACGGAACGCCGGGTGCAGCGGGTGCGCCGGGCTGTGTGTTTGGATGGGGAGATGCGCCAGGATTACGAGATTATCTGTGAGGTTATGTCTCGCATGGGATATCCTTGCCGGTATGATTCGGCGGCGGCTATTATGGATGAGATTGCTGCGCTGACGCCGATTTACGGCGGCATCAGCCATGAGCGGTTGGACGCGGCGGGGGGACTGCAGTGGCCGTGTCCCGATGGGGAACATTTGGGGACGCCTTTTTTGCATGGGGAGAGGTTCAGCCGGGGGCTGGGACTGTTCTATCCGGCGGAATACAGGGAAGCGCAGGAGATGCCTGATACGGAGTATCCGCTGACGATGGTGACCGGGCGTATGCTTTATCATTATAACGCCCGGGCGATGACGGGCCGGACGGAGGGTATCAACGCGCTGGCGGATGCTTCGTATATTGAGATGAACGCCGGCGACGCGGCGTTGCTGGGCGTGGGGAACGGTGATAGGGTGGTTGTGGCTTCCCGGCGCGGGGAGATTGAGACGACGGCCCGGGTGGGAGACGTGGTGGCGGCGGGGGAGGTTTTTATGACGTTTCATTTTCCAGATGGGAATGTGAATGTGCTGACCAATCCTGTTGTGGATGAGATTGCGCGGATTCCGGAGTATAAGGTGTGCGCTGTTAAAGTGCTTCGTGTCTGACGGCTCAAAGGGGAGGGCGTGTCTGACGGCTCAAAGGGGAGGGGAGGCGGAGCGAGGCCGGTTGAGCCCCATGCCGGAGCCGTTCTTCGTGGCGGCGCAGCTCTATGGCCTCTGCGCGAAAAGCGCAAATGTGGCAGCCTGCGCTTTTTTCCGCTCCAAGGCCCAAGAGCTGCTGCCGCCACTCCCGAAAGGGCTCCGGCATGGGGCTCAACCGGCCTCGCTCCGCCTCCCCTCCCCTTTGAGCCGTTAGGCTGGGGTCTGAACGGTCTGACTGTAACCAAATCTTGTCGAAAAGCAATGACTCGTTTGGTTCATCTTTGCACAATACCCCAAAATATAGTAAACTTATGATTAGATCGCAACACCATAAATGTTGGAAGGAAGTCCTTTATGGCAACAGATTATATCGACCCTGATACAGTCGAGGATTGTGCTTTGACCATCAAAAGAGAAATCCCCGTATGGTACGAATCAATCCTTTCCTGCCACCAGACACTTCTCAAGATGGTTGAAGATGGTGTATGGCAGGAAGAAGAGGCGGAAAACCTCGTTGATGAATTCGAGAAAATAATCATTAACCAGTTCGCCATACCCCGTGCAAATCAACTCAACCAATTCGCAGACCATTTGCTGAAAGTTGCCGACAATGCCCGCAAACGGCAAGATCCTGTTAAGGAATAAAACCACCTGCGATTTAACACAAAAACCGGAGGCTCTTCTTATGTCCGCAATTCGCATCGACACCAGCACGATCACGGAATGGATCACGCTTTTAAATCAAGAATCTGAATGGTATGACCAACTACTGTCCTGCCACCGTACCCTTCTTGACATGATCGACAATGGTGTATGGCAGGAATCAGAAGCGGAAATCCTCGCCGCCGAATTCTATGACGTCATCATCTGCGGATATGCCAATCCCCGCAAAGACATCCTCAACAGATACGCCAACCATTTGCAAAGTGTTACCGACAATTATACACAGGCCGAAACAAGCAACTTTTAAACAATGGACAATGGACAATTAGAGACCGGTACCGATTTCCCCACTTGACAGGAGGCGCACGATGGCAGACGACATTTACATAATCATCGCAGAAGGCATCAAAGCCGCGAAAGCGGCAGGTGAGCCTGTCGCTCCCAACGTCATTAGCCTCAAAGACAGCGACTTCGCGTTCATCGACATGAAAATATACAAACTCTCCAACGAACTCAGAGGCATAGCCGACTTACTCTATAACGACTTCGCGGGTATCGGCACGCAGAAACAAACCGAAGCCATCAACACTTACGCTTTCGAATACGGCGAAAAATCCCGCCTATCATTCTGGGATCCGTTGCCGCACCTGCCGCTATGTGATGAGAAACCTCTGAAAATCGACCTCTTCGAACTGAAAGAAAACATCAAAACAGTCAAAGCAAAGCGGGACAACTATGCGGCTCACACCATACGGTTAGACACCGGGGCCAAAACCGTAATCTGGGAAGGAGACGACGCCGAAATAGCCCTCGAACAATGGGAACATATCCAAGGCCCCGGATCCTTAACTCAGAACATAACCGGCCTCATAACAACTCACATCCAGAACATAGAAGCCTTCTACAACGCGTACAAAGAAGCCCAAGAAACCATCGGCGGCCAAGGCGACAAAATCAACATCCGTATCCAGAAACTCCAAGACATCGCCCAATGGCTGGGCCGTGTCGTTGACAACACCATGGAACCCCAAGAAAAAGCCGTCAAACTCTATCGATCCGCCCCGGAAATCCTCAGCGCGGCAGAAATGACGCGCTTGGATATCATCAAAAGGATCAACACCGAAAAACTCAAAACTATACAAAAAACCCTTACCACAACCGCCGAAACCTTCGAAACCGCCCGAAAGAACGCCATGGTATCCCGGCAATCTTTCTCCCAATATCTCCAAAGCCACCAGCCTAACGCCCGCGAATACGCCGACATTCAGAGACTGGCCGAAGGCGCCCAATATAAATTCAACCTCCTCGACGACTGCTGGAAAACCCATCTCCTGACACCGGTCATCCAACCTCTCCTCCTTCCCCTCACCACCATCTGGACCACCTTTACTCACGACCCTAACGCCACCCTCGCCGACACCCTCAACCAAACCCTGGCCCTCGGTCAACTGCAGGCCCCTCAGCTCATAACCGGCTTGATCGAAATCGGCATACTCAACAAAAGAACCCCCGAACTCAAAGACCCCACCTCGCCCCAAGCCATCAACAAAATATTTCGGACCATGGGCGCCACCGCCGCCCCCATAACCGATCCAACACTGGAGATCCTCATTCCTAAAAT
>Ga0082212_10010904_pt1 | contig 11573 bp, 8 predicted proteins | sample TergutNt197P3_FD_71548 | JGI IMG/M metagenome (GOLD analysis project Ga0082212, IMG submission 71548) | Neocapritermes taracua P3 segment gut microbial communities from Petit-Saut dam, French Guiana - Nt197 P3 | ecosystem: Host-associated > Arthropoda: Insects > Digestive system > Gut ... | reverse complement strand
GGCGTGGACGTGGGGAACACGCTGAAGAATCTGGGCTTCTCCCAGGGCTTCGGAGACGCGGTCACGGCGTATTTCAATTGATCCGTCGAACATTAGCATAGCGTACGGACGACGTATAGCGAAAACCACATTTGGGAGGAAAGAATACGCCGCCTATGGGCTATAGTCGAAGCTCATGTTATACTATGGGGAAAAGATAACGGAGGCGCCGGTCGTGTCAGGTGAAAGGAGCAGTCGCATGCGTCAGGATGAGATGGAAGACAAAAAAACAGGAAAAGCCGGCGCAGCGGGCGTCAGCGGATATTCGAAGGCAAGTTTTCTATTATCGGCGGTTCCCCTGGCTGTTTTGCTCATCGTTTTTCTCGTTTGCCTCATAATTTCCGGGGGAGAAGCTTCCGACAATGACCGGGGCGCCATATGGTGGCTCTTTCTGGCCGCGCTTTGGGTCGTCGGTCCGGTGGCCGCCGTCACAGACATATTATCGGTAATCTTTGGCATAATCGGGCTGAAACGCCGGAAAACACGGTTCGCCTGGGCCGGGATAGGGATTGTGGTCGCCGAGATTGCGGCTGTTTTATTGATTTGGGCGTTCGTATTGTAGTAAACGCGGTAATGTAAATACCGCGTGAATGTCAAGACGACAGGGCAGTTTTTTACAGTGAACGGACTAATATGTAAAGTGTGAGGATTGTGCGAATGAAAAAAACGATGGCTTTGGCTTTGTGCTTTTTGACGGTTTTAGCCGTACTATCCGCTTGCAGCGGCGGCGGCGATTCGGGCGGCGGTTTTGCCGGCGTAGGGCAGACAGAGGAACCGGCGGCGAACCCGCCCGTCGAAGCTGCGCAAACGCCAGGCTCTGCCGACAGCGATCCTGCCGGCGGCGAACCGGGCAGCAGCGGGACAGGGAGTGGCCCGGCAGGCGTTTCTTCCGGGAACGGAGCGAGCGGCAGCCAGCCGGGCGCATCCGCGTCCACCGCCGTGCCGAAGCCTGATTCCGGGGCGGCCTCGCCGCCCGCTGCGGCGCCGTCCACGCCCTCCGTGCCGTCCGTAACCGAACCGCCCAAGCAGACGGAGCCGCCCAAAGCGCCAGGCTCCGCAGACAGCGACTTGGAGTTGGAGCAAAGGCTCTACGGCCTGTGGCACGCGTCACCGGTGGTCGGCTCCGGCTATTCGGCGCGCCTGTTTCTGGAAAAGGAATACAACTTTGTCTGGTTCGCCAGCCAGATGGACGGGATGCAGCGCGTCCGCGCCCTTTCCGGGTATTGGGAAGTGGTCGGCGGGAAGCTGGAACTCCGCGTGAACGAGGAAATCCGCTGGGAAGGCGGGCGGGTGGTCCCCGCCTACGCCTCCTGGGGCACGGACGAAGTCATCGTGGACGCCAAAACCGTTGTCGAGACCCTGGCAGAGCCGTTGTTGCTGGTCTGGGACGTGAGCGAAATCACGGTCGATAAGGAAGTCCTTGACAAGAGAACGGTAACCCTCGGCGGAGAGATTTACTGGGAATTATACTATCCCACTGACCGGAACGAGATCTATGACGATTATGAATCTATCAAAGCCGAAAGCGGATCGCCTTCCTCCGCCGACCTGCCCGATTGGGGATACGAGCGCTTCAGCGGCGTCGTCCGTGAAGGCAGCTTTTATCACGACGGGATGGGTATCCGGATCGAGTATTATTACGCCGACGTGGGCGAGGCGCAGCTTAAGGCGCTGATCGACGGCATGGACGATTACGAAAACATCAGCGATGAGGTGGAAACGCAAATCCACCTGTATCCAGCCGACGAAAGCGTGACGTTAAAAGACTATTTAGGAAAGAGAATCGTCTTCGGCGGCGAATGGTTCGCGGCGCAGACGATCCACCACAGGCGAAATATTGTATTTGCGGTGCAGGAGATCTACAGCGTAAGCGAACCCGCCGGCGTAAATCATCCCGCCGGCGCGGGCAACCCCGCCGCCCTGACAAGCATCGGCGCGCAACCCAGCCCGGGATTTGTCCAACCCGGGACGATGTGCCAGTTCAACGGGAGCACTTTTCCTTATTCGCATTACCGCTGGATGGAAAATGAGGACGGCGGCGGCGGATCATGCCTGACGATACTCGTCGACCCGGTGAATCCGGGCGGCGCCGCCAACTACGCCCTATACCTGCCGGGCTACGGCGATCCGGTGATCGGCAGAAACGAGCACAACATATACATCGAGTGGACGAAACCGGGACGCCCGGAGGATACCGTCGAACTCATGTTTCAGGAGCAGAGCAATCTGATGGTGATTCTTTCCAACGCGCTGAAAGGCGTAAGGTCCGCCTCCGGCGCCGACGTCGTCGCCATGCCCGTCAGCGTGCGCAAGGACGATTCGCCCTATGACCGGTACTATGTTCCTCTGTACGCCATACTGGAGGTCATCGGCGGCGGCGTGGTCTTCGACGTATTCGACGATGGCGAGGTCTATATCTTTTCCGGCGGCCCTGCGCAAAGCCATACCGGCTTCTGGGAGACCTCGGACCGGGGCGAATTCCGGGCCGACGCGGTGATCGGCGGGAAAACCCAATCCGTCTCGTCGGACTGGAGAGGGCTGGAACTCCGCCTTGACGGGACGTTTACCTTATCGTCCCGCATACATCAGGAAGGGGATTGGATACTGACAGAAAAAACGGGGCGCTATATCTTTTGGGGACGTATGCTGATTATGCGGTGCGAGGCGGAATCCCAGTGGCGGGGCGCCGACTATACCGCGCTGGCGCCGGTTATGCTCGACAAATCGGTCTTATCCTATGTATACAGTATGTATGTCATGGAATGGGACGAGGAGTATCTGAGCGCCTGGGGATTGTCGCTGTACGCGCATTTAGCTGAACGCGGCGACGCCGCGCCGCAGCCGGGGAAGGCTGGATCTTGAGTTTTTGACAAAAACCCGTTCTGATGGTATATGTATAGGGGACTGAGGGATGATTCGACCTTGAACTTATTAGGAGGGTTAACGAATGGCTGGATATATCATCATATTTGTATTGGCGCTCGCCGTCTATTATCTGATCATGACGTACAACGCTTTTGTCAAATTGAGGAACCTGGTGAGCGAGGCTTTCGCCACCATGGACGTCTATCTCAAAAAACGCTGGGATCTGATTCCGAACCTTGTGGAAGTGGTCAAAGGCTACGCCGCCCATGAGAGCGGCCTGCTGGAGAGCGTGACTTCCCTGCGCAATGAGTCCTACGATAAGATGTCTTCGGCCGAAAAAATCAGCGCCAATGAAAAAATGTCGGCGGGTTTATCAAGGCTGCTTGCCCTTGCCGAAAACTATCCCGATCTGAAAGCGAGCCAAAACTTTTCCGACCTTAGCGCGGAACTGGCGAAGACCGAAGGGGAAATCGCTCAGTCCCGCAAGTACTACAATGCGGTCGTCAGGAATTTGAATACGAAGGCGGAAGTCTTCCCAAGCAGTCTCGTCGCGAACCTGTTCGGCGTCAAAAAAGCGGCCATGTTCGAGGCACAGGCGGAGGAACGGGCGAGCGTAAAGGTGGAATTATCATAGGCCGAGCGGAGCCGAACCCTATGTCAGGAACAATGAGTTCAACTTATAAATCAAAGGCTGTATACAATGCAGCCGGATGGATCGGCGCCTTGGGCAAGGCAGTCCTTCTGGCGTTTTTGTTGACGTCGCTGCTGACGTCTCTGCCGGCGTCCGCCGCCTATGCCTATGACTATACCGTCACAAATTACGCTGTTTTTCTGGTCGTCGGCGAGGACAACGCCTATGCCGTCACCGAAAATATCAGCGTCGATTTCCATGCGCCGAGGCATGGGATATTTCGCGCCTTGCCCCTCGTCAACGACGTCGTCCGGCTGGACGGGTCGAGGGCAAGAGTCCGCGCGAAGATCCGCGACATAGAGGCAAACGAGCCGTTTAGCGCTTACAATGAAGGCGGAGAAAGGGTCGTCAAAATCGGGGATCCGGACAAAACGCTGACGGGGGAGAAGAAATACACCCTCCGCTACACCTACGACCTGGGCAGGGATACCGGCAAAGGTTACGACGAGCTGTATTATAACCTGGTCGGCGAATGGGATACGACGGTCGGCGGCATATCCTTTGCCATCATTATGCCGAAGGCCTTCGATCAAAGCAAACTGGGCTTTTCCGCCGGCGCGAGAAGCTCCACAGAGAATGAAAACGTCGTCTATCAGGTGGACGGTAATACCATCACGGGCTACTATCAGGGAACATTGGATCCCGGCGAATTCCTGACGGTACGGTTGGAATTGCCCGAGGGGTATTTCGCCGGCGCGGGAAGCCGTACCGACGCCATGATGTGGGTTGCCCTGCTGCTGCCCGCCCTGTTATTGCTGTCGTATTTTCTCATATGGATAAAATATGGCAGGGACGACCCGGTGGTCGAACCCGTCGAGTTTTATCCCCCCGGGGACTTCAACAGCGCGGAAATCGCTTATCTCTACAGAGGCCGGGCGGAAGACAAAGACGTCGTCTCCCTGTTGATTTATTTAGCCAATGAAGGGTATCTCGCCATCGCGGAGACGGAGAAGCGCGCGCTGTTCTCCAAAAAAACCGGCTTCAAGATCACCAAAGTCCGGGATTATGCGGGCGACAACGAATACGAGGAAATATTCCTGAAAGGCCTGTTCTCGAAAACCGACGGCCTCAGTTCCGTGAAAATCAAAGAAATCATGAAAAATCTGCCTTCGGTAAACGAAGCGGATTTGTTCGAAGACATACACGAAGTATCGGATAAGGACTTGTCCAGGCACTTCTACCAGACTATCGATCAAATCAAAAGCGGCATGAACACGAAGGAGAACCGCCGGGAAATTTTTAAGGAAAATTCTCTGAATAAGGGCGGATGGGGCATACTCATGGTCATTTTGATCTTTCTGCTCATCACGATAAGGCCCGTTTGGGAGATGTTCGACGTCATCATCCTGGTCGCCGCCCTTCTGTTTCCCGGGATTGGCTTATCCATCATGATCTCCACGCTGTACTGGGCGCTGCATACAAAAGGGTTAGTCGTCTTTGGCTTGCTCTTCGGCTTGTTCTTCGGCGGTATGCCCTGGGGATTTTTCGTATTGCCCGCCCTTATCTACGAGCCGATGTATATGGCTTCTAATATCGTCGGCTACGCATGCATCGCCGGGATTTGCGTACTGGTCAACAAGACGCCGAAAAGGACGCCCTACGGAAACGAGATGCTGGGCAGGATCAGGGGCTTCCGGCGCTTTCTGGAGACGGCGGAGAAAGGCCGGCTGGAGGAGCTGGCCGCCGGGGATCCCGCGTATTTCTACGATATTCTGCCCTATACCTACGCGCTGGGCGTATCGGACGTATGGATCAAAAAATTTGAGACGATCGCTCTGCAGCCGCCTTCCTGGTACGGCGGGGCGGGGGGATTCAGCCATGCGGGCTTTTCCGCGTTTATGAATACGACCATGGCGACAGCCTCAAGCTCCATGACCGCGCGCCCGTCTTCCGGATCGGGAAGCAGTTCTTCCGGCGGAGGTTCTTCGGGCGGCGGTTCCGGCGGAGGCCGGGGCGGTTCCTGGTAAGGCGGCTTCAAGGACACGGTCACGGCGTATTTCAATTGAGATCATAAGGGGTAATCATATGTGTCAGGATGATGAGATGGAAGGCCTGGAGAGGGAAGACAAAAAAACCGGAAATGCGAAAACGGCAAAAACGGTTAAGACGGCCGGTATTGTCGTCACGTATATTCTCTATGCGCTGCCCATCCCCCTATCCGTAGTTTCCTGGATCGGTACGCTCATGGCCGTCGCCAATCTCGGCGCGACGGACTGGACGACGCTTAGCGCATGGATGCACGGCTCGGTCGCCATAGTCGCTATGCTGGCGGCAGGGACATATCCGGTTACTTACCTCGTATCCCTGACCGCTGCGATAAAAGACAGAAGCTCGGCCAAACGCTATTGGCCGCTCTATCATATACTGGCGGCCATCGTTCTGCTTGCGCTCTGGACGGGGCTTGATCACTGACCTAACCCGCTCTATACCCGTGATCTTAAGTCGTGGGTTCAACACGTATAATCGCAAACGTTGAGGGGTGGCTACTGAAATGATAACCGTACTGAAAATCCTCGCTGCGCCGGTCGCGCTGGTTCTCGCCGTCGTCGTCGCGTTCTGCAGGTTCATTCTGCTGGTGTCCAATGTGGTGCTCGGTATCGTCTCCGTGCTGATCGCAATCCCGGCCATATTCATGTTCATGGCCGGCGCGACGATACTCGGGATCATCCTGATCGCCGTCGCGTTTCTGTTCAGCCCTTTCGTGATCCCCGCGCTGGCCCGGAGGCTCGTCGGGCTGCTTGGCGGCGCCAGGGACGCCCTGCGGAGATTCAGGCGCAGTTGACGCCGCCGCAGTCCGATCAGGGATCGAGCCTTTGCATCCCCAGGCCCTGCACCTGAAGCCAGGCCGAGCCGTCGTCGTCCAACACAAACGCCAGGCAGCCGGCATAGAAATCGCCGTCGATGCGGATCAGCGGCGAATAAGGCGACTGCCCGTGCAGGGAGTAAACCCGGACGTAGGCAAATCCGTTTTCGTCGACGCCAACCTCGGCGCGGCTCATCCCGCTCACCTGCCCTTCCGGCAGCACGGGATAATAGGTTCCGACCCAGCGTAAAGTGCTCTCATCGGCCAAAACCAGCTCCGGATCAAGCTTTCCGCCCGCCAGGATGGACTTGAATTCCCCTAGGTACAGGAAGGTATCGCCGTGAAAATCCTCGAACCAAAACCGGAGGCCGGTCATCGGATTCACGAAGCTCCCGTCGGATAAGGGCGTCAACTCCAGGGGGACGGGGATGCCGGGCATATTGAGCAGGTACAGGAGCCCGTCTTCAAGAACCGTTATACGGATCAGCTCCTCGGCGCCGGCAAAGGTATAAAAGCCTTCAAACTTTTGCAACTCTTCAGGAGTAAGCCCGACGGGTTCGACCTCCGCGTCGGACGCCGGCAGACGAAGCGTGCCGGTTTTTTCGAATATCGCGCTTTGCAGAACCGAAGCCGCTACCGATTTAGGGGCGGCTATGCCGCTGATACTGTTTACCGCCGCCAGGACGCCCAGTCCGCTGTCCGGATCGAAGGCCATGCTTGCATGATAATGGATAAGATTGCCGCCGTGGCCCATATAAGCGAAGCCGTCCAGTCCCTCCGTCTGGTAGAACCCCAGGCCGAAGCGCATATCGCCCATAAGATCCGGCGCCTCCCGGAAATCGAAGTTTTGCAGCGTCAGCATTTGCTTCAGCGAATCCGGAGATAAAATGCGGCCTCCTTCTCCTTCGTAAGCGCCGCCGCTGAGTATCGTATGCATAAAGCGCGCCATATCACTGGCGTTGGCGTATAATCCGCCGGCGGACAAGGGATTGAAGTAAATGAATTCGTCCTGCGTCGCGGCGTCGATATACGGCTTTGCAAGATAGGGCATATGCTTCTCTTCCAGTATAAAGGTCGACGAATCCATACCCAAAGGCGTCAGGATATGATCCCGCGCGTAATCGGCGAATCCGTCAAAGCAGTCGTCTTTGCCGGCCATCTCAGCCACCAGGACGCCCAGCAGGGTATAGGCGGTATTGGAATAACTGAAAGCCGACGCCTCGGGGAATCCCAGAGGCAAGGCCTCGATGAAATCAAGGAAATGATGCATATATCCGGGATAGTACCCTCCCGTCGTCATAAAGCCGGGTATCCAGTCCGCCTGCATACCGGAGGCATGGGATAAGAGCAGCCGCGGGGTGATGTTGCGGTAGTCGCCGGCGCCGCTGACCTGATCGGCGGGCACGTGGAAATCGGGCAAATACGTCACAACCGGCTCGTCCAGGTCGATGATCCCGGCTTCCGCGAGTTGCATAACCGAAATCGCGGTAAAGGATTTCGATATGGAACCCAGGCCGAACAAGGTGTGTTCGTCGACGGGAACGCCCGTATCGGCAAAACCGAAGCCCTGCGTCCAGGTGAAGCCGTTTTCCGCATCTACGATAGCGACCGTCATCCCGGGGATGGACAATAGCTCCATGGCCTGGCCGGCGGCTTGTAAAAGCGCATTGATCGTAGTGCCCAGGTAGCCTGAATACAATTCCGGCCCATGCAGGAGAAGCGCCAGATCCGTATCGGCGATCAAAGCCCGCTCCTGCTCGATGACCAGGCCGTATTGCAGGGTTAGCGCTTCTTCATTCCTTTGGGCAACCGGGCTGTCGGCAAAGAGCAAGAAGACGGCGTCTTCGAGATTGATCCTGACGCTTCTGCTTTCATCGTCCCAGTATACGCTTCCCCCGGCGTCTTCGAAGAAAGGCCTGACGGGGACCAGAGTTACCGGCTGATCGTCGGCGCTTTCGGCGCGGACGGCCGGCGCGTTGGCCAAGAACAGTGTGAAAATCAGTAATATGGCGAGTACTTTTCTACAGGATTTATCCATAATGCAGAACCTCTTTTCCTAAAATCTACAATCTATAGTATATCACATGACGTAAAATGACCAGCCTGCCGCACGGCCGCTTGGCCGAAAACCTGAATATACCGTTTCTCCTTAGCGTTGCTGTTCGTGTGGGTATATCTTCGGAGGCGGAGGGGGTAATTTTGTGAAAGAATTACCCCTGCCGTTTTTCTGCGCGCAATGATAAATTTGCTATAGACGGATACAGACTGATACAGGCTGACACAGACGGGCGGCGTTTAAAAATGGGCCAAAAAGCCCAATGCGCGACGGAGAAATGAGGTTTAAAATGATGAGTAGGAATTCATGACGCTCAGCCACTACAAAATGACAAATGAGACAAAAGCCGAAACGGCTGCATACCGTCAAAGCAAAACAAAAATTCGAGGAGGAAGAAAAATGCAAACAATGGGAAAAAGATGCGTATTCATGTTACTTACGGCAGTGATGGTATGCGGACTGTTCGCCGCTTTGCCGCAGACGGCGGTCGCGGCGGATACCTATACTATAGAGCAAACAGATAGTGTAGAAGACATCAAAACAGATATCCAAGGCAAGATTGATGGATTAGGCGGCAGCGGTACGCTCGTTGTAGACGGCGGGAAGACCGATGCGAATGAAACGCTCAGCTTAACTATCCCTGCCGGGGTGGTGATAGAATGGTTTGCCAAATATTCAGAAGCTGACGCCGCTCCATTTACCACGATAAGTCCAATGATTGAGTTATATGGCCTCGGCGTTTTTGAGCTCGCGCCAGGAGGCAGCATCGAAACGACGAAGGCAAGTGTAAGTGCTATAGGCGCTTATGGCATTGATATGCGTGTAATTGGCGGTACGGTTAAGACAAGCGGTTCAGGCGGAGCAGCGGGTATTATTCTTGGCTCAGGAAGCGTAACGGTGACCAGTGGTTTAGTCGAATCCCAATCCACCAGCGCAATTTTTTGCAATACGAGTCTTGTCGGTAGTGTTTCAGTCTCCGGGGGGACTGTCCGTTCATCATCGACTCAATACGATTGTATCTTAATGACCAACGGCGATGTGACGATAAGCGGAAGCGCATTGATTGAGGGAGTAACTGCCATCAAGGTACTTGACGGCGGAAGCGTTACTGTTTCCGGTGGGACGATCAAATCAGAAAACGGCACGGCTATCTCGACCAGCTTCCAAAACTACCGCGATGATATTGGCAACATAACAATCAGCGGAGGTACGATTGAAGCTGGCTTCCGAGCGCTTTATACCGACGTTGGATTCATCGAGATCACAGGCGGATCGGTAACCCATACTGGGACCGCCGGCGCGGCGATTTATCTTGATAATGGCGGCGGGGCTAAGATTACCGGAGGATCGGTCGACGGGGCGATCTATACTGACGCAGGCGTCGTCGCGTACCTTGCGGGCACTTGCAACGGGGGCTTTACCGCCGTTAATCAGAGCGTAATCATTGAAGTCGATACGCTCATCGTGCCGGTATCGCGGCATGGCACGCGCATAGGCTTAACACTGAAAGCCAGCGACGGCGTTGACATTGACGGTTTAAGCTGGCATTGCTATTATACCACACCGGGGTTTGGCGCAGCTTTCATCAGCGGGGGCGGATTCAATATTGGCGAATGGGGCAGTTATGATACTGCCGTGCCTTTTGCGGTCATCGATAATGTGACCGTCAGCGGTACGACAGGCGCCGCATTAACTGAGCAAAGAGCGACTGTCTATACTCATGGAGCCGCAATGACGAGCGTACCTTCCGGCACAGACGTGTCGTCCTGGTTTTCCAACTTGCCAATCGGCATGACGGCTATCACGCCTGGGATCTCGGCAGGCGCATGGAGTTTTCAGATCATCTTCGGCGGTATTCCGTCAATCGCATCAACAGAGGAGCTTGATCTTACCATCCCGGCAAGCCTCCTGACTATAGGCGCAAGCCTTCCCGTAACCTCGAACGTCAACGCAAAGTTCAGCATCGCCACGCCCGGCGGCCCCGGCAGCAGTTCGTCGTCCGCGTACGCTTCCCTCAATCCGTCGGCGGCGACCTTCGACAAAACCGCCGCCAAGGATATCGCCGTGACGCTGACCAGCGGCAGCTACACCCTGGTAAGCATCAAGAATGGCGCTTATACGCTCGTATCGGGTACAGACTACAGCGTGAGCGGCAACGTCTACACGCTCAAAGCGGCGTATCTGAGCAAGCTGCCTACAGGCAGCCAGACGATCAGCTTTGCGATGAGCGGCGGCGTAAGCCCGGCCCTTGCCCTCACGGTCAGGGAAAGCGCCGTGAAGACAAGCATACGCCTGACCATCGGCGCGTCGTCCTACACGGTAGACGGCGTGACCAAGACGCTGGACGCCGCGCCGCAGATCGTGGGCGACAGGACGATGGTGCCCCTGCGCTTCATCGCCGAGGCCCTGGGCGCGAAGGTGGACTGGGACGGGGATACGCAGACGGTGACGATCGAGCTGGACGGCAAGACCCTGAAGGTCACCATAGGCGTACTGGCTGAAGGCATGGACGTTCCCGCCTACATCGCCAACGACCGGACGATGGTGCCGCTGCGCTATATCAGCGAAACCCTGGGCTGCGGCGTAGTATGGAATCCGGATACCCGGTCGATTGACATTACGAAGTAAACGCAAGGTACTATTTGTGCAACGCTGACGGGAGTGAGTCAAAGATAAGGGCAAGCGCCGCGTTTCCGGTTCCCCTACCGGAGCGCGGCGTTGCCGTTCGTGCGGGAATATCTTCGGGGACGCCGGGGGAATGAGGCTCCGCGCTATTATTTGTATTGTAAAGAGTGATCATTCGCATGAAAACATCTTGCCAAAATGTGTTAAACAGAGTAGAATGATGTTCGATAAATGTGAGGCGATGCTTGTGAGACGAGTTCTGATGGACGATCTGATCGCCTGGAAGGAGAAAAAGGGCCGCTTGCCCCTACTCCTGAGAGGGGCGCGTCAGGTCGGCAAGACGTGGTTGTTAAATGAATTTGGCAAAACGGCGTTTGGCGACGTGCTGTATATCAATTTTGAGAACGCGCCGGGGCTGAAAGAAGCGTTTGACGGCGACATTTCACCGCAAAGGCTGATTGATTTGCTTGGCGCTCTGCATGGCAAAAGAATCA
>Ga0082212_10010903_pt1 | contig 11574 bp, 7 predicted proteins | sample TergutNt197P3_FD_71548 | JGI IMG/M metagenome (GOLD analysis project Ga0082212, IMG submission 71548) | Neocapritermes taracua P3 segment gut microbial communities from Petit-Saut dam, French Guiana - Nt197 P3 | ecosystem: Host-associated > Arthropoda: Insects > Digestive system > Gut ... | reverse complement strand
GAATATATGGGATATCTTGATAAATTCTTTCTCTTCACCTGGAGTGGCAGCGAAACAGTAGAATTTAAATATATATCTACGAGTGATACTTTGGTTACAAAGATAGAGATGGAAGAAGGCAAAGTCGATGAATTTTTGCAAAAACAGGTAGAAAAGAGTGGTTATTATGACATTGACAAAGTATATAGAAATATACATAGTCTATATATTTGGGACAATCCTTACGAAAAGTCGAAAGAGAAATTTGAGAAGTTCGTTAAAATCGACCCGGATAAAATCGATTCAGTTATACTTGATTTATCGAAAGTAATTTTACCCGAGGAAGAAAGCTTATGGGATGTCACAAGATGGCATTATGTAGTTATAATGGAACCGGAAAATAATGTAGTAACAATTTATGTAATAGTTAACTTTATACGTTTTACCTAAGATAAGCTAGAGTGTTCCTGAAGTTTAATCGAAATAAATCTTTGCTACATAAGTCACCCCCATTAGCGCCTTTATTAATATATACCTAAGAGTACAGCATGTTCTTCAAACAAATCTGTTACTAGTAAAAGGAGCCCCCATATCTATATATGACATAACCTCAGCAGGAATCACCACTATACTCAAAGGAGTATATGATGTAAACTCAGTTGGAACTAAGACATCTTGTAAAGAAGTACATGATGTGACAACTGCGGGAGTTAAGAGTTTGGTATATAAACTTGACACTACCATCACCCTTGCGAACCTAAGCGCGGACCTAAGCAGCAGCCCTCCGGCAAACACAGGCTCAACATCCGTCAATTCATCGAAATCCTGGGATTTAAGAGATAATACCTCACTGACATTCAACCTGTCGAGAAGAGACGCCAGAGTAGATTACTGGACTAACCCAAGGGGAACAGTTTACAGTCAATCGGAAACCGCTGTCCTGCGGCGGGGAGATGGTTCCAATGTAACTATATCCGGAACCGGAACAAAAACCATAAACATAAGCGGATGGACCGATAACCAGAAAAACGGAGTACGTCTTAGAGGAACACTGACCTGGGACATAAGCACAGTCACAAACTCCGCGTTCTACGGAGGCTGGGCAACGTCAGGAACCCCAAAAGCTACATAACCGTCACTTTGCTATCCGGGAAACAATCTCTCTAATAATAGTTAAAAGAAAGAAATAAGTTTCAGAACACATACATCCCTCGGTTGTCCATCAATCGGGGGTTTCTTTTGTCCTGCTTGATGATTTAAATTAAACAATCAATTCTGTAGTTCTCGCTTTAAGCTAACCTAATATCTAAAACAAAAGATAACCCCGGATAAGGGAAAGCCGATAGACAAGTGAGACAAATATAACAGTTACTAACTAATCACTCTGTTATCACACCGAATCATCACGACTGTTTACCATTCACCGGGTATATACATACCATTCGGTAACAATTCCATAAAATGAGATTTAATCCTTGTAGAATCTGAACAAGTAATACTACAAATCAAAGGAGGACTAATATGGCAAGCACAAACAAATACTCAATGTCAGGATTGAATCAATGGGTTGAGACAGATTATCCGGAAATGGAAGACTTCAATGAGGATAATCATATTCTAACCGATAATGCAATGTGGAAAGCGGCATATGATAACGACGGATCGGTAGCGGTTCTCGGAGGTATAAAAAGCGCTATAGAATCCGCGCTCTCGTCGGGCGGAGGATTTGCTCTGTACACCCACAGTAAATCGGGAACAATCCATACCTTGACCAACACAGGCAACGGCGACTCTCTAAGATTTATTGCAACAGCAAACTTCACTCTCGGAGACACATTCACAATAAACGGAGTAGCGTGCACTCCGAAAATCATCACCGGATCTGCCCCGCCCGATTTGTTTTTTGCTGCGGGATCATGGGTCATAGCTTTTATACAAGAAAATACCATCTTTTTCCCGGTTTACGCATCCATCCCGTCAAGTGAAGCAATATATATCACCACCGGTTCGGCAAACAACTATGTGTTGACTCCAACCCCGGCGATAACCTCATATATAGCAGGACAGAGGTTCTATGTAAAGTTCCATACGCAGAACACAAGCCCGACGGTGAATATAAACATCAGCGGTTTGGGTAACAAAAGGATATATAAGTTCAATACCGACGGACCTACCGCGGGACAGCTTCCCAATAATTCGGTATGGGAAATAATCTATGACGGCACAGCCTTTCATTTGGTAAGCGGAGGACTGGACCCCGTACCGATGGCAGGCGGTACGTTCACCGGCGATATCTACGCGCGTACGGCAGACCGTAATGAAAATACCATAAGGAATAATCAGGTTTTTGCATCGGGCGGGACAACCCTGGTAAGTACAAATTCATTGAAGTTCGTGAGGGAATAATTGTGCCGGTATATGATATCAATTCTTCCGGAATAGCAATAAAGCAAAAAGAAATGTATGACGTTAATGTTGCCGGAACAACAAACAAGGCGAAAGAGATATATGATGTTGCAAACTCGGGTGTGCAGAATTTGGTATACCAACTAAAAAAAAGGATAAACTGCTTCCTGCAAAACGAAAAAACATCAGGCTGGACATATTCGAAAAGTAACATAAATGCATCAGCATTACTGCATTCGAGCAGTCGAATAAAGTTATCTCCTTGGTGGGACGGTACTTCACAGTATGTACAAGCAAGAACAACAACAGCTGTAGATCTAACTGGATATAAAACTCTCGGAATAAGGATGAATGTCTCAAGCATTAGCGGTTCAGCTGGAACGCAAAGGTTCGGAATAGGCTTGGCGTCAAGTTTAAAGGTTAACACCACTTCATCAATGACCATCTATTACTCAGCTACTGCAGTTGCCGGAGATAACGACCATACCATTGACATATCGTCATTTAATGGCTTGTATTACATAGTAGTGGGAATAAACTCTTCCGGAACCGGAAATACTTCGCACTACTATTCAGAAGTCTACATTGAATGACAGAATCATGTAAGTAGTAACGGTTATTACATCATTGGTAAAGGTAAAGACAAGTTATAAACATTTTATCAGTACTCATTATAGTATAAGATAATTTGAATTTTTATAGGAAATAAACGCTTTCTATCTAAAGTAAAAATTCCAAGAAATACCACATTTTTCATAGTTTAACTAAATAATATTTTAAAGGAGACAAGAAAATGGCAAGATTTATGTTATCGGACGGAATGACGGGATTTGAAATGTTAGACGCATATCGCTCTGAGGAATTAGTAAACGGAGTATACCGCGACACGTTGGTTATAGAGATGGAGGAAGGAACGGCTGACATCCCCATGCTCTACCGGTTATGGGAAAATGAGGGATTCACATCGAGGATAACCCTGTTCAAGGATTCTTTCGAGGAAGTATGTGAGGGATATACCATACCAGCGCGTTTTATCATCCAGAACCGTGAGATCGAAAGAGAAACCCGGACAACCGCACCGGTTACCATGAAGGTCGTCACCATGATACTCGCAATGAAAACTCCGGCGGAGTTAAAAGCCGATCCGTCAATCGATGTATTAGCCGAAGCGGACAATGAAATCATATCTCTCAGAAACCAGGTAGATGAACTGACTTTGGTTTCCCGGAATCAATAGAGTATATCACTACAGACTCATTCAATATCATCATACATTCAATGAGCTGTTGTGATTTTTCTAAATGGTTACAACAGCTCAACAAAACAAAAACAGACAATGGAGGAAAAGAATATGGCAAGCACAACTAAATTCCCTCGCGGATTAAATAACTGGGCAGGAACCGACAAACCTTCCAGAATGGATTTCATATCAGACAATGAACTACTCAACGAAGACGTAATGTGGAAAGAGGAATATGACGCTGACGGGACCATAGCCGATGCCGGAGGTATCTCGGCATTCTTCATGTCGAAAGATACATATGACGCTACCGGCGAAGTAGCGGCATCGGGCGGTATCAAAGCATTTGCAATGACAAAGGAAATATATGACTCAAACGGCAGTATCGCTTCTTCGGGTGGGATTCAAGCGGCTATAACCGCGTCTCTTGCGGGAACAGACAACTTCTCAACATATTCTCACAGCAAATCCGGAACCGTACATACGCTGACCAATCAAGTCGGCGGTAACAACATTAAGTTTATCGCAGCAGGTGACTTTAACGCAGGGGACAGCTTCAAGGTCAACGGAGCATCATTCTCAACGCAATCCATCGACGGAAAAGCGTTATTTGACAAAGCCTTTGTTCAAGGCGCCGTAGTCACATGCTTCTCGAACGGAGCCGGAACGCTAAATTTTAAGACAGGCGGCGGAGAAACGTTAGGTTACAGGATAATCACCGTCGCCAATGAAAACAGTCTTCCGGGGAACGCAAAGGAGAATACCATAGCAATCGTGACAAATATGTTTATGACAGGTCACTCATTCAGTAATACCGAACCGATAGTTAAAACTGCGGGACATCTATGGATTAAAACAAATGATTACGGAATAAACATGAATGTTCTTAACAGGAATCAGTTATTCATGAATCTTGTAACCATTACACAAAGCAACGGAATATCATACGTAAAAAAAGATGCTTTCATATATATGAATAATATCTGGGTTAATCTGTTAAACGGAATCATATATGACCGCGGTGTAATACCGGTATACACAAATGATTTTATCGGTTCGCATGCGAGAGCCACAAAGGAACCTGCTTGTTTGCAAATAAGAGGTAATGGAACTGATGCTATAGGTATGTACTCAAACAGCAGTTTTGATTTCACGGGATTCTCTACGCTAAATTTTATTTATACAAGTTCAGCGAATATAACAAGCAGTTCAGCGGGACTATGTATTTTGGATAAAAACGCTACCAGCGTTACATCCTCAACTATAAAGCAAAGGGTAAACGCGGCTTCTTCTTCATCGGAAACTACAGTAACCATAGATATTTCATCATATTCGGGCGAGTACAAGGTGGGGTTTCGTTGTCATTCAACCTATTCTTCGAGTTCGTATTTAAGAATCTACAAAATCTTCTTAGAATAGCGGAATAATAGCAAATTATTTTAACGGGTATTTAGATTTGATGTAATTACATTAGCAAAGGAGTTTAAAATGAACGCACAAGGTGAGGGAAACATAGGGAGTTTGGATAATAAGGAAGGAGTCATACCCAACGACGCAGAAGGCGGCCTAGTTACGCCGATGATGTTAGTGGGGGAGATCGGAGAGGATGAGATAGGCAACCCGAAGAGCTATACCGAAGCACCATTCAGGTTCATGAGATCGGGAAGCGAGTCGGTGATATTGAATAACGGGAGCTTGCAGTATACCGAGACAGATTTTGTGTTACCGGGACGCAACGGGTTTGACCTTGTGGTATCCAGAAGATACAACTCCGACAGCGCGGGGATAAATGAAATGCAGCCCGATCCGTATACCAGCAAGAAGTTTCGTACCAACAGCAGAACCAACCACCATAACCTGAGAACATACGGACTCGGCGTAGGCTGGTACTTTGTCCTGCCCTCAATAGAGCTGACCCCGTCAAGCGAACAGCTGCAGTATGTGATATACTCCCCTTTCCTTCACCTTGAAGACGGAAGAAACTTTAATATAGATAAGATGAGTACCGTGCCGGAACTCAAAGACCATTCTTTCAAGGATGTAATGATATTGAGATCATCCGGAACGGTAAACCATCCGTACAACTCCGAAGTAAGCGGCAGCTATGACATAGTCATAGTATACAAGAACGGAAACAAAGACTACTTTAAAGAAATACTCAATAATGATAATAAAGCGGAAAGCTACAAACTCATAGCCCGGCAGGACAGGTTCGGCAACACCATCAGCTATGACATGACCGACTCGGGAGGAATGACGGTGACCGACAGTTGGGGAAGAAAGATAACCCTGGTACATTCCGGAGAAATGATGACCTGGACGCTGCCGGACAACAGCAAGATAAGATATGTCTTTAACGACATAGGATGTCAGAGGTTGACCGAAGTCAGGGATCAAAACAATCGGCGTACCGGATATGACTACCATGACCCTGATGTATATAAAGCGCAGTGTAAGGTAGCTTCAGCAAATAACGGAGACGACAGCAATATACTGTTCCCGTATGTACTGCTCAAAACCATAACCCATCCCACGGGAGCTGTAACATCATATCAATACGGAACGACCGATTCACCTGCTCCGGAATATATCGAACTGGTATCCGGGGAAAAAGGAGGATTCAGAAGATACTTCCCGGTAAGAACAAGAAAAGATACCGCAGACGGAACGGATTACAATACCGAAACATATGAATACACCAAAAGCGGAGATAATAAATATATATCCGAAGCGTTGGTTACGCTGCCTAACGGCATAACCGAAAAGCATACGTTTAATGATAAAAACCTTGAAATTGAAAAAGAGATACGCAGCTTAAGTAAACTCACCGATAAAAGCGAATATATCTACGGGACGGACGAGAACTCCCATGACTACAAACAGAGAATAACAGAAGTATACAGACATTATGACCCTGATAACGAATTAAGCTATCTTGAAAAAACGACCGGATGGACATATTCGGAAGATAAAAAGATAAACGTCACCTGTATAACCGAATCATATACCGACGACTCGTTGGATCAGGAAACCGTGATGGTCTATGACGACCGTTACAGCGATATGACCGAACGGGTGATCAAAAAGACCTCAGATATAGTTATACGGGAAATCTATGAGCTTAGAGCCGACGGTAAACTTCCGTCTTACAGACGTATATATGAAGATTCCGAATTAAAAGAGAAAAACCAATATATCTACGGAGATAAAGACGATAACAATAACTGCGTCATACAGGAAAGAAGATATTACACTGTGAACGGACAGCCTCTTGATTCCTCTTTATGTTATCATGTAGTCTACTTTACGTATGATAAAGACAAATATATCCATTCCCCGGTAAAGACAGAGGTATCGGGTATTCTTGACGCAGACGGTATAGATATCCCCCCGATAGTATCACATGTCGATTATGATAATATGGGACGCGCGGTATCCATGATAAATCCCAACGGCAATACCACCCAATACATATATGACAAATTAGGAAGAGTCCTGTCTGAGATATATCCCGAAACAGAAGGTAAACGTTCTTCTAAAACCAATCTGTATAACGACGCGGGAAACTACATAGTCTCCACCGATGAGAGAGGGTTCAAACAGAGAATACAGTATACCCCTTTAGGTCTGGTAAAGGCGGTATATATCCCTCTGCATGATAATCCCGCTTCTTCCGACCTTTTAGTTGAGGATTATCTGTATGACAATGCCGAACGCTTGATACGCGAGAGAAGTTTCAATGAAGATTCAAGCGTAAGGACAGAGACTGAGTACACCTATGACAGCTTTAACCGTATGCTGACCAAGTCGGTACCGGTTATGGATTTCCTTGAGACTCATACATACACCGAGGTATTTAACGATCCGGAAGAAACGGGTAAAAAGTATTTTAAACATGAGACATATATATCCGGGGACGTCGACGCCGCCGGTACCTGCTCCTGTGTTTATCTGAATGAAGCGGGATGGCCGGTAAAGGAGTATTCCGGAGAAGGCAATGAAAAGGTACGTTCTTCTTTCTCTGAGTATGATAAACTGGGAAACAAGATAAAGGAAACCGACGCCGCGGGTAATATCGTTCTGTGGGAATATGATTATGCCGGAAGGAATATATCCACTACTCTTAACGGAAGCAACGGTCAGCAGACAAGCGAAACTGAATACGACGCTTTGGGCAACAAGGTTTCTTCCACCGATTATCTTGGTAATACTACGGAATACATATATGACGCTGCGGGAAGGTTGATAAAGAGGGCATCCCCTTTCAACCTTGAAAGAGACGCTGTTACCAGATATTACTATGATTCTAATTCAAATCTCATCACACAGTCAGTATACAGAGGCGACGGCTGGAGAAGGACGCAGTATGAGTATGATGTTTTAGACAGACAGTCGGATGTTTTCATTTGGGGTATCGGAAAAGACAGCGCTTCTTTTGAGCGTACTTCCCATTCATATGATGAATCCGGCAACAAGATAGAAACAAGAACGGGATATACCGAAAAGCATAATGATTATGTTTCGGTAAGGTATGAGTACAATCGTTTCGGCAAGGTAATATGCACTACCGACGCTTTAGGTCAAAAGGAATACCGCGAATATGATAAAACCGGTCGTCTGCTTTCCAAGACCGACCGCAACGGAAGCGTCACGCTGTATACTTATGACGCGGCGGGAAGGTTGAGCGAAGAATCGGTATTTAACAAAACGCTGCTCGGAAAAGAGATACTGTCCGAGAGGGAATACTTCTATGCTTCTACCGGAGCCAAGGTAAAAGAGATTTCCCGGGAAACCCAAAACGGCAGACAGAAGCATGAATATGTGATACAATACACCTACAACAGCAGGGGTCAGCTTGTGCGTCAAACTGATCCGGATAATGTTGTAAAAGAGTATATATATGATTCCCGCGGGAACAGAATGAGTTTCCTTCTCACGCGGGGAGGCATACAGGAGATATCGCTGTATTATGCCTATGACAGCCTCAACAGATTGAGCGAAGTCAGAAAGACAGGACCCTCGGGGGAAGTGATAGCTAAGTACGGTTACGACGCCAACGGCAGCCGGATAAGCAAGGAATATCCCTCAAACGGATTAGAGACTATATATACATACAATGACGCTAATCTGATTATCTCTCTTTCCAACAAACAAGGTCTGAATGTCATATCCTCTTTCAGCTATGAATACTCAGAAGACGGCAATCAGATAAGCAAGACCGAAACCGATTCAAACGGATATGATAATACCGTTTCATATGAGTACGACGGTATGGGGAGGTTGATAAAGGAGACAGATCCTAATATCCACACCATCAGTTATGAATATGACAGGTTCGGCAACAGAAGCAGAATGACGGTAGAACCTGTTCCCGGAAGTTTTGAGCAGGGATATATCACCGAGTATGAGTACGACTCCAACAACCGTCTGCTTATCGAAACCAAGAAGACCAAAGGCAGAGATGGCAGCACCGAGATACATCACTATTTCTATGATTCCAACGGAAACCAGACAAGAAGAGAACGCGAAGAACTCAAACCCAGAGGAACCAATACATCTAAAGGGCGTATATACTGGGTAACTGAGAAGAAGGAAAAGGTCACGCTGGACTTAAGGGAATACAACGGCTTCGATAGACTGATACACTGTAACAGAGACATAGAGGATATCTATTACAGTTACAGACCAGACGGTATGAGGCACAGCAAGAGCAGTATCGTCAAGATATCCGGACAACCTATATCCGAAACTATTCATCACTGGGACCAAAGCAACATAGTTATGGAAAGCAGCTCTAACGGTAACATCAAGTCAAGGTTCATCAGAGGTCCTGGTCTTATCTGTCAGGACATAGGTCAAAACAGTTTCTTCTATCTCTTCAACGCTCACGGTGATGTAGTTCAGAAGATATCCCAAGAGGGAGACGTTACACAGAGTTATGAATACGATGCTTTCGGGAACCAGCTGAACCAAGCTACTATACCGGGAACAGAGATATCCACCGATCCGAATCCTTTCCGTTACTGCGGGGAATACTACGACCAAGAGACGCAAGAACTATATCTGAGAAACAGGTATTATGATCCTAAGACAGGGAGGTTTAATAGGGAGGATCCTGCGAACTCAGGCAATAACTGGTATGTCTATTGTAACAACTGTCCGGTTATGAATTCAGATCCGAGTGGATTGAGAATGAGCGGTCTGGATATGGGTGGTACCGGGGGAGGAAACTTTGTTCCTAATGTGCCGCATACTCCGGCTCCTGTTCCGATTCCTACCCCTATCGGAAGTTCTCCGCATAACCCGAATGTAGGACCTTCTATGGAGGGGGGAGAACCATATACAAGGCCAAATTCTACTAAAAAGACAATCACGCCGGTAGCATACAATATTCCGGGGTTGTCATTAGAAGGAGGGCAGGCGGTTGTTCCTATGCGAAAATATGTTTTTGAGTCGATGCTTGATATAGATAAATACCTGCGTTCATATAAACAGAAAAACTGGGAGAAAATGTTTAATCCTAACTTCGCATCAAAAGCTTGCTACGCAACCAGTATACTAGTAATAGCATGGTATTATGGATTCAATATATCAATGGCGGATTTAATAGCAAATGGCAACATCTTAGAGGCAGACGCATATGTTAATTTTACAACCCCATACTTTACAACAGAACCCGCTTGTCGCCATGAAAAACCATTTATATACGGACCTTTTATTAAAGAAGAATTAACAAGAAATCATCCGGTAATTATATCAATGGATAATGAATACACAGATCACTTTGTAGTAGCTGTTAAAGTAGAAGAACCCGGAATAACTAACGATCAGATTTGGGTTATGAATCCTGCGACAGGTAAACACGAAACACTCGATAAGGTGCTTCGGAATGGCGGCTATGAATATTTCGGCCTTCGAACAACAAGAAAGGGTAATGGATGATAAAAAAAATTATAATTCTATTCATAATAATAACATTCTTAATCTCTCTTGTTGTCAATATAGAATCAAAAATAAATAGATTTGAAACAAATGAGTTAATTATATCGGATAAGCCAATAGACTCTATACCAGAAATTTCAAAAGAAACTGAAATATTCGTAGAGCAAAAAGATGTTACTGAGCTACATAATGGACCGACAAAAGAATTAACCGAAGAACCCGTCGGAATAAATAGCCTGACAGAGAGTGAAATTCGAAAGATTGTTTATAAACTTGATGAAAAGAGGCTGAAACTATTTGCATGGTATTATATCGAACGCATAAATGATTTTGATGATGTTTCGTTTCCTCCCGTACTAATATATGATGAATCTGGAGAATTCTCAGAATACTATCATGCAGTTAAACGATATCGGACATTAGAAGATCTGCGTGCTGCTCTCAGAGAAATTTTTATCTCAGAGTTAGCTGATAAATTTTATTATGCTTGGTGTACAGATCATCAAATTTCATTAATATCAAATGACGGTACAGAAATAAAATATCCTATATTAAGAATGTTTTACGAAATAGATGGATGTTTATATGCACGGGATAGACAGTTCAACGATAAAGACAGTGATTATTTGGTTTCATATAACATAGAAGACTTGAAGATCAAGGAAGAGTTTGAATCTCGTATTCTGATAGAACGTATAAAACCAAATTATAATGGAAATTCGGACGAGTTTCTTGAGATAGCATTTGAAGAAGAAAGGTGGTTAATCAGCATACCTTGGGGATTTGTAAATAGTGATACCGGCGAACGTCAAGAGCTTCCACTAGGATTATAAATAACTCACTTATATAATTTCACGATGCTAAGTTCGTATTTGGAACTCACGGGGACGTCAGACTGTTACAAAAAGAAACAAGAGGACTGCTAAGCAACAGACAAAACAACAAAAAGGAAATAATCACTGAACCGAATTACTAAATTACTTGAAAATATGCTGAATAATCTAACA
>Ga0082212_10010902_pt1 | contig 11575 bp, 10 predicted proteins | sample TergutNt197P3_FD_71548 | JGI IMG/M metagenome (GOLD analysis project Ga0082212, IMG submission 71548) | Neocapritermes taracua P3 segment gut microbial communities from Petit-Saut dam, French Guiana - Nt197 P3 | ecosystem: Host-associated > Arthropoda: Insects > Digestive system > Gut ... | reverse complement strand
TGAAGTACAGGTACCTTGACCTCAGAAAGCACAGGATGCAGCAAAACCTCACGTTCCGGCACAACATCGCCAAAGCGACGAGGGAGTACTTCGACAGCTGCGGGTTCACCGAAGTGGAGACTCCGGTCCTCATTAAACCTACGCCGGAAGGCGCAAGGGACTACTTGGTGCCGAGCCGTGTGAACAGGGGGCAGTTCTATGCGCTCCCACAGTCGCCCCAGATGTTCAAGCAGCTTCTAATGGTGGGCGGCACGGACAGGTACTTCCAGATCGTGAAATGCTTCAGGGACGAAGACCTGAGGGCAGACAGGCAGCCTGAGTTCACGCAGGTGGACGTTGAGATGTCCTTCGTGGACATCGACGGGGTGGTAGAGGTTCAGGAAGGCTACATGAAAAAACTATTCAAGGACATCAAGAACGTGGATCTGAAGACGCCGTTCCTAAGGCTTTCCTTTGACGAGGCTATGGAAAGGTTCGGAAGCGACAAGCCCGACCTGCGGTTTGGGTTTGAGCTGAAAAAGCTGAACGACGCGGTGTCCGGTTCCGAGTTTCAGGTTTTCAACGATGCGCTGGCAAGCGGCGGCGACGTCCGGGGCATATGCATAACAGGCGGGGCGGATAAGTTCAGCAGGAAAGACATCGACAAGATGCAGGCGGCGATAAAGCACTACGGTGCCAGAGGGTTGTTTGCCGTCAAGGTGGCGGGCAGCGAAATGTCGTCTTCCCTTGAAAAGCACTTTGGCCAAGAGGGGCTTCGCAGGATTTGCGACGTTTTTTCGGCCGAGCCTGGGGATCTGGTGCTGATAGTGGCCGACAAGCCGAAGACTGTGTTTGACAGCCTTGGATTTTTGAGAAGGGACATTGCCGGCAAACTGGGGCTCCTGGACGACACGAGGTACGAATTCCTGTGGGTGGTGGATTTCCCCCTATTGGAATACGACGAAGAAACCGGAAGGTATTCTGCAATGCACCATCCGTTCACTTCGCCGAGGCTCTCCGAAGCGGTGCTGCTGGACACGCAGCCGGGCAAGGTCAAGGCGCTTGCCTACGACATCGTGCTGAACGGCGTGGAGCTGGGCGGCGGGAGCATAAGGATACACGACAAAAACCTCCAGAAGAAGATGTTTGCGGCACTGGGGATGACCGATGCGGAAGTTGAGCAGAAGTTCGGTTTTTTGATCGAAGCTTTCAAGTACGGCACGCCGCCCCACGGCGGCATAGCCTATGGCCTCGACAGGATCGCTATGCTCCTGTCCGGGCAGCACAGCATACGGGAAGTGATCGCTTTCCCGAAAAACCAAGCGGCGCAGTGCATGGTCTGCGAAGCGCCGTCGATTGCGGCGCCGGAGCAGATGGAAGAGCTCGGGATCGCGCTGGCGCCGGAAAAGGCTGATGAGTAGAATAGGGGTGTTTGGAGGTTCCTTCGACCCGCCCCACTTTGGGCATGTTTGCCTTGCGCGGCAGGCAGCGGCAGAATGCATGCTCGACCTCGTGGTTGTAGTGCCTGCAAACGAGCAACCGTTCAAACGGGAGCACCATGCGGCGACAGGGGAGCACCGCTACAACATGGCATGCTTGGCATTTGGGCAAAGCGGCAGTATTCTTGTCTCTGACATTGAAATCAAGAAAGGCGGCGTGTCTTACACGGCAGACACGCTTCGGGAAATCAGGCAGCTGTTCGGCACTGGCACCGAGGTTTCGTTCATACTTGGAACCGACGCTTTCCTGAACTTGGAGAAATGGAAAGATTTCGAAGAGCTGGTCGTGGGGTATCCGTTTATAGTCGGGACTAGGCCCGGATACAAGAAGGAAGAGCTTCGCGGGTTTGTAAGCAGGCTGACGGGAACTTGCGGGGCTAAAGTGACCACTGTTAGAAACAGGCAAATACCTGTTTCATCAACTGAACTAAAAAATATGATAAAGACGGGAGGGGACTTTAGCAGGTTCATGCCGGCTGAAGTCGTAAGGTATATCGAAGACAATGGATTGTATTGAGGATTATATAGAGAGAAACTATTCTGAAAGAAGAAAAAAACACACATATGCCGTTTATAACACCGCCACAGCTCTGGCAAGGCATTACGGCGAAGACGAAAGCAAAGCTGGGACTGCTGCGCTGTTTCACGACATGTTCAGGGGCATGCCGGAAAAGATACTGAATTTCTACGTCAAGCATTTAAATTTGGACAAAAAGTACCTGGACAATTCAAACCTTGCCCATGGGAAGCTGGCTGCGATTATTATGGAACGGGACTACGGGATAGACGACGATGACGTACTGAACGCGGTCAGGTTCCACACTACGGGAAGGGCGAACATGTCGAGGCTCGAGAAAATCATGTACTTGGCAGACGCCATCGAGCCGGGGAGGGAATACCCAGGCGTGCACGAGATCAGGCATATGGCATATGCGGACTTGGACAAGGCAGTATTGCTGTCGATGCACTGCACTATAGGGTACGTGACGGAAAACGGTTTTTTCCTTGACGAGGACACGGTATTGGCAATGGAATATTTGAACAGAGAAGGAGGAAGCAATGAGCAGTAAAGAGATCGCCTTGTTTTCTGCCAAGCATTTGGACAAGAAAAAGGCGCGGGACGTTGCCGTGATTGACATCGGTGCCAAGTCGTCCTTTGCGGACTACTTCGTACTGGCTTCAGGCAGTTCGGAGAGGCAGATAGGTGCTCTGTGCGAGGAGGCCGAAGACCTGCTCGCCAAGGAAGGGATCGCTTTGAAAAACATTGAAGGCAAGCCGGCGTCGGGGTGGATACTTATGGACTGCGGCGACGTGATAATTAACATTTTCACCTTGGAGATGAGGGAACGGTACAATTTGGAAAAGGTATGGGGCGACTGCGAGTTGCTGGTTATAGGTGAAGAAAATGCTTAAAAAATACAATTTTCGCGCAATCGAATCAAAGTGGCAGCAGAAATGGGAAGAATCGAACATTTTCAAGACCCATGAGGACAATGCCAAGGAAAAATACTACGTCCTTGAAATGTTCCCGTACCCTTCCGGAAAAATACACATGGGGCACGTGAGGAACTACACCATCGGAGACGTGGTTTCCAGGTTCAAGGTCATGAACGGGTTCAACGTGCTCCACCCAATGGGTTGGGACGCCTTTGGCCTCCCTGCTGAAAACGCGGCAATCAAGAACAACGTCAGGCCCGACATCTGGACATGGGCCCATATCGAAGAAATGCGCGGGCAGCTGAAACAGCTCGGCTTGTCCTATGACTGGGACAGGGAAGTCGCTACATGCCACCCGGGCTATTACAAGTGGATGCAGTGGATTTTCATACAGCTTTTCAACAAGGGGCTTGCGTACAAGAAGGAAAACCCCGTCAACTGGTGCCCGAGCTGCATGACGGTGCTGGCAAACGAGCAGGTGGTCGACGGCAAGTGCGAGCGCTGCGGTACGCTGGTGGGCAAAAAAGAGCTTTCCCAGTGGTACTTCAAGATAACTGACTACGCAGAGAGGCTGCTTGCGAATTTGGACGGGCTTCCGGGATGGCCGCAAAAAGTGAAGGTGATGCAGAAAAACTGGATCGGGAAGAGCACCGGCGCCGACGTGGATTTTGAGATAGAGGGTTTTGATGACAAGCTGAAGATATTCACGACGAGGCCGGACACCCTTTACGGAGTGACCTACATGGTCCTTTCGCCTGAGCACCCATATGTCAAGAAGCTGGTGCAAGGCACCCCGTTTGAAAAAGAAACCTTGGAATACATCGAAAAAGTGCAGCATATGAGCGACATCGAGAGGACTTCTACCGTAGGCGAAAAGACAGGGGTGTTCATCGGCAGGCATTCAACAAACCCGCTCAACGGGAAAAAAGTGCCGATTTTCATATCCGACTACGTGCTGATGGATTACGGAACCGGAGCAATCATGGCTGTGCCCGCCCACGACCAGAGGGACTTCGAGTTTGCAAAGAAATTCGGCTGTGAAATCACGCCTGTGGTTGACCCAGGCAACCCTGACATAGACGTAAGCGACCTGAAAGAGGCGTTTGTCGCCGAAGGGACGATGATAAATTCGGGCATCATCGACGGGATGAACAGCAACGAGGCCATAGCAAGGATAACCGACTACTTGGAGGAAAAATCATTGGGCGCCCGGGCAGTGAACTACCGGCTCCGTGACTGGCTCGTGTCAAGGCAGAGGTACTGGGGGACGCCAATCCCCATGGTCTTTTGCGACTCATGCGGCTGGGTTCCGGAAAAAGAAGAAAACCTGCCGGTGCTGCTGCCGGCCGACGTGGAGTTCACCGGAAAAGGCGAATCCCCTCTGGCGACAAGCGAAACCTTTGCCGAAGCGGCATGCCCAAGGTGCGGGAAGAAGGCTGTGCGGGAGATGGACACCATGGACACGTTCCTTGATTCGTCCTGGTACTTCCTGCGCTACTGCGACGCTAGGAACGAAGGCAGCATTTTTGACAAGGCCAAGGAAAAATACTGGATGAACGTGGATCAGTACATCGGCGGCGTGGAGCATGCGATACTTCACCTGCTCTATGCCAGGTTTTTCCAGATGGCGCTGTGCGACTTGGGCTGGACAAGCAAGGAAGAGCCCTTTGAAAACCTGCTCACCCAGGGGATGGTCATAAAAGACGGCAAGAAAATGTCGAAGTCCATAGGCAACGTGGTTTCCCCCGAGGAGATCATCGACAAGTACGGCGCAGACACCGCAAGGCTGTTCATACTGTTTGCGTCGCCCCCGGACCGTGAGCTCGACTGGTCCGAAGCAGGCGTAGAAGGGGCGTTCAGGTTCCTGAACAGGGTGTACCGGGCCGTTTTCGACATGGCGGAGGCTGCAGCAGGCGTTACGGAAGGATACAGGCTTGAGAACGAATCAGACAAGTCATTGGCTTTCGTCATGAACGCGTCGATTAAGAAAGTAACGGAGGACGCCGGCGGAAGGTTCAACTTCAACACTGCAATAAGCTCCATAATGGAGTTTGTCAACGAGCTTTACAGGTACAAGGAAAAGGGCGCCGTCAACAAAGGGCTGGTGAGGGACGCCTTGAACAACCTAGTGCTTCTGCTTGCCCCCATGACGCCCCACATATGCGAAGAAATGTGGGAGCACCTCGGGAACACGGAACCCATCTACAGGGCAAGCTGGCCGGCTTATGACGAAGAAGCCATGATCAGGGACGAAATCGAGATCGTTATTCAGCTTAACGGCAAGGTCAAGGAAAAACTTAACGTACCTGCAAACCTTGAAAAGGCAGAATTCGAGAGAGAGGTCATGGAAAACGACAAAGTCAAGCTGTTGTTGGAGGGCAAAGCGGTCGTTAAAACAATTGCCGTTCCAAACAAATTGATAAACATCGTAACAAAATAAGAACGGAGAGTCTATGAAGAAAAACAGAAGAATAAAGGGAACGCAAGACAATCCTCTGAAGATTATTCCTGTGGGCGGCATGAACGAGATCGGCAAGAACATGACCATCCTGGAATACAAGGACGAGATTTTGATCATCGACTGCGGGCTGTCGTTTCCTGAAGACGAAATGTACGGGATAGATGTTGTCATTCCCGATTTTGCCTATGTCATTAAAAACGTGCACAAGGTGAAAGGCATCGTCTTGACACATGGCCACGAGGACCATATAGGGGCAATCCCGTACCTGCTGAGATCAATCAACGTCCCAATCTACGGGACAAGGCTCGCCCTCGGCCTTGTGGATTACAAGCTCAAAGAGCACAGGCTGACGGGGCAGCTGAACACTGTGAAGCCTGGCGACACTGTGAAGCTGGGTTCGTTTGAAGTTGAGATGATAAGGATCACGCATTCCATTGCGGATTCGCTTTGCCTTTCCATCGAGACCCCTGCCGGGCGTGTCTTCCACACGGGGGACTTCAAGATAGACTACACCCCCGTCGACGGAGAGCCAATTGATTTTTCCAGGCTGGCTGAGATTGGCGCGAAAGGCGTGACCCTGATGCTTGCAGACAGCACCAACGCGGTAAGGCCTGGGTTCACTTCTTCGGAAAAGACAGTGGGGACCACACTTGCCAACATTTTCAGGGGCGCTGAGGCGAGGATTATAATAGCAACGTTCTCCTCAAACGTGCACAGGGTGCAGAAGATAATCGACAGCGCCGTCATGTGCGGGAGGAAAGTGGCTATATCAGGCAGGAGCATGGTCAATGTGGCCAATTTGGCGATTGAGCTTGAGTACCTGAAAATACCGGATGGCGTCCTTGTGGACATAAACGCCATCAAAAACATCCCAGACCGGGAGCTTCTTATAATAACCACGGGAAGCCAAGGCGAACCCATGTCGGCCCTCTCCAGGATGGCTTCGGCTGACCACAAGGCTGTGCAGATAAGGAAGGGCGACATGGTGATACTGTCCTCGACGCCTGTCCCGGGTAATGAGAAGACGGTGTCCAACGTTGTCAACAAGCTGTTTGGGCTGGGTGCGGAAGTTATTTATTCCGACATTGCCGACATACACGTTTCCGGCCACGCTTGCCAAGAAGAGCTCAAACTCATGCATTCGCTTATAAAACCAAAATTTTTCATGCCAGTGCACGGCGAATGCCGCCACCTCAAGCAGCACGCCGTCATAGCAGAAAGCCTGGGAATGCCGACCGAAAACATCCATATACTCGAGAACGGCAACATCCTTGCGGTTACGCCCCAGAAGGCGGTCATGCTGAAAGAGGAAATTCCAACGGGTCCGGTCCTGGTTGACGGGCTTGGCGTGGGGGACGTGGGGAACATTGTGCTCAGGGACAGGAAGCTGCTGTCTGAATCGGGCCTGATAATAGTCGTTGCAGCCATTGAAAAGGAAAGCAGGGCCATATGCTCGGGGCCTGACATCGTGTCAAGGGGGTTCGTCTACGTAAGGGAGAATGAGGATTTGATCGAACAAGCGAAGAGCGTAGTCAACAAAGCGCTGACTAGGTGCTGCAATGAGAACGTTAAGGACTGGAATTCAATGAAAGCGGCGGTGAGGGAGTCGCTCAGGAGCTTCATCTACGAAAAAACCCAGAGGAGCCCTGTTATTCTGCCAATATTTTTAGAAGTGTGATCAAAGCATGAAAGGATTTGAACATGAACGTTTACAATGAGGCGCACAACCTCGCGAAGGCAATACGCGAGTCGGAGGAGTACAAGCAGTACGAAGCCATGAAGAAAAGGGTGGCGGGGAATCCTGCTATGATTGAGATGCTCAACGATTTTCAGGCAAAGCAATTCGAGCTGCAGGCGAAGCTGATGATGGGCGAGGCTCTGCCCGACGGCACCAACGCCCACATACAGGAGCTTTACGGCATTATGATGAAAGACCCGCTGACTGCGCAGTACATGCAGTGCGAAATCCGTTTTTCCATGATGATGAACGACGTCTACAAGATATTGGGCGAAGTGATGGGGGTAGGGCTTCCCGGCCAAGCGAAAAATGAGTAGCGGGGCCAGCGCGGCTGCATCCTGCGAAAGCGGCTCGGCGAAAACCCCTGAGCAGCTGCTTGCCATAATGAAAGCATCCGCCATGGGGGACATGTGCTTTTCCCACGTCCTTGGGTTCATGAAGGCAGGCATGACCGAAATCGAAGTGGCTGCCGAGATAGAAAGGGTGCTTTTCAGCCTTGGTGCCGAAAAACTGGCTTTTCCCGTCATATGCGTCTCCGGGGAGAGGACGAGCCTGCCCCACGGCGAGCCTTCGGGCAAGGCCATTGAAAAAGGCGATTTTGTGACCGTCGACTTCGGGGCAGTTGTGGACGGCTACTGCGGGGACATGACGAGGACTGTGGCAATGGGGCAGGTGACGGATTTTCAGAGGAAAATCTACCACATAGTCCTTGCGGCGCAGTTTGCGGCTATTGATGCGTGCATCGCCGGAGCCAGGTGCGTGGACGTGGACAGGGCGGCGCGGGGCATAATTGAATCCGCTGGGTACGGCGAAGAGTTCTGCCACGGGACGGGGCACAGCGTCGGAGCCGAAGTCCATGAAATGCCTGCGCTGAACAGGGAAAGCGAGGCTGTGCTCGAAGAAAACATGGCAGTCACCATTGAGCCGGGGATTTACATGCCTGGCAAGTTCGGCGTCAGAATTGAAGACTTGGCAATCGTTACAAAGTTTGGTATAATAAATACCGTCAAATCGCCAAAAGAGTTAATTATTTTATAAACATAATCAAGGAATGGAGAATTTTTATGATTTACGCAAGCGATTTCAGAAAGGGCATCACGTTTGAAATCAACGGGGAGCCCCACGTTGTGCTTGATTTCCAGCATGTGAAGCCAGGAAAAGGGTCGGCGTTCGTAAGAACCAAATACAAGAACATCCTCACCGGCGCAACTAGGGAAGAGGCGTTCAACCCGGACGTGAAATTCCCCAAGGCGCATATCGACACGAAGAGCATGCAGTACCTCTACAACGACGGCGAGCTTTTTTACTTCATGGACGCCGAGACTTACGAGCAGGTGCCGCTGATGCAAGACCAAGTTGAAGACGCGATACAGTTCCTGCGGGAAAACGATTTGGCCACCATCAAGTTCTACAAGGGCAGCGCGTTCCTGGTGGAAGCGCCCAATTTCGTCACCTTGGCGGTTACGGACACGGAACCGGGGGTAAAGGGGGACACCGCCACGAACGTTACAAAAGCAGCTACTGTTGAGACAGGCGCTGTCATCCAAGTGCCTATTTTCATTGAGCCTGGGGAAGTGATCCAAATAGACACAAGGACGGGGGAGTATCTGGGAAGGGCTAAGTGACATGGGCAATAAGCGCAACAAAGTCAGGAACAGGAGGCGGTTTGCCATAAGCGTCACTGTAGTTCTCCTGTTTTTGGCCGTCTGCGGGGCTGCCGGCTTCAAGTCATACCTGGAAGCCGGCGCGGCGCCGGTAGACCCGGCTGACACTGGCTATGTGAACCTTTTTATCCCAAGCGGTTCCACGACGCACAAGATCGGTGAGCTGCTGAGCGGCTACGATTTGATTAAGGACATTTCCAGGTTCAAGCTGATAGCAAGGCTTGAGGGCTACGATGGAAACCTGAAAGCAGGCGAGTACACTTTTTCAAAATCCATGTCTGCACGGGAGATGCTTGACATCCTTAACGCCGGGAGCGCGAACACCAAGCGCTTCACCATCCCCGAGGGGTACACTGTGGCAAAAACGGCTGACAAGCTGGAAAACGAGGGCTTCATCGACAGGGACGTTTTCATGGACGTTGCCGACAGCGCCGAATTCCCGTATAAATTCATGCCTGGGCTGCCAAAGGGGCCGGGCAGGCTGGAAGGTTTCCTTTTCCCCGAAACCTACGACGTTTTCACTACGGCGACGGAGGAAGACATCATAAACCGCATGCTTGCCCAATTCGACAAGGAATTCACAGACGAGTACTACGCCAAGGCGGGCGAGATGGGCTTGAGCCTGTACGAAGTTGTCACCATAGCTTCGCTGATAGAAGCCGAGGCCAGGACCTCAGTGGACAGGCCGCTCATTTCAAGCGTGATTCAAAACAGGCTTTCCATCGGCATGAAGCTGCAGCTCGACGCCACGGTTCAGTATGCGCTTGGAGAGACGAAGGAAAGGCTGTTGATTCGGGACACGCAGATCGACCACCCCTACAATACCTATGCAATAGACGGGCTTCCGCCGGGGCCCATATGCTCGCCCGGGGCGGACTGCATCCGCGCCGCATTGTACCCTGCCGAGACGAACTACCTTTTTTACGTGCGCAAGCCGGATCCGAGCGGGGAGCACAACTTTGCGGAAACCTTAGACGAATTCAACAGGTTCAAAAGACAGTGGCAGCAGTATTCGCAGGATTAGGAAGAATAACCATGTTTAGACAGCACGGCTGTGGGTCGCTCCGCAGCCTGTTTTGCTAAAAAAGAGGCTGGCCGGCTTGCGAAGCTTGACGGCGCAAAAAACGGAATTCGCCGTGCCAAGCACAGCGAATCCCTTAGATGGTCGGAGCGACAGGACTTGAACCTGCGGCCTCTTGACCCCCAGTCAAGCACGCTACCAAGCTGCGCCACGCCCCGATATGTAGTATTATACATTATTTTGGAAAAAAATCAAATACATTATGAAAATAAAAATTAAAAACCGAAAGGAGAAAAAAATGGACCAGGGCCCTGACCCCAGTATGCCGGCAACGGCGCAAATCATCTTTCTATGCTGCCTTGTCCTGATTTACGCTGTATATACGGCAGCTGAGACAGCAATACTGTATTCGAACAAGAACAAAGTCAAAAATATGGCTCAGGAGGGGAGCAGCAAGGCAAAACGGCTCTTTGAACTGCTGGAGGACCAAAGCAAGCCCTTGCCGGCGGTTCAGCTCATCATCACGTTCACTGCGTTTCTCGCAAGCGCGGCGGCTGCCGCCGGCATGGCGGGGAAGCTGTGGGGGCTCGCCGCTGCGTGGGGGGTGCCGTACCCGAAGCAGATATCAGTCGCAGTTGTTACTATCATACTTTCTTTTGTTTTTCTGGCCTTTGGGAATTTCTACCCCAAAAAGATAGTCCTCAAGCACCCGGAAAAAACGGCGATGTTCTTTGTGGGTTTCATAGTTTTTTCAGCGGCGGCCGTGAAACCTTTCGTATTTGCAGCAAACAAAACGGCAGACCTGCTCCTTGGCATTACAGGGCAGAAGGCAGAGGAAAGCGGCGGCGAGTTTTTTGAGGACGACGTGATGTCCATGCTCGAGGTGGGGAAAGAGACGGGGGTGCTCAAGGAAGAAGGGCAGAAGATGATAAACAGCATTTTCGCTTTTGACGACAAGCTCGCCTACGAGATAATGACGCCCCGCACGGACGTGTTCACCATAGACATCGAAGACAACACCGAGGAATACATGGACGAACTGATGGAGCTGCGCTATTCGAGGATACCAGTCTACGAAGACGACAGCGACAACATCATAGGCATATTGAACATCAAGGATTTCCTGATAAAGGCGCGGGAAGCGGGGTTTGACAATGTGGAGCTTCGGGGTATCTTGAGGAAGCCGTATTTCGTGCCTGAGACGAAGAAAATAGACGACTTGTTTTTCGACCTGCAGAGCTCCAAGCAGCACATCGCAGTGCTCATTGACGAGTACGGCGGGTTTTCGGGGATAGTGACGATGGAGGACATCATCGAGGAGCTGGTCGGGGAAATTTACGATGAGTACGATGAAACGGCAACTCAGGAATTCATACAGGCGCAGGACGGCAGCCACAGGGTATTGTGCGGCGCCAACCTCGAAAAGATGTTCGAGTATTTCGATGTGAAACATGAGGAAATGGAAGTTACTACGGTAAACGGCTGGGTGGTGATCGAACTGAACAAGCTGCCGGAAGCCGGAGACGCGTTTGTATACAAAAATCTTTCCGTAACGGTGACAAAAGCCGACGAAAAGAAAGCGCTGGAAGTGAAAATCATCAAAGACGATTCTTTGAGCGGGGAAGAAGGAGAGCAGTAAATGGGGTTCATGGAAAAAATATTTGGCGACCTCAACGTAAAGGAAGTCAAAAAAATAGAAAAAATCGCTGATGAGATAGAAGCGCTGGACGAAGGGATGCAGGCCCTGACAAACGAAGAGCTGAAAGACAAAACAGG
>Ga0082212_10010901_pt1 | contig 11575 bp, 9 predicted proteins | sample TergutNt197P3_FD_71548 | JGI IMG/M metagenome (GOLD analysis project Ga0082212, IMG submission 71548) | Neocapritermes taracua P3 segment gut microbial communities from Petit-Saut dam, French Guiana - Nt197 P3 | ecosystem: Host-associated > Arthropoda: Insects > Digestive system > Gut ... | reverse complement strand
TTAATCCTTTAATCTCCAATTTCATATCCTTGTCGCGGGTACGGTTTCTCGCCAACCATTGCTGAAAATCGTCGTAGCGCAATTCGCGAGGCAATGCTTCACTCTCCGTTTTGTCGTTGGCTTTTGTAAATTCGTTGGGTGAGAAAATCACATACAGAAAATTATTTTCTACCGATTTGCCGGTAGTCAGTACATATTCATTCACGATGGCGGCTTCATCCTTGTCGGCATGCCGCTCGGAGAAGAACACATATTCCTTACCGCTTTTGATGCGGGCGTTTCCCGAAGGCGCGTACCTATACGGCAATAAACAATAGGCAGTTTGCGATTCATCTACCAGATACACTGTCAAATATCCATCAGTCGGCGAACGAAACAGGAGATAAATATCGTCACCGTCGCGGAAATTATCACTTTCGAATCGGGCTTCCGTTCCGTTTTTCAACACTTTGGCAGTAAAGTCGATACCTGCGCCAACAATTTCACGCGCTCTTCCGCAGACCGATACATTCACTACCAACATTCCTCTTTCGTAAGAAACAGTGTATTTCGGTTCTCCGGTTGTTTCGATCCATTCTCCTTTCACTTCGCTACCTCCAAACGAAAGGAAGCGGACGTCGGAAATCCCGTTTTTGTTTTCAACCACAGTGGCGTTGCTTTGCGACACAATGGTACCGAATTTTTCCGCAAGCGCTTCTATTTTAGCCCGTTCAAGAGCTGTTTGCCGGGCTTGTTCCAAACTTACATTTTCGGGAGCAATGTAAGTATATTCGCCACAAATCCTTTCCGTTTTTTGAGCGGAAAGATTTGTGACGAATATTGACAAGAGGATTATACACAAAGAACACCTTAAGGCGTTAAAAGTAAGCATATCCATCGAATGTTGTTTAATTAAAACCCTAAAACTTTGTCCAACTGGTCGTGCAACTTTTCTCCTTTAGCTTCCAGATCGGCACGTATAGCTTTTTTGGCTGCTTCGACTGCCATTTCGTGATTGTAAGCAACCCGTACCAACACTTCCTTGTTTTTGTTGGATTTCTCCCGATAAACTTCCACTACGGGAAGAACCCTTCCAAGACTTTGCGAAATCAGGTTTTTGCTGGCGAGTACACTGCTGGTAATAGAGGAAGCCTCGCCGGCGGAGAGTTGTTTGTTAGCAACACTGTTTTCAACCAAAGCGGTTACTTCGGTTTGGATTTGTCCGGCTAAATTTTGTTTCGACAGTTCGAGCGCCTGCATTTTAGCTGCGTCATAATTTTCGCCGATTGACATGGCCTCGCCCATAATATACTTGGGGAAACCGTTGTTGTCGTATTCATACTGCATCAAATACGATTTGTCTAACTGTCTGTCGATGGGCAAGGTACCGGGCGTAGTGGTCCAACCTTCCTTTTTCAACTTTTTTGCTTCCGAGCTGGCAGCTTTCGTCGCTTTGGCGTTCAATTCTGCAGTCGATAATTTTTTGGTTTCTTTTCTAATTTGTTCAGCGCTTTTAGGCTGTGACGAACAGGAATTTAAACCAATAAGGGCGCAGGACAACATGCCTGCAATTACGAAGAAAGATAATGCTTTTTTCATTTCACAAACTTTTTATAATAATTATAAATAAAACATGTAATTTACAAGTATGAATTTTGAAAGCAAATTTCCGTAAAATTTTAGAGATATGCAAAGAAAAATCGAAAAATAATGATTAGTTGTTGAAAAATATACAAAATGTTTTTCAACAACTAATCATTATAACTCCCCAAATCCGAATAAATCTTAGAATAACGAATCATCTGTTCGGAATAACCTTCCGTGTAAGAAACTTTGATGTCTGTAACCTTTCCCTGCCTGTCCTTCACCACTTTATATACCGGATTGACAAATCCGCGGTAAGGCGCGATTCCTAAGCGGTCGTAGCGTTCTCTGATTTCAGCATGCAATACGGGATCGATTTTGACGGCATATTTTTCTACCAACGCCTGAGCGCTTTTGAAATCGCCTTCCGATCGTATGCGTTGAATTTCAGCTAATAATTCGCCGAATAAGGCGCGCAGTTTCACATAATCATTGATTACGACGTAAGTCTTGTTATTTTCCTTGATTAATTCAACCGTTTTGTCTTTTTGACCCTGTTCCAATGTCCAGTGAGCAATCAGAGCGCGGTTGCGCATGTGGGATTGTTCGATGTCTTTGCCCAATTCGATGCGGGACAATTGCGTCAGCAATCCGTTCATCATGTATTTGTAATATTCGGATTTATAGGCGTCCGGATGATTCAATAAGCCGAGTTCCAGCATTTTAGGATCGCCCACAAAATACAGAGCAAACAAATCGGCGCGGGATTCCTCAACAACAGAACTATACACTTTCAGCGCTTCGCGATCCACTCCCGGCAATATCTGACCGGAACCGTGTCCCAAACATTCATGCAAATCAGTATGCAGGTTATCGGTTTGCGAGCCGTATTTGCTCATCAATTCTTTTGCTTCGGCGCCATAGACAAATTCATCGGTAAATCCGTTGCCAGCAGCCGCCTTGTCGTAAGCTTCCGTAATGTTGGTAATGGTTACGGATTTGGAACCAACGTTTTTGCGTATCCAATCCGCATTGGGCAAGTTGATACCAATAGGGGTAGCCGGATAACAATCGCCGCCCAGCATGGCCGCCGTAATCGTTTTGAATGAAACGCCTTTCACTTCTTTTTTCTTGAAACGCGGGTCGGTCGGCGAATGATCTTCGAACCATTGCGCATTGTCGCCGAGGATTTTCGTCAATGCTTCCGAGCGCAAGTCTTTGAAATTGACCATGGATTCCCAACTCGCTTTGATGCCGAGCGCATCGCCGTAAGTTTCGGTAAATCCGTTGACAAAATCGACCAATGAGTTCGTGTCGTGTACCCATTCGACAGAATAGTCGTCGTATTTTTTCAAATCGCCTGTTTTATAATAATCTATTAATAAATTAATTACATTTTTTTGTTGGTCATTTTCGGCATATTGGACGGCTTCCTCCAACCAATAGACAATCTTTTCGATAGCAGCCGAATACAAGCCGCCTGTTTTATAGACTTCTTCCACCAATTGTCCGTCTTTTTTTACCAAACGGCTGTTCAGTCCGAAAGAAACCGGAGTAGGGTCGTTCGGATTTTTCATCGCATTGTAGAACTGTTCCACCTCTTTTTGAGTAACGCCTTCGCCGTAATAATTATTAGCGGATGCAAGAATGACGTCTATGCTGCTGTCTTGATTGACTCTTTTTGCATAGAGTTCAGGATTGAAAATGACCGGTGTGATTTCTGCCAGAAAAGCCTCCACGCTTTGTCCTTCCCGCGTGGGAATGAGCGAGGCATCCAGCGCGTTTACCGCATCCGTAAAAAATGTTTCGGAAAATCCGGGCAGAAATTTTTCAGCGCCGTAATGGTGATGAATACCGTTGGAAAACCACACCCGTTTCAGATAAACGATAAACTGTTCATAGTCCGGAGTTGTTTTATCCCCTTGGTAATTTTCATAAATGGCTTCCAAAGTCCGGCGAACAGCCAGATTATAACGGTGGTTCTGATCGAATAAAATATCGCGACCATGCAAAGCCGATTGCGTCAAGCAATACACCAATTGTTTCTGATTGAGCGATAGACTGTCCCAATCAACTACCTCATAACGCAATATGCCGATGTCGGCAAATTTTTCCACGTTGTAATCAAATGTTTTTTCACCCGAGCATGCGCCTAATAACACTGCTGTCATCATCATAAAAAATGTCTGTTTCATATTTGAATTTGTTTTTAATTTTTAAAAGTGTATTCAGCAACTCAACTCTTTAATCTGCTTACGAGTGAGGCTGGTTATGGAAAGAATTTCATCAATGGGCATTCCCTTTTGTAAGAGTTTGCGAGCTATTCTTTTTTCGCCTTCTATCAGTCCTTCTCTTCGTCCTTCAAATTTTGCAAAGTTCGCAATATCCATGACTTCGTAACTTTGTCTTAAACTTTTTGCATACGTTTCCATCTCTTCCTGTGTTAAATATTCTTTCTTTGCTTCTTCTAAAAATAACTTAAAGATTTCTCCTGCTATTTCCGGAGGAGGAATTTTCAATTCAAATGTATGTCTTAATAAAAACAACCACCAGTCGGTATTTGTTTCTAATTCTTCTACTTTTTTATGGAATTTGGGCAATTCTACAAAAACGAGGTTCTGTTTATCGGAGTAGGGCTTTCCTGCTTTTTCCCGATACAGATAAACCCGCTCTATGACAATGTCTTTGACTTCTTCTTCCTTAAAGACAATGAAGTTGAGAATCGAAACGACATAAACGCTTTTTAACTCGTAGTTCCAGTATTTTTTACGCGGAGCTTGCTTGCGAATAGCGTGCGAGGCATAGAACAAAGCCCTGTCTCGAAAATAAGTTTGCTCGCCGAGTTGCATCTCCACTATGAAATGTTCACCTTCCTGAGTTGTACACAGGATGTCGAATATCGCTTTCCGCTCTCTTGGATAAGCGCCCAAGCCTTCGGTCGGTTCGTATTGAATATCTTTAATATCTGCTCTTACTATATCATTTAAAAAAGAAATCATCAATTCCTTTTTCTGAAACAGTTTTTTAAACCCAAAATCAGTCAACGGATTAATATAAACCGACTGTTCAAGTTCTTCATCAATGGGTGAATATATTTTTTTTCGTGCCATGAAATTTTTCTACAAATATATGAATTTTTTTCGGTGTTCAAAATAAATTTTTCATCATTTCAACAGAAAATTCTTACCTTTGCCCTCAATCAAAAAAAATAATAATTATGTCGGACGACCCCAATGATATAATAAACGAATTTACCAACAAAGATTACGAATACGGTTTTTCCTCCGATATTCATACTGATTTTATTCCCAAGGGATTGAATGAAGATACGGTTCGCAGGATTTCCGGTAAAAAAAACGAGCCGGAATGGTTGCTCGATTTTCGCCTGAAAGCCTATCGCTATTGGCTGACCCTGAATATGCCCGATTGGGCGCAACTTAATATTCCACCGATTGATTATCAAGATATTATTTATTACGCTTCGCCGAAACGCAAAGAAGGACCTAAAAGTCTGGACGAAGTGGATCCGGAACTTCTGAAAACTTTCGACAAGTTGGGGATTCCCTTGCAGGAACAAAAAGCGCTTTCCGGTATGGCTGTGGATGCTGTGTTAGACAGTGTTTCCGTCAAAACGACCTATCAGGATACGCTGGCAGAAAAAGGAATTATTTTTTGCTCGTTCAGCGAAGCCGTACAAACGCATCCCGATTTGGTGAAAAAGTATTTGGGAAGCGTGGTTTCTTACCGCGATAATTTTTTTGCCGCCTTAAACTCAGCGGTTTTCAGCGACGGTTCGTTTGTGTTTATTCCCAAAGGCGTGCGCTGTCCCATTGAGTTATCGACTTATTTCCGCATCAACGCTAAAAATACCGGACAGTTTGAACGCACGCTGATTGTGGCGGAAGACGATGCTTACGTCAGTTATCTCGAAGGGTGCACCGCCCCGATGCGAGACGAAAATCAGTTGCACGCAGCCATTGTGGAAATCATTGTCTTAGACCGTGCGGAAGTCAAATATTCGACCGTGCAGAACTGGTATCCGGGCGACAAAGAGGGGAAAGGCGGTATTTACAACTTTGTTACCAAACGGGGACTGTGCAAAGGCGAATATTCCAAGCTGTTTTGGACGCAGGTCGAAACCGGTTCTGCTATTACGTGGAAATATCCGAGTTGCATCCTGGCGGGCGATTATTCGACGGGCGAATTTTATTCGGTGGCGGTAACCAATCATTATCAACAAGCGGACACAGGTACCAAAATGATTCATATTGGACGAAATACCCGCAGCCGGATTATCTCGAAAGGTATTTCCGCCGGAAAAAGCCAAAACAGTTACCGCGGTTTGGTGCGCGTGAATGCAGATGCGGAAAACGCCCGCAACCACTCGCAATGCGACAGTTTGCTGTTGAGCGATACTTCCGGCGCCCACACTTTTCCCTATATGGATATCCGAAACGAATCAGCCATTGTGGAACACGAAGCTACGACATCGAAAATCAGCGAAGACCAACTGTTTTATTGCAACCAACGGGGGATTCCTACGGAAGCAGCCGTCGGGTTGATTGTAAACGGTTATGCGAAAGAAGTATTGAACAAACTGCCTATGGAATTTGCGGTGGAAGCACAGAAGCTGCTGCAAATTTCGTTGGAGGGCAGTATCGGATAATTGAAAGCTAAATCAATACAACGACGGCTTTATCTTTTCAATGATTTTACAGGCTTCGTCAAAACCCTCTTTCACTACCTTTACGCTTGTTATCCCATCATAATATCCCCACAAATGAAGGATTTCATACGCGCTGTTTAGCGTACCGAGCATTTTCTTATCTATCTTGGTAATATTTTCCTGATAATATTCGATAGATCTTCTCAATTTTCTCTTTGGATTATTGACGCCTTTCAGCATAAGGAAACAGTCCAAAGCCAAAAGAATACCGCTATATGCCGTTCCGCATGCCATTTTTATGTATTTAGCGTCCTGATAATAATTATCCTCCTTTTTCGCTCTTGTAAGGCATTCCCGGGCATTGTCCATGTATCGGGTGGCTTCGCCGTAATATTTTTCCTTTAATTCTTGCTGCTCTTGAATAGACATACTATTAATGTTTTTTGTGTTAAACGATTTGCAAATTTACGAAAAAAAATAATATTTCGCCATTATAAGAAAAAAAATGTACTTTTGTACTCAATTTTATTATTATTAGTCATTATTACTATAAAATGTTAACAATTAAAAACCTCCATGCCTCCATTCAAGGCAAAGAAATATTGAAAGGATTGAATCTGCAAATCAATGCAGGCGAAGTCCATGCAATTATGGGACCCAACGGTTCCGGCAAAAGCACGCTTTCGGCAGTATTGGTGGGCAATCCCGCTTTTGAAGTAACTGCCGGCGAAATCACTTTCGAGGGAAACAATTTATTGGAGATGTTGCCCGAACAGCGCTCCTGTCTGGGACTGTTTTTAAGTTTTCAATATCCGGTAGAAATTCCCGGCGTGAGTATGGTCAATTTCATGCGGACGGCAGTCAACGAACACCGGAAATGCAAGGGCGAACCGGCTTTGTCGCCCGGCGAATTTTTGAAAATGATGCGCGAAAAACAAGCTTTGGTCGAATTGGATAAGAACTTGGTCAGCCGTTCGGTCAACGAAGGATTTTCGGGCGGCGAAAAAAAACGCAACGAAATTTTCCAAATGGCAATGCTCGAACCGAAATTAGCCATTTTGGACGAAACCGACAGCGGATTGGATATCGACGCTTTGCGCATTGTAGCCCACGGCGTAAACGAATTGAAGCGACCGGACAATGCAACGATTGTCATCACCCATTATCAGCGTTTGCTGGATTACATCCGTCCGGATATTGTTCACGTTTTGTATAACGGACAGATTATTAAAACCGGCGGTCCGGAATTGGCATTGGAACTGGAAGAAAAAGGTTATGACTGGTTGAAATGAAACAATATATACATTTTTTTCACGAAAACCGGCAAGAGATAGATGCGTCCTGCGCTCCGCTCCTCAATGCCTGCCGTGCTCAAGCCCTGAAAACGTTTGAAGAATTGGGCTTTCCGCCTCATCCTTCGGAAAATTATCCGCATACGGATATTGCCCGCTTGCTGGAACCTGATTTTGGTTTTTATTTTAATTATCAGGGACCGAGAATCAATCCGCACCATGTTTTTCATTGCAATGTGCCGAATCTTGGTTCTTACAAACATTTTGTAGTGAACGGGCATTGTTATGATACCAATTCCGACTTGCCGTCCGGCGTTTTTGCCGGAAGTTTGAATACCTTTGCCCATCTGCATCCCGAATTGTTTACACAATATTATAATCGCCTCGCGGAAACAAAAGGCGATGGCTTGGCGGCTTTCAATACGATGTTTGTGCAGGACGGTTATGTGCTGTATGTTCCTCAAAACACTATTTGTGAGAACGCTTTCCAATTAACCCATATATCCAATGGCGCCGCCGATTCGTTAATCAACCGGCGCATATTGGTAATTCTGGAAGCCGGCGCTCAAGCCAAATTATTGGTTTGCGACCACACCAACGATGAGAAACCGGTATTCGCTGCCACTCAAATCAACGAAATTTATGTGGGCGAAAATGCTTCTTTCGATTTTTACGAATTGGAAGAAAGTACTCCGAAAACGATACGTTTAGCAAGCAGTTTTATCCGGCAATCAGCGTCTTCTCAAACGCTTACCAACACGCTTACCTTGTGCAACGGCATCACCCGCAACAACTGCCGGGTGGATTTGGAAGGCGAAAATGCCGAAACGCATTTGTATGGCTTGGCGATTTCCGACGGGCAACAGCGTATCGACAACTTTACGTTGATTAATCACACCGTTCCTTATTGCCGGAGCAATGAGTTGTTCAAATATGTTTTGGATGAAGAAGCTGTCGGCGCTTTCGACGGAAAAATCGTTGTGGCTCCCAATGCACGTAAAACAGAAGCGCATCAAACCAACCGGAACTTGCTGGGAAGTCCGGCTTGCCGCATGTATTCCAAGCCGCAATTAGAAATTCATGCCGATGATGTAAAATGTTCGCACGGCATGTCCACCGGACGATTGGACGAAGCCGCTCTTTTTTATATGCGTTCGCGCGGTATTCCGGAAGAAGAAGCGATTTTTTTGCTTAAATTTGCATTCACAAACGATGTGTTGCAAAGTATCCGCATGGAAGGTTTGCGCGACCGTTTGAAATTATTGATTGATAAACGATTCAGAGGCGAATTAATAAAATGTCAGGGATGTATTTAGATATAAACGCGATACGCAAAGATTTTCCTATTTTGACGCAAAAGGTCTATGGAAAACCCTTGGTTTATTTGGATAATGCCGCTTCTACGCAAAAACCGTTGAGCGTCATCCGGAAAATCGAAGAAGTGTATTCGACCATTAATGCCAATGTGCATCGGGGCGTACATTATTTGAGCCAAATGGCGACGCAGGCGCACGAGGATGCCCGGCAAACGATACAGCGATACATTCATGCCGCTAAACCGGAGGAAATTATTTTTACCGGCGGGGCTACGGGTTCCATCAATCTGTTGGCAAGCAGTTTTTGCCGTTCGCAATGCAAAGCGGGTGATGAAATTATTTTGACGGCTATGGAGCATCACGGCAATATCGTCCCTTGGCAGATTCAAGGGGAGATAATGGGCGTTACGCTCAAAGTGGTTCCGGTATCCGCTACCGGCGAAATTCGCTTGGAAGATATGGAGGAACTGATTTCTTCCCGCACCCAATTGATTTCCTTAGTGCATGTGTCGAATGTGCTGGGAACCGTCAATCCGGTGGAAAAAGTGGTTCGTCTGGCGCATAATTACAATATTCCGGTGTTGATTGATGCCGCTCAATCCGTTCAACATCTTCCGATTGATGTGCAGGCTTTGGATTGCGATTTCTTGGCTTTTTCCTCGCATAAAATGTACGGACCCACCGGCGTCGGCATATTATACGGAAAAGAAAAATGGTTGGAAAAACTGCCTCCTTATCAGGGCGGCGGCGAAATGATTGCACAGGTTACTTTCGAGAAGACGACTTTCAACGAATTGCCTTTCAAGTTTGAAGCCGGCACGCCCGATTATGTGGGTTCGGCGGCTTTAGCGGAAGCTATCCGTTACATCGAACAATTGGGTTTGGAAAATATCGGGAAATACGAAGAGCATCTGCTTCATTATGCTACGGAAAAAATGATGCAAATCGAAGGGATGCGAATCATCGGGACAGCTCCGCATAAAAGTTCCGTCATTTCGTTTTTGATAGACGGGATTCATCCTTACGACATGGGCATGTTGCTCGACCGTTTGGGAATTGCCGTTCGCACCGGTCATCATTGCGCTCAACCTTTGATGAATGCTTTGGGTATTGAGGGAACGCTGCGGGCTTCGTTGGCGTTTTATAATACGGAGGAGGAGATTGATGTTTTGGTGGCTGGGATTGAGCGGGTGTGTAAGATGTTTTAGTTTTTTAAAAAATTTAGGTTATCTTTGCATCGAATATAACAATCAAGAAAGCATGGAAAGATGAACGAACACATTGCCAAGATCAAACAACATTTAGCAGGAAAAACAGATGAGGAATTGCTCCAAATCATGCGACAGAAAAACAATGCAGAATTTGTAACATTTCATATAGTACAAGAATTAAAGAAACGCAAAAATGAAAGAGAAAGAAGGTACAAAAAAGACATTGAAACAGCCAACGAAGTCCTCATGGGACGGAAAAGCATACAACGACTTTCTCCGGAAGAGGAAAGAGGGCGCATTGAAGGCGGTCGCAGAAATGTCGAAGCGTCCATTATCATTGGAACAACTAGAAGAACAAATGAGAAAAATGGAAGTAAGCAGAGGGTTGGCGCCGCTACAGAACAGGAAGGTCGTTTGAGAGATTATGCAAAGAGTGTTGGTATTTGGGAAAAATATGATGATATTGTAAATAAAGCATTTAAACAATTTCCATCGGGAGTTGAAAGTGATGTGTTTCTTTATAAAGACAAAGATAACCAAGGGTATGTTATTAAAGTAACAGACTATAAAGCCATGAATCAAACAGCTACCCCTATGGATTTTATAGATAACCACATTTCGCTTGCTAATTATCTTTCCCCGGAAACAAAATATGAGTTGGTTGGATTTACAGAACACAAGGGATGTTTCAAATTTGTAGTAAAACAACCATACATAGAAGGAACGGAGTTGGAATATTATGTACAAACGTCTGATGATATTATCAAAGAGCAAATAAAGCAGCAAGACCGTATCAAAGATTGGATGAAGTCAGAATATAAAGCTCAATTTGCCGGTAGTACGTCCTTTGAAAACGAAAGGTATATATTCAATGATTTACACTTGAAGAATGTATTGGAAAAAGATAACAAACTTTATCTTATTGACTTGATTGTTAGATTAAACACCCCTGATGTAGGCGGAAAGTCCAAATATTTACCTTTCAAAGTTATTTAATGGCAATAAATATGAGTTTCTGTTTTGACGGTTGAGAATGACCTCATTCGGATAAAAGAATGATGAAAGTTTGTTTGGATTTTACAAATTTTATTATTTCCTTTGCATCACGCAAAACGCATTATGCACGTTGCGTTATGCAAAAAGAATATGCTACTACCCTATTTACATAAAAACACGCTAGAAGCCGGTTGCGACGAAGCCGGCAGAGGTTGTTTAGCCGGCGCCGTTTTTGCCGCTGCAGTCGTTCTTCCGCCGGATTTTTCCTGCGAAGAGTTGAACGATTCCAAGCAATTGACCGAAAAGCAGCGCGAAACCTTGCGTCCACTCATCGAGAAAGAAGCTTTGGCTTGGGCGGTCGGCAGCGTATCCCCGCAAAAAATTGATACCATCAATATTTTGAATGCCTCTTTTTTGGCGATGCATCGTGCTTTGGATCAATTGCAGATGCAGCCGGAACATCTTTTAATCGACGGCAATCGTTTTAAGTCCTACAAAAATATTCCGCATACGACCGTTGTGAAAGGCGAC
>Ga0082212_10010900_pt1 | contig 11577 bp, 6 predicted proteins | sample TergutNt197P3_FD_71548 | JGI IMG/M metagenome (GOLD analysis project Ga0082212, IMG submission 71548) | Neocapritermes taracua P3 segment gut microbial communities from Petit-Saut dam, French Guiana - Nt197 P3 | ecosystem: Host-associated > Arthropoda: Insects > Digestive system > Gut ... | reverse complement strand
AACCGGCATGGTGCACGGTAAAGGTCGTTCATTGGAATAATAGTAGCGCCATTGAGATCAACGTATCGAAAAATACCATCGTACAGGAACGAACAGCAACCATCACTGTTTCGGACGGAAAGGTAAATCCTGTTCAAATTGATGTAAAACAGGCGTCAGGTACGCCGTTTCTCAACATTGAGGCAGGTTCTATGCAGCAATTTAATCCGCAAGCCGCTCAGCGACAGTTGACCGTGAATGCCAACGTGCCGTTTACAGCCACGTCGTCAGCGCCATTATGGTGTACGGCAGTTATTGATCCTGATGCGACGGTCGGTAACCTGACCGTTTCCGTTACCGATAACGACAGTATGGCTGATCGATATGCCGAGATTGTGGTTGCAGCGTCCGGTTTTAGCAACGCTAAAATAAATGTGGTTCAATACGTTCGTCAGATCGTCATCGACCCCGGTGAAGAAGAAGATGAAAATTTCGACGACGCAGGTCATCGTATTTTCAGCAAAGCGGCGTCATTGACATTTTTGAAACGCAACGGACCATTTATCCGTTTAAAAGACGGCGGTATATTTTCAGTGACGGGCGGCGCTTGCATCATCAGCAGGGACGAGGGAAAAACATGGACAGAATTTCCGGTCGCCGATCCTGAAAAATTTTTGCTGGGTTCTCCGGTTGCCGTCCAGACGCATAACGGGACAATCGTCATCGGTTTCTCCAATAGCAGGGAGATGTCGCCGTTAAACTGGAACAAAACCACACACTGTTACGACCCTAACGCCAAACTGCCCACTTATATCGTATATAGTAAAAACAACGGATATACATGGTCGACGCCCGTCAAACTCCACGACTCGTGGACAGGAATGAACCGTGAAATACTGGAAACAAAAGACGGACATGTCGTTTTCTCCACGATGATCATGCGCAACAATTTGGGACGGCATTGCGTGCTGACTTATGTTTCATCGGACGACGGGGCGACATGGACGCCGGGCAATGTATTGGACAGCCCCAAATCGGCGGGCGATCACGGAGGATTAATGGAAGCCGCCGTCATACAGTTGAACGACGGCAGATTGTGGATGTTGATCCGTACCAACTGGGATTATTTTTATGAATCGTATTCTTCGGATAATGGTTTCACATGGAGCGGTTACCAAAAAACCAATATTGACGCAAGTTCGTCGCCCGCTGCGCTGTTGCGTTTACAAAGCGGGCGTATGGTATTGGTGTGGAACAGGCTGTATCACGAAGGGGAAAACACTGTAAAACGACTGGGAGGCGACAGTAATATCAGCGAAGTGGCGGCAAGTTGGCAACGCGACGAACTTTCGATGATGTATTCCGATGACGATGCTAAAACATGGAGCAAGCCTTTTATAATTGCCAAAAACACAACACGGAACGATAACAGTAAATGGTTATCTTATCCGCACGTATTTGAGCAATCAAAAGGTCTGATCTGGATTACAACAGACTTTGGCAGTCTCAGAATTGTTGTCAGAGAAGATGATTTACCCTAATATAACAATTCGAACATGAAAGAGTACAGAAGGCAGTTTATCAAAAAAATAATGGCTGGCGGGGTTGCAGTCTCGGCTTTTCCCCATTTGTTTACGTTCGGCGGCTGTCATCGTGTACCATCTACGTTTGATTACGCAAAAACGGAAAACATGAACGCATGGCTACGCCACCCTGTCTTGGGCGACCCGTCATTTGATACGTTTGAAAAATTGGGCGAGACCGTACATCGATCCGAACCGCCTTACGAGTGGGCGGTCAACGGTTCGCTTTTTTGCGATCCTGCGGATGGTGCGTGGTATTATTTTGCGGGGCTTTACGGTCATGGGTATCGCGGAAAAATGGATTTTAAAATATATAAGTCCACAGATGGCGGTCAATCATGGCAAGACCTCGGCAAAGGATTTCCGGACGGATTTTGTTTTGACGGGTATTCATCGGCGGCAGATAGTCACCCCGACGTCGTGATGACTTATGATCCGGAAACAAAATTGTACTGGCTGGCTTACGATTGGGCGAATAACGACTTTACATGGTCAGAGGCTCATCATCCGTCCGATAAAAAATATGACGGCGGCGCTGCGCTTGCATATTCGCAAAGTCCTGCGGGACCGTTTACAAGACTTTCCAACCCCATATTCGGCAACTATGATATTAGCCGGAAACTTGGTAGATTCAGCAGAGCGTATTTTACGACCGTTTTTAAACGCAAAGCGGACTGGATAGCCCTTGTTTTGTGCGATTCAGTTTCACATTATTCATGGGGATTGATTTGCCTGACGGCGGATGCACCGGATGGCGAGTGGTCGGAACCAACCGTCCTTTTGTCGGTGGACAGCCCCGAATATTATCCTGCACCTGTGGAATTTTGCCCTTGTTTTACGGTGGGCGAAACGGTATATGCTCCTGCAACCTCAGTTGCGCTGAACAGAAATTACCAAACGATGCACACGGCGTCGCTTGAAGAAGCGCACCATCCGGAGGCATGGACGCTTTCGGGCGACGGCAACGCATGGCACTCCCGACCGATAGCGGATGAAAAATACGGTATCTGGGGTCAGACCTATCACGGATTTGTGGACAAACCTGCCGGAAAACTCACGGTGATGTATCCTTCCCGCGACGAAAGAGGGTTTGGTACGCTCTCCGTAGCGCAACGACAGTGGGACAAACCGCACAGCGATGGATTCACTTTTTCCGGTCATGAGGGAAAATCCGTTTCGCCGTTGATGCGGGCGTATAAAAATTTCACGCTCGAAATGGAATGTGTCTTTACCGGAACCATTGAAATTGCTTTTGATTACAACGGAATACTCGGACCGGATGAGCCGAGAGCCAATTCTTCGCCAAGCAAGGAAACACTTTCGGATTATCAGGCGTTGCGGTTGTCCGGCGGAAATTTTCAATTGATTTCCGTCCATCCATCTGGCGAAGAAACCGTGATTTTCAAGGGCGAATTTCAAAAAAACGATACAACAGTAAACGTATCCCTGACTGTAAATGATAAAAACATCAACCTGAAGATCAACGGTGCCTTCCAAAGCATACCGGACATATCTGTCAAAGGCGGCGCACTTGCGCTCATCGCTCACAAATTTTCGATATTGACCTGTTCAAAATACGCAGTTCATGGAGAACCAATCCCGTGTTCGCTGAAATATCAGGCTTACGATGCCATACTCGGCGCAGGTCAAAGGCTCGCGGACTGGAAAAGCGCTGCACAGTCGGGCTTATCCTGCATCAGCGGGAAGGCTTTAATCAATGCGGCTGAACCGTATGGAGCCATCCGGATTTACGGTAAATGGAATATCTGCGGCAAAGGCTTCACGATATACGCTCCAAAAGCCCCGTCGCTCGGTGAAATGCAGATAGTAGTCGATGGCAAATATCAAGCGACAGTCAGTTTACATTCCGAAAACCCAATTGCCTCGTCGCCTGTGTATACCTGCAAACTTGTAAGCGGATGTCATGGAATTGCGCTGTATCCCGAAAAGGGCAAGATAGTTCTCGATATTTTGGAAGTCGATGTATAAAACAATGAAATATAAGAATATTCAAATCAAAAAACCAATCGAAAATCTGATATGCAAAAGAAATTGTTGTTCACATTAGTCTGTTCATTGTCCGTTTTTATGGCTTTCGGGCAGAAATACCTCGAAATAGGCGACAAGCGGGAATTGTTCGTGGATGATTATCTGATAGACATTCTTCACAATGTCCGTATCGTCATGCATCATCCTGTCGACGAGGGGGTAGCATTTCAACTCGACGAGTTGTGGGAAGGTAAGTTCAGTACTTACAGCACGATTATTCGCGACGGCGATCTTTTTCGCGCCTATTACCGCGGTACGCCCATTGCGGCAGACGGGGGAAGTCGGGAAGTAACCTGTTACGCTGAGTCCGAAGACGGGATACACTGGGTAAAGCCCAAATTACGGCTGTACGAAATGAACGGTTCGTTCGGTAACAATGTGGTTCTGGCAAATGCAGCGCCGGCAAATCACAATTTCAGCCCTTTTTTAGACGCCAATCCCAACGCAGCGCCTGACCAGCGCTATAAGGCGCTTGGCGGAATTAGAAGTACGGGATTGATAGGATATGTTTCGCCCGATGGAATACATTGGCGTAAGTTACAGGAAAATAGCCTAATCCATAATTTAAATTTTAACACTCAAAACGTACTGAATATATTCGATTCGCAAAATGTTGCGTTTTGGTCGGAAAGCGAACAGTGTTATCTTTGTTATTTCCGTATCTATACAAATATCAGAACCATAGCACGAACGACCTCCACCGACTTCATCCACTGGACGGAGCCTGTCGTCATGACTTTCGGCGATACGCCCATGGAAGACCTGTACACCAATCAAACTGCCCCGTATTTTCGTGCGCCGCATATTTACATTGCTATCGGCGGGCGGTTCATGCCCGATCGTCGGGCGCTCACCGACGAAGATATTCTGGAGTTAAATCTCGAATCATGGCTTTCTAAGGATTGCTCCGACGCATTTCTGATGTCAAGTCGCGGCGGTAATGTTTACGATCGAACCTTCATGGAATCGTTCATTCGTCCTGGTATAGGTAAGGAAAACTGGGTGTCGCGCTCCAATTATCCGGCGCTGAATGTGGTACAAACCGGCTCTGCTGAAATGTCCGTCTATGTGAATCAGGATTATGGCCAATCTACGGCGCATCTACGGCGCTATTCGCTCCGATTGGACGGATTCGCGTCACTTGCCGCTCCCTACAAAGGAGGCGAAGCAATCACCAAATTTTTTACTTTCAGCGGGAGCGAATTGGAAATCAATTATTCAACTTCGGCCGCAGGCGAAATCAGATTCGAGATTCAGGATACAAACGGAAAACCTGTCTCCGGTTTCATGTTGGAAGATTCACAGACGATTATCGGAAACGAAATAGCGCGGGTTGTCCGGTGGAAAAACGGCAAAAGTTTGAAAGAACTGACCGGTAAGCCGGTACGCCTGCGAATTATAATGAAGGACGCCGATTTGTACTCAATAAGGTTCAGATAAATAAAAGGGATTAAACGAAATGAAATTCAGATCAAACCTCATTTTAATTGTATGCCTGCTTTTAGCAAATAATACCACACGAAATATGTACGCTCAGGACAAGATACCTTTCAGTTTTGAGGTGGTTCGCGGTTCCGGAGAAGTTGTGATGGTGCAGGATCAACCGTGGGAAGAACAAATGATGGGCTATTTCAAAGTTTTGAAAACGGGAAGGAAAAAGTGGCAGATGTGGTATTCTGCATGGGACAACAACCGCAGGAGCGACTATTCCGGTTACCTGGCTTACGCCCGTTCAAAAGACGGGAAAAACTGGATAAAATCTGTTCCGGGAAAACAGAACAATATATTAAGCGGCACAGGTCATCCCCAGAAAGACGGTATTGTAGAACAGGACGTCATCATCGACGAATCGTCGCCTTTGAAATACAAAATGATTTATACGGCGTGCGATCTTTCGGATAACGGTAAAGAAAAAACGTTTCTCGAGGAATCCGCTGACGGTATCAACTGGACAAACAGGCGTATTTTATGGAACCGCAAGCACGATTCGCAGTTTTCTGTGATCGAAAGGAATGGGCTGTACCATATTTATCTTCGTTATTGGGAAATATACAAGGATGTGCGATACAGGACAATCGGACTCGCCATTACCGATCAAAACTGGAATACCATTTCTGAACCGGCGAATGTATTCCAAGCGGATTTCGGAAGCGACTATCCACATCTGTATAATCCTGCGGCGTCAAAAATAAGCGATGATCTGGATGTACTTTTCCCAACGTATTTCAATGATAAAAATGATCGGATAAAAATAGGCGTTGCTTACACGTATCAGGGAAAAAGCGTTTTGACAGACATGAATATCAGCGAAGATTTGTTAGCCGGAATAGACGCCGACTGGGCTATTGTCGCGCCCGGCTTGGTAAAAGACGGGAAAAATACATACTGGCTGTATTACTATAGTTCCAACATGTTGCACAGTAAAGCCAGTGAAAAATCCAAAAAGTTTACATATTACAGAGTAAAACTAAAAATAAAAGAACATTAAAAATTAATCATCATCATTTAAAAATTTCTAAAAATGAAAAATCAAATCAAAAACCAAATCAAAAATCAGTCGGTCTTTTTGTTTTCGATAGCCGGCATGTCGCTTTTTCTGTTCGCGTTTCTTCTGAACGGCACGGCACAAACCATAACCGACGGCGAAAAATTTGACGATGCAGGTCATCGCATCTTTAATAAAGCGGAAGCATTAACCTCGTTAAAACGTGTCGGACCATTTGTCCGCTTGTCGGATGGCAGTATATTTGCGGTAGGAAGCGCCTCCTGCGGCGTCAGCAAGGATGGCGGAGCAACATGGACTGAATGCTACCCGGTTGATCAGGAAAAATTTGCGATGGGCTCCCCGGTTGCTGTCCAGACCCGCAAAGGTACCATCGTTGTAGGTTTTTCCAATAGTAAGGAGATGTCAAAATTTATATGGGACAAAACCACCCATTGTTATGATCCCTCCATCACACTGCCAACCTATATCGTGTATAGCAAGGATTACGGTAAAACATGGTCATTGCCCGTCAAACTTCACGACGAGTGGACAGGAATGAATCGGGAAATATTGGAAACAAAAGACGGACATGTCGTTTTTTCCACGATGACCATGCGCAATAACCCCGGACGCCATTGCGTGCTGACATACATTTCATCGGACGACGGAGCGACATGGAAACCAAGCATTTTATTAGACAGTCCTTCTTCGGCAGGCGATCACGGAGGGTTGATGGAAGCCGCCGTCACTCAGTTGAGCGATGGCAGATTGTGGATGTTGATCCGTACCAACTGGGATTATTTCTATGAATCATACTCTCATGATAATGGTTTTACATGGAGCGCATACCAGAAAACCAATATTGACGCAAGTTCGTCGCCCGCTGCACTGTTGCGTTTGGAAAGCGGACGTATCGTATTGGTATGGAACAGGCTTTACCGCAAAGGCGAAAACGATATAAAGAGAATGAGGGGCGACAGTAATCTCGCCGAAGTGGAGGCAAGTTGGCAACGCGACGAACTCTCGATGATGTATTCCGACGATGACGGAAAAACATGGAGTACGCCTTTTATCATTGCCGAAAACGCAACTACCGATAAATGGCTCTCATATCCGCACTTGTTTGAACCTGCAAAAGGCGTGATATGGATTACTTCAGACTTTGGTAATCTTAGAATTGCCGTTAGAGAAAATGATTTGCCATGAATAAAAGTAACATCTTATTTATCTTTTTGTCCGTTATGCTTTCTTGCAGTTGCAAAAGCAAGACAACGATTCATCTTCAGACCATTGACGTGCCTGAGCGGAAAATCGTTTTGATGCTCAACACCGAAGAGAATAATCCCCGCAATAGCGAAGGCGATTTTATTACCCTGAAAAACGGACGTATCCTGTTCATTTATTCCCATTATACGGGCGGTTCAACCTCCGACCATGCCCCTGCATACTTAGCGGGCAGATTTTCCGACGATCGGGGAAAGACATGGTCAAAGGAAGATTTTACCGTATTGGAAAACGAAGGGGGAATGAATGTCATGTCTGTTTCGCTTTTAAGGCTTCAGAACGGAAATATCGCTCTGTTTTATCTCAGGAAAAATTCGACGACCGACTGTATTCCCATGATGCGCATCTCGACCGACGAAGCCGGAACATGGAGCGCTCCCGTTGCCTGCATCGCCGATCAGAAAGGATATTTCGTGCTGAACAACAATCGTGTGATTCAATTGAAAAACGGCAGGTTGCTCTTGCCTGTCTCTTTGCATCAGACGCCGGAAGACGACAAATTTTCAGCAAAAGGGAAACTGTTTTCCTATTATTCGGACGACAACGGAACGACGTGGCAATGCAGTGCGGAAGTTCCAAACCCGTCGGGAATTGTTTCTCAGGAACCGGGCGTGGTCGAACTCAAGGACGGAACCGTCATGATGTTGATACGCGCCGGCGGAGGCTTTCAGCAATTGTCCCGGTCAAAAGACAAAGGGCAGACATGGAGTCCGATGGTTGCAGGCAATCTTCCCTCGCCGCTTTCTCCGGCAAGCATTGCACGGATACCGTCCACAGGCGATTTGCTGGTGGTTTGGAACAACAATGACGGCAGCAACCCGCAAACGAAGGGTAAACGAACTCCCTTAACGGTGGCAATATCCAAAGATGAAGGTAAAACGTGGGGGTATATTACAGATATCGAAACCGATCCGGTTGGATGGTATTGTTATATCGCCGTTCATTTCACCAAAAAGGATGTGTTGCTTGGATATTGTACAGGAAGTAATCCCTTGGCTGTTACAAGTATTTCGTTGTTATCGCAGAAAGATTTATACAGAAAACCAGAAATCCGCGTAATGAATCCCCGTTGCGAGCAGTTGACAAATCCGCAGGGTATTGACTGTGCCGCGCCGCGTCTTTCATGGGAAATAGCCGGCGAAGAACGGGGAATACAACAGACGGCTTACCGTATATTGGCGGCTTCGTCGCTCGATAAACTCAATGCCAACGACGGCGATTTGTGGGATTCGCAAAGCGTGAAATCCAATGCTTCTGTAAATGTGCCTTACGGTGGAAAGACACCCGGAAGTCGCGATGTTTGCTACTGGAAAGTGAAAGTAATCACCAACCGGGGAAATTCCCAATGGAGCGAACCTGCCTCGTGGAGTATGGGACTGTTAAATCCTGCCGAATGGCAAGCCCAATGGACAGGATTGGATAAAAGTTTCAGGGACGATGTAGTGGATCGGTTCAATACACGATTAGCAGCACGCTATTTCCGCAAGGAATTTGACGCCTCGCAAAAACCGGTGAAAGCCACGATGTATATCTGCGGTTTGGGACTTTACAAACTCTATATCAATGGAAAGACCATTGGCAAACAGGAATTGGCGCCCACGCTTACCGATTATTCCAAAGTAGTCAAATACAATACTTTTGATGTGACCAACGAATTGGTGCAAGGTAAAAACGCTATCGGCGTTACGCTGGGTAACGGGCGTTTTTTTTCCATGCGTCAGCAGGGAGGCCGGTTTGTACTGCGGCATTACGGTTTTCCGAAAATGCTGATACAATTGGAATTGACTTATGCCGACGGTAGCCGTCAAACCGTAGTGAGCGACGATTCATGGAAAGTGACCGCCGACGGACCTATCCGCGCCAACAATGAATACGACGGCGAAGAATATGACGCCACGATGGAGATGCCCGGCTGGAATGCGACAGGCTTCGACGACAGTAAATGGCTTCAGTCCGAATTGGTGCAGGCGCCCGGAGGTAAACCCGAAGCGCAGATCAACCGCAACATCAGGGTAATGGAAACCATACGTCCTGTTTCTGTCACTCAGCCCAAGCCCGGCATGTACATCTTAGACATGGGACAAAACATGGTGGGATGGGTGTCCATGAAAGTGAAAGGAAAATCCGGCGACAGAGTGAAACTGCGTTTTGCCGAATCATTGCAGGACGACGGAACATTGTATCTTGACAATATCCTCACCGCGCAAGTAACCGATATATATACCCTGAAAGGTTCCGGTAACGAATTGTTTGAGCCGGTTTTTACTTATCACGGTTTCCGTTTTGTTGAAATAACCGGCTATCCCGGAGTACCTTCCATCAACGATTTTGAAGGTAAAGTAGTGTACGACGAGATGGATGTGACCGGTCATTTCGTAACGTCGGACGAAACCGTCAATCAGATTTACAGGAACGCATATTGGGGTATTCGTGGCAATTACCGCGGAATACCTACCGATTGTCCGCAACGTGACGAGCGTTTGGGCTGGTTGGGCGACCGCGCCGTCGGTTCGCACGGCGAAAGTTTCATCTTCGGCAACAATAACCTGTATGCCAAATGGCTCGACGATATTGCGCAGGCGCAACGGGAGGACGGCAGCATCCCCAATACGGCGCCTCATATTTATAACAGCGCCAACGATTACCTGAATATGACATGGCCCGGTACGTTCATCATCATTGCCAACATGCTTTACGAGCAATACGGCAACAAGGAACCGATTGTGAAACATTATGATGCGATGAAAAAATGGATGTCCTGCATGCGTGAAAAATACATGGAAGACAACATTATGCCCCAAGATAGTTACGGCGACTGGTGTATGCCGCCCGAATCGCCGGAACTGATTCACTCAAAAGACCCTGCCCGCAAAACGGATGCGGCAGTGCTGGGTACAACTTTCTATTACCGCATGTTATTCTTACTTGAGAGGTTTGCCAACCTGCTCAATCAACCCGCAGATGCAAAAGCATTCGCCGATGAAGCCGTTGTGGTGAAGGACGCCTACAATGAAAAATATTTCAACAGGGAAACGGCACAATACAGCAACAATACAGTAACAGCCAATCTGTTGTCGCTTTACTTCGGCATGGTTCCCGATGACTTTGCCGACAAGGTATTCCAAAACATCGTGGACAAAACCGAAAAGGAATTTGACGGTCATGTGAGTACCGGATTAGTGGGTATCCAATGGCTGATGCGCGGTTTGTCGGATCACGGACGCGCTGACCTCGCTTTCCGTATCGCCACTAACCGCGGTTATCCAAGTTGGGGTTACATGATTGAGAACGGGGCGACTACCATTTGGGAACTCTGGAACGGTAACACTGCCGATCCTGCCATGAACTCGCAAAACCACGTAATGCTGCTGGGCGACCTTATCGTTTGGTTCTACGAATATCTTGCAGGCATTCAGAATGCACAGGGAAGCGCAGGTTTTGAAAAAATAGTGATGCGACCCTATCCGGTGGACGGTCTGGATTACGTGAAAGCGTCATATCATTCAATTCACGGGCTTATAAGCAGTAACTGGCAGAAGAAAGACAACGTTTTCCAATGGGAAATCACCGTTCCCGCTAATTCAATTGCCACTGTGTATATTCCGGCAACCAACAAGGCGCAGGTAACCGAAAGCGGACAAAAGGCGTCGTCGGCTAAAGGCGTGAAATTTGTGAAAATGGAAGGCGAATATGCTGTATTCGAAGTAGGATCGGGAAGTTATAACTTTGGGGCGGTGCGTAAGTAATGCTATGAGAATTTTTCGGTCTAATGGACAAAAGTGATGCTGATTTTGGATGAATTTGTTCAAGTGGACAAAAGTGATGCTGAAATTTCAGTTACCTACTTTTACGTAAATCTATTTGTTGTAGTTTTGTGCTGTCAAATTGAAACGGAAACGGGCACTGCTGGGGAGCAACCCGTCAGGGATATGTTTGACCTACACGACGTAGCTTTTAGGATTGCCTGTTTTGGCAGTCCTTTTTACTACAGAACTACGTTGGTAGCCTTATGCCTTAAAAAACCCATCAATAAATTTCATTTTACGTTCTTTCGATAATCCGTTGTGATTGCGCAATTTGTTCTTCAAATCAGAAAATTGACCGTCCAAAGCATTGGTTGTATTTGGCATCATCAATTCTTTATAATCCTCAAAGACAAATAAATATGGCAAATGTTTTTTCAAACTCAAATACGCG
>Ga0082212_10010899_pt1 | contig 11577 bp, 6 predicted proteins | sample TergutNt197P3_FD_71548 | JGI IMG/M metagenome (GOLD analysis project Ga0082212, IMG submission 71548) | Neocapritermes taracua P3 segment gut microbial communities from Petit-Saut dam, French Guiana - Nt197 P3 | ecosystem: Host-associated > Arthropoda: Insects > Digestive system > Gut ... | reverse complement strand
AAAGCGGGTGATGGGAATCGAACCCACGTGTCTAGCTTGGAAGGCTAGTGTTCTACCATTGAACTACACCCGCAAAATAACGCCCGAAACTTATAATAACATAGATTGCTCAAGAGGGCAATAATTATTTTTAATATTTTCCAATTATTTTTTCCAATTTATTGTTGGACGATGAATATCAAGAAAAAAACATGAACTACTTATCCCCAATCATTAAATTAGCATTACAGTTAACACCCGCTAATTGCATCAGTACTGCGTGTCGTCAGACTTTCCATCGCCTTGACCTGATGCAATTAGCAAGCATCACCCATAATGCTATTTAAAGTGGGTACACCAGATATTTATCTATGACTGACAATTTCTGATAATCTGTGTAAATAGCCATGATTCAGCAGGATATCATCATGCATCTTCATCAAAATAATCTTCAACCTTCGTAACTCCTTCGCGAATCGCGTCAACAACGGAGTCTTCGGCTTTATCCATCGCATGTTCAGATTTCTTCAGCGTATTTACAGCATCTTTTAACGTTTCTTCTGCGCCTTTTATGGTATCTTTCGTGGTATTTTTCACTTTACCGGCCAGCTCGATGGCATCTTCCCCTAATTCTTTCGCTTTTTTCGGCACTTCCTCGGCGATTTCGTCAGCGGCTTCATCAATGATATCCCTGGCTTCTTCACGCGATAAATCAACGAACTCGCGCATTCCAACGCTGGCGCCTTCCAGACCGGCCATAACTGTGTCCTTCACCTCGGTGATTTTTTCCTTCGCCCGTCGTGCAAAGGATTCAACGCTATCAAAATTCAAAGATACATAAGAACGGTTTTTGCCCGTCTCGGCATCCAAGTCTTCATCAAAATCGAAATCATCATCATCATCGTATCCGTGCATTTGCCTTGATTCGGCATTTCTCTTTTGCATATAGAAATAAACACCTGCCGCCGCTGCCGCAGTAGCGGAAAAAAGTAAAAACTTCGAAAACTTACTGGCCATAATCCACTCCTTTACATAATTGATCACTATAGTATAACTCTTATTTACCATATTAATACTTATTTGCGATTTTGAAAAGGGCAAATATATTAAAAGTATCTAAAAGGGTCTAAAAAATTAAATTAACATCATTTCAAATATCCTGGCAACGAAAGGATGGCTCTTTAACATAAAAAAAATTTTATGTCACCCACAACATCTTGTGGTCAAAAAATAGTTATGACTAGTTTTCCATACAGCCTTGAATGTGTGAAATAAATATGCTATTGCTTTAACAATTCATTAATAAAAAGCAAAATAATGTAAATTTGAGAATGACAAAAAAACCCTTAGAATTTCTTGGCAGGATTTAGTTTTAAGAAGAAGCTAAAGTCGGGTAAATCCTTTTTTGAGTATGGATAACAGCACCCATAACCCGACGCCCTTTTTCAGTAAGCATATACCGGAGCGAATGAGGTACTTTTCTTATCAGGCCATGCGCTCGAAGCTTAGCGAAGAGACGTGTTATCCGGTTACGATTGGCATTTGCTTCAGAATCTTTTGAAGAATACATTGCCCTGCGGATATCTTTATTCGTAAAGCCCCGGATGATGTATTTGCCGTCACAAAGTTCCTCAAATAAAGAGAATGTGTTCTGCTCCCAGACATTAAATCCGCTAAATGTTTTTTCCTTTACCAGCTTCCGCCTGCAAATATCCCGCGCTTCTTTTTCAACACTTGCTTTCGGCAGTATATTTACCAAAGAAGTAAGGTATCTAAAATTTGCGGATTTTGAAACCTCAGCATACCGGTATAAATTAGCAATGGATTTTCCCATCGGACTCCACCGTTTTGAAGTGCTTCCGTCCCTGTGGTTTACTGTCTTAAAGACTTTAAATTCTTTAGGATCGTTAATAGTCGTCTCAATGCGCAGAACGCTGAATTTATCATACATCTTGATGCAATTCGATTTCATGCGGTGCTTAATTCGCCAACCTTCCGGCCGTTTGCGATAATCGGAGACTGCTTCTCCCTGAAACTTTGGATCAAGTTTGCGCCCGAGAAATGAAAAGACATCAGTGCATTTAAAATCATAAAAAGCGTGTTCGACCAGAGAAGGATAAATATCCTCTAAAGCCTCCCGGCTTTTGAACATAACATCGGTCGCATACTCGCATTGATCCACGCACCAGTGATAACTATGATTAAAAGTATCTTTTATGACATCAAGATAATTGTTCAGCTTTTCAGCGAAAAAATCAAGCTGGCGACATAGCTTTTTACTGTCAAAGGAATCCGCCAGCTTCTGCGCCTTATCTATATCGCTTAAATAAGTGAACGAATTATCATACATTTGATATGAAATATTATTTTCATCAAATACATGCTTCATTAATTCTCTGCCGTTTATATAAACCTGAATTAGAAAAGGAAACCATGTTTGCATCTTTACATGCATAAAGCCGAATTCCTTATCCATGTAATAGCAATAGAAATATTTGCACTTACGGTTCACATGTGCCATATATAGCAATCCTTGCTCATTCTTTTTAGGCTGCATGGTTGAACAGTATTCAACAGCGGACAATGTACAAATAAGTCCTTCTTCTACCGGAGATTCTTTCAAAATATTCCGTGCGGTTTCTTCTTTTGAGATTCGCGGCCCATTTAAGTAGATGAGAGGACGACCTTCTTTAGCGGTCATTGACTCAACATGGTCAACCAGTCTTTCTGTTACTTGGTTAGCATAAGACGGAAAATCTTTAAGAAGGATATCGTTATATGAGAGAAAATGCTTTTTCCCAGACATAGAATAAAACTGAAAAATATGACCTTTGATAATCATGCGGTCAAAAAAAGAAAAAGTTCCATTGATTTTATCAGCATACTGCTCTAAAATAGTATTCATAGGATCATCCTTTCGATGAATGCTTACAGGAGAGAAAGTCTCCGATTGAGTGGTACACAGATACCGTATATGTGCAATTATAGCACGTGCATCTCGAAAGGGTGATTCTTTATTTTAAATTTGTTTGTAGCTTTATGCTACGGTATGGTATAATTGTTATAGCGTATAACGAAACCAAGAAAGGAAAATCCACTATGACAATAATACCAGAAACAGGCGAACATGACAATGCCATTTTTCAATGTTGTGCTCATTTTATCAAGCGGTTTGGTATCAAAAAGCTTTTGCGAGAGGCAGGTGCCACAAAAGAGAAGGGAACTCCGGCCTGCGATATTTTCGCTTTCCTTATGGGGCTTGTCTTCACAGGAAAAAACTTGTATACCTTGCTCGAAGTCGCAAGCGAAAAAATATCATTTGGCAAAGACACTGTTTATCGGCTTCTTAATAAACCGGCCATTAATTGGGAGCTGTTTTTTTTCCGCCTAGGAATCAGTGCGGTTTCAGAAATAAACGATTTGACTTCCGAAAACCGCAAAGCGGCACTGATTTTTGATGATTCGCCTTATAACCGGAACCGCAGTAAAAAGGTGGAACTTCTGTCACGTTGTTATGACCATGTGACACACTCGTTTTACAAAGGCTTCACCATGCTTACGATGGGATGGTCGGATGGCCAGACGTTTTTGCCCATTTCCTTCCGCCTTTTAGCCTCCAGCAATAATAAAAATCTTTTGCATGGTTCTCACGTGAAAGAGGACAATCGGACGCTCGCAACCAAGAGGAGAAAGGAAGCACAAAAGGAAAAACCCGCCCTGGTGCTTGAAATGCTTAAATCTGTAAAGGGTACAGCCGCAGGGGCGAAATATGTGCTTTTTGATAGTTGGTTTTCATCACCATCCGCCATCATTTCCGTGCGTAACCTTGGCTACCATGTAGTCACCCGGCTTAAAAACAATGACAAGCTCCGTTATCTATATAATGGCGGGATTCTGCCCATCAGCAAAATCTATGCCGCCAATAAAAAACGAAAGGGAAGGTCACGGTATCTGTTATCAGTAAACGTTTTAGTCCGGCACAATGATTACACCGAAACAGTACCAGCCAGAATCGTTTATGTCCGTGACAGGAGTAACCGCAAAAAATGGATTGCGCTGTTGTCAACCGATATGGAGCTGACCGAGGATGAAATCATTGCTCAGTATGGCAAACGCTGGGACATCGAACCGTTCCACAAAGTAATAAAAACGTATTTACGCCTTGAAAAAGAATTTCAGTCCCGTTCTTACGATGCAATAGTTGCCCATGCCACAATCGTTTTTTCGCGCTATATACTTCTGTCAGTGGAAAACAGGGAGTGTAAAGACCCCCGAAGTGTCTGCGCGATTTTTCACGCCCTGTGCCAGGAGCTTGAAGATATATCGTTTTCCTATGCTTTTGAGCTAATTATTAGCGTGCTGAAGCAATGTGCATCCGAATACCTCAATATGACTTCAGCAGCAATTTATGAATTTGTAGAACGTTTTTTTCAGGAACTACCGTGGTATATCAAGGGTAAGCTGGGATTACGGGTGTGCGAAAGTTGAGTTAATGTAATTATTAACCATCTGAAAAAAATTAATGAAATATCTATGATTATTGAAAAGATTATGCGTGATGAACTAGGCATAAGTGAGTTGTAAAATAACCATTAATAACTGCGGGGTTTTTAATATGCTTTCGCCGGGCGGGATGGTCTATTGGCAGTGTACCCTTCCACAAAAATATTTCATCCTCTTGAATTATCGTTTTATTCCTCGTTACTTATTCAAGTACAGTTAACGTGAAATTTCTTACATAATAAAATTCACCAGTATAGCTGGAACTGAAATTAAGAAAGGCAAATGCTGGTTTTTTTACATTTGCATATTTATGTGAACATATCATCTTATCATCTATGTAAATATCAACTTGTTGATTTTTATTGCTAATGTCAATTTTAATTCTATAAAACTTATCCTTCTCCAAACTAATAGTTGAAAGTTTGGTATCTCTAGCGTAAGAACTGATATATTCACTTCCCTTTTGATGAAATATTCCATCCTTATGTATACTAATAGCATCTGCAAGCCTAACATCATCAAATCCGGGGGAAAACATAAATATTGGTTTAAATTCACCACATCCCATAACATCAAATTCAACAGTATATTTTAGTGCATCTTCAACAAAATCTGTTAAATATAAATGACCTTCCTCTTGACGATCACTTTTTAGACCATATTCACCGTCAAAAGTCCATGTGCCTTTTTTTGTCCAAGCACTATCTAATGGCTTATTTATAAAGCTATCTTCAAAGAATGCAAGCACCTCATTTTCTGGCTCTATTTTTATTGATTCGATGATAGGTATACTCGCCGCCCCATCTTCGTAACCTCGGCTATACTCATTAGCTAATTTCTTATTAACAGAATCTTGCATACTTTGTATGCCATCTTCGCGACCACGGTTATATTCTTCAGCTAATTGCTCCTCAATAGAATTAGCCATACCCTTATGGCCATCTTCACGGCCACGGCTATATTCTTCATTTAGCTGCTGTTCGTTTAGCGCAGACACACTTAGCACTCCGTCTTTATAACCATCATTGAATTTATCTATTAACTGCTGCTCTATTGAATCGGTTATAATTTGATTTTTATTATTTAAGCGTGCTGTAACAACCGGTTCAACAACGGCCCCGATAATAATTCCGATAACTCCAATTACTGCTACCAATACCGGAATTACAAATCCGCTTATTGTGACTTTCTTACTTTCCTTATTTTTACTCATAATACCGACTTTCTAATTAATTACTAGCTTGAGTGAAATTAATTATTTGCAAAAGGGATCATGATGTAATTCAGCACATCCCTTACCGTTTTAAACTCACCAATCGTTCGGTCGGGTATTTCAATGCTAAAGGCATCTTCAATTTCGCAAACCATCTGAACCAACTCAAACGAATTAATTCCTAAATCGCTCCGCAATATCATATCCTCGGTTAGAATGAAATCTTCATTGTCTGTGTAGCGTCTGACTATTTCATGTAATTTTTCAAGCATAATAACACCTTCCTTTATTTATATTGCCGTATGATTTTCTTGCTTGTGGTCTTTGGAAACTCTGTATGGCGTATAACCGTTCTGCCAATGTTCTTATACGGTGGTAACGTCCGATTAAGCCTCACAATATCACTATCTAAACTGGATGCACAATCGGGATGATTGTCAGAATCCAAAACACCTCGGCAATAATTATGTCATTTCTCGCATATACGACAACTTCTCTGATATATAGAATATGATTTTGAATGACAAACTCTAATTCCTCCGGATAGACGTTTTTTCCGTTGCTCAAGACTATCAGATTTTTCTTTCTTCCAGATATAAATAGGAATCCGTCATCATCCAATCGCCCGATATCACCTGACCTTAACCATTCACCATCAAAGACATCCGCTGAGGCTTGCTCGTTTTTGTAGTAACCAAGCATAACATTATCACCTTTTACGTAAACTTCACCATAGCCAGCCTCATCTTGGTTAAAAATTTTTATTTTACAATTAGGCAATGCCCGACCTACACTGTTATCACGGTAATAACGGTTGCGATTGGATGTAACTGCACCAGCTTCAGAAAGTCCATAACCTTCCACAAACTCAATTCCGAGTTCTCTATATCCAAGTACATATTTTAAGTCGATTGGGGCACCGGCACAAAAAACAGTAGAGAGTTTACCGCCAAATACTTCATTTGCGTATTTTGTTAGCAGATCAATTTTATCATTTTCCCCGGCCGAAGATAAAATCTGTTCAAAAAAAGTCTTCACAAATAATGGAACCATAAAGATATTCTGGGGTTTATATTTTTGTAAATCGCTTGTTAGCTTTTTCAAACTGTGATTAATGGCAATGGTGCCACCTTGAAGCATTATTACCAAAATGCCCGCATCTAAAGCAAACATATGGTGCATAGGTAAAATCAACAAGAACGTTTCCGGAAAAGATACAAGACCACAAAGACCAACAGCATTACAAGCCAAATTTTTATGAGATAACATTATTCCCTTTGCATTACCTGTTGTTCCCGAAGTATATACAAGAACTGCAAGGCAATTATTATCAACGATATAATCTCTATTTTTATTATTACCGCTCTGAAGTAATAGATATCCTTTTTCAATCAAATCATATAAGCTATTCATATTGATATAGTGACGAATGTTAGCATTGCTTTTTTGTAAATATTCTGCAATGTCAATATATGTGTTGGAGTACACAAATACCTCCGAATCGGAATGATCTAATAGATTTTTAACGTCTGCCGTTTGAAGTTCCTTATCTATTGGCACGAGTATATTTCCGCTATTGACAGTTGCAAGATACATCAGTATCCATTCATAAGAATTTTCACCGATAATTGCTACTTTTGCATTTTTAATCCCCAAATCAAATAACGCCGTACCAAGCGCGTCAACATCATTCTTGAATTGACGATAGCTGATGCTGACAGTTTCTTTATCCCGCTCAAACATAAACGCGGGTTTGTCGCCGTATTTCTCGGCCGCATGATTGACCAGTTCCTTTAAATTATTGACCGGATCAACCTCGTAAAGCGGATAATCTTGATTTTTCATTTCGCTTCCTCCCAATATCCATTGTTCATAAAATAACATATGTAATTTTTCAAATACCTGTCATCAATAAGGTTCCATTCAAATCCCGCAAGATTTAAGCATTGCGCAGTAAAATCATTATTCAATTCAATATTGCTTTTTAAATTCAAATTTCCATCTATGCCTATGTCATGAATGAAAACTTCTCTTATGTTTGGGGTGTTTTGGACTGCCGCCATAAATCGTTCCGCCGGTACAGCAATCATTTCAATGCCGGTTTCGGCTAATACCCTGGCAAAATCCGCAAAGCAAACTGTTTTTGAATTATAAGCATGAAAAACGGAATGTCCTCTCTCAAAATTTCGCGCTATTGTCAGTATTGCTTTTGCGGTATCATCCACTGGTGAAAACTCCAGCGGAAAATTTTGCATAGATTCCGGATACATTTTCAAGGTGATAAAACCTCTTAGTCTGGCCAACGTAGCGTTTTCACGATAATTATCTTGAAACATTGAATCGGAATAGCGATTTGAAAGATTTCCGACACGGACAACTGTTGCGTCAAGACCTCCTAATTTCGCTTTAAGTATAGCGGTCTCCGCTTCAAATTTGCTGCGTAAATATACATTTTCAAGCGGTTGCCCAATATATAACTTTGTTTCATCAAATATGGTTGGCGGGGAATTTTGCGGTTGCTCAAAACGATTGCCTGATACCGAAGTTGTTGAAATATGAAAAAGTTTTGCGTCTTTTTCTTTTGCCAGCGCGATAATATTTTCCGTACCGGTCACATTAACGGCATGTGATGTATCATAATTACCGTAATGCTTCACATTAGCGGCGCAATGGACGATGGTGTCGATTTGCTGTTCCAAGATAATCCTATTTGTAATATCACCGCAGACGGGAATTATTCTGTCACAATTCATATATTTTTCGCCGAAGTAGTTTGCTAATTTCTTATTTAGCTTATTTTGGCTGTCAGACAAATTTTTTCCGCGTACAAGGCAAAAAGCATTTCCGGATTCGGTAATTAGAAACTCATTTAATACATGAGCGCCTAACCATCCGGTCGCCCCGGTAATCAGAACATTTCCTAAAGGCTGTGCTGCTGTTAGCGGTTTGCTATTGGATTTATTATTTGATAACATTTTATGTATTTCAATAAAATCTTTATTTTGATACCGTTTTGTGTTGCAGCTTTTTTCTGAGATGTGGTTTATCAGCGCGGAAGGAGTCGGATAATCGAATACATCCTGCACGGAAAAAGCAAATCCTTCACTTTGAGCCTTGCCGGTAAACTCTATTACCTTAAGGCTGTCACCGCCAAGGTCAAAAAAACTGTCATTCATGCCTATCGGAGATACGCCCAGCACATCTTCAAATAATCGCACAAAAATTCTTTCTTGCTCTGTCTTAGGCGCAACATAATCGGCGTTAGATTGTGATTGCGTAAAATCCGGGGCGGGGAACGCTTTACGGTCGATTTTTCCGCTGGGGGTGGCAGGGAAGCCCTCAAGCCGTGTGAGGAAATGCGGAATCATATAACGCGGCAGCGTTCTTGCAAGCATTATGCGAAGCGCCTTTATATCAATATCAATATCGCTATCACTGATATAATATGCGCAAATATACTGCTGTCCGCGTTCATCTTTCTTGTCTACAACGACAGCTTGCTTTATGCCGTCAAACTTAACCATTGCCGCCTCAATCTCGCCAAGTTCAACACGCAGGCCGCGTATTTTTATTTGATTATCTATCCGTCCGATGTACTCAATATTTCCGTCATCGCGCCAGCGGGCAAGGTCGCCGGTTTGATACATATGCTTGCCCTTGATAAAGGGGCTTGGCGTAAACTTTTCGGCAGTCAGTTCAGGACGGTTCAGATATCCGCGACCCACGCCATCGCCTGATACATATAATTCCCCTATAGCATTAACCGGCAGGGGATTTTTTTGTTTATCTAAAATATATATTTGCATGTTGGCAATAGGTTTGCCGATAGTTATATCACCATCAACCATTGTCCAAGTGCAGCCCTGCGTAGTTTCCGCCGGACCGTAGCCATTCAATATAATTGCGTCGGTATGATATTTTAATGTTTTGACCGCGTCTTGCGTAAGGACTTCGCCGCCTAGCGATAGTATTTTAAGAGTTTTAATTGCCATAGCAAAAGAAGCATTATGTAGATATGATAATGCTCTCGTTGGCGTGGTAAGAATAAAGTCTACTTTATTCTTCTTAGCTAAACGGGCAATCTCATCCGGACTTTCAAGCTGACTTTCATTAGGCAGAACAACAGTATGATTATTAAGCAACGCCAAATACACTTCGGCAGATGCCATATCAAAAACGAATGCGCCAAGACAGAAGAATGATTTACATTTTTCAGCAATCATCACTTGTAAACTATTTTTATTGTTATTATTGCAGAAATTAGCAAAATTACTATGGGTAATCATTACGCCTTTTGCCGTTCCGGTCGAGCCGCTTGTGAATATCACATAGCATAAATCACTTGATGAATTGATATGTTCAGGGTTAGCTGTATTTCCCTTGAAAATCTCGTCATTTGCCATATCAATGCCGCCTTCAAATGCTACGCCCAGTTCAAGCACTATTTTGCATTTAGCATCATTCAGCATGAAATCAATCCTATCTTCTGGATAATTCAGGTCAATCGGCATATACGCCCCGCCCGCTTTAAGAACGGCAAGCTGCGCCACAATGATTTTATAACTGCGTTTGGCGATAATGGCGATAATATCATCCCGGCCGACACCTTTTTCCCTTAAGATATGAGCGAGAGAATTAGCCATTTCATTAATCTGTTTATATGTATAAGAAACATCTTCAAATATAATCGCGACAGCTTCCGGCGTCCGTGCAGCTTGTTCCTCAAATAATTGATGAATGCATTTATCTTTTGGATAGTCAACCGCTGTATCATTGAAATCATAAACAACTTTTTGGTATTCATCATCGGATAACATTTTCAAATCCGGCGGGTTTTTACCGCAGTTATCAATTATATCTGTAACCAAGTTTAGCCAATGCTCATGTAACCGTTCAATATCATGTTGAGTAAACAACTCAGTTTGATAGGTATAATCCAAGTTAAAAACGCCGTCCTGGTGCCGGTCATTGATATGGATATTCAGGCTTTCGACTTGCTGTCCGCTAAAGTAGAATTGTGCTTTCATGCCGCTTTCTAATACCGCGTTTTGATAACTAAGCACCACATCAAAAAGCCTTTCCTTAAAGCCGTATTGCTCACGAATATCATTCAGTAAATCGCCGTACTGGTATTTCTGGTGGCGAAAAACACCGGATAGGTTTTCCGCATTGTCTTTCAGATTTTGGAGCGTATTTTTTAATTCATCGATATGAAACAATACCGGAATGGTATTAACAAACATTCCCGCCGTCGCCTTTTCTTTTTTGCCTGAGCGGTTAAGAATGGCGGTTCCGATGTATAAGTTTTGCTCGCCCTTAATACGGTACATATATATTGCCAGCGCCGTCATAAATAAAGAGTAAGGCGAAATGCTGTTTTCATCACAAAATTCCTTTATCCTTATGACATTGCTTTTGCTTATAACAATAGCTAAATGGTCGGCGTCAGGATTTCCGGCTTGGTTATTGCCGATAAATACCGGCTCACTGCATTTCTTGAAACAATTAAGAAAATAATCTTTGTCCTTCTCCCGCCGGGCGGATATATCATATTCTTTTTCAGTTTCAAGGTAACCTAAATAACTATAGGCATCCGGGGTTTCGCCGTTTAATGTTTGCATGATGGCATTGATAAGCAAATGTAAAGTCCACGCATCGGCGATTAAATGGTGTAATTTGCAGGCAAAGCCAATCTGTTGGCCAACCGTTATGATAATGAACTTAAATAGATTGCCGCTTATATCAAAGGGAGTCTGTGCAAAGGATTTAATCCATAAATCAAAATCATCTTTTTTAGAAAAATTGATAATTTCAAATATTTTTGGCTTAAAAGTACCGATACACTGCATTGGTATTCCATTTTGTATTTCTAAATGAATACG
>Ga0082212_10010898_pt1 | contig 11577 bp, 12 predicted proteins | sample TergutNt197P3_FD_71548 | JGI IMG/M metagenome (GOLD analysis project Ga0082212, IMG submission 71548) | Neocapritermes taracua P3 segment gut microbial communities from Petit-Saut dam, French Guiana - Nt197 P3 | ecosystem: Host-associated > Arthropoda: Insects > Digestive system > Gut ... | reverse complement strand
ATGAAATAGTTGCCCTTGTAAGGCGGCGCATAGAAAGCCGTTACCGGCGACTTTGTTTTGTGCACGAAGAACTGGAAAGGCTGAATGCCCTGGCAAAACTGGAACCTGCTGCAAAAAACAAACCGGCATCCGAACAGGCACCGGATTTGGCAAACAGAAGTTTTGAGGATTTTGTTTTTTCCCGCATCAACTTTTCTATCTATAAAAAAATAGACACAGAAGAATTCAACCTGCTTTTTAAAGACGGCCTTTACGATTATGATGATTCATTTTATCAGCAATTTTTTTCCATGAACCGCGAAGAAGTGCAAAAGACCATAAACGAATCGTATGTAAAAGCGGGGCCCGTTTACCTGTGTAAAAAATCAAGCCCCCTTTTGCTGTCGATTATGCGGACGGTACATACCACATTGGATTTTGCCCCCCTGCTTGGCGGCGGCGAAATTGCAGACAACGATCAGATTAAGGCTGTGGCAGGGATTCTCGACGGGCTGACAGTCCGGCATGATGACGGCATGGAAACAAAGCTTTTTATTCCAAAAGAGGCAAATTTAAACATACAAGAAAAAGCGCTGCTCTGCGGAACCTTTTATCCTCTTGGCAAGGCATGCACAATTACCCTGATACCGGAATAATGCTTGCTGCCTGCACTATTGACTTGACTATTTCAGGGATTATAGCAGAAAAGCCCATGTAGGGGGTAACCAAAACGGTTTTTCTTTGTTACAATAAGATAATGCGAAGGTTTTGGTGGGTATTATTGTTTGGGGCGCTTTTTTCTGCGTGTGCCCAAACTCCATCCGATAAAGATTCTTCGACCCAAAATCCGCCAATACTACAGGTACGCCCGGCGCCCAGGAGGAGCTTTCATTACCAGATAGTTGCTTCTTCCAAACTAATCGGTTTCAGCATTATGGTAAACGGCGCCGAAATAATGGTTGCAGACGGGGGGGAAAGCAATTTTAGTTCCAAAATCGACATTAATGACTGGATGGTTTCAGGTATTAACAAGGTAGATATTACCATCCTTTGGCCTGACAGTATTCCATTCAGCCCCGGAATAGCTTCCGGTTCATTTAAAATTTATTCCAACGAAAGGCCCATAAGGGATTGTAAATGGCCTATTGCCAGAACGCCGGAAGAACCCAATTCCTATCCCTATACTTTTACAGAAACTTTTAGGGCGGAAAGCTTCCCAAAGGTCCTGCTGGAAAGGGCAGAGCGGATTATTTCTTCTGCCGGCGCGCTTCCCCGCGAAGATCAGGCGGAAATCGCCGCCATAGCACTGCAGCTGCGTACAGCCTTTACCGAAAAAGATATCGATACTATCAACAATCTAATGCGGGTAAAATATGCAGATCTTGCCGCCGCCCGTTTTACTACCGCAGCGGCGGTTAAAGCGGAAGAAGATGCAAAATACCGTGAACTTATGGATAAAACCGGCTATACAATTGTTTTTAACGGCCGAAACAGTTTTTTTTCTGCTGCTGACGACAAGGCAGTCCGGCTGGGGCAGGGGCGTATTGGGTTTCCCGAGCCTGCAATTATTATTACCTGGAGAGAACCAAGAGGTACCGCACGCTGGACCATGGATCTTTACTTTGCAAAGATAGACGGCGTATGGGTAATTATCCGGTAATATCAATAAAGTAATCTTCGGAGCAAGAATGACTATTTTTCAGGCAATTTTCCTGGGGTTAATCCAGGGATTAACGGAATTCCTTCCGATTAGCAGTTCGGGACATCTTGTACTGGTTCAGAAAATTCTGGGCATTTCCGTCCCTACGCTTTTTTTTGACATTGTGCTGCACTTCGGCACCTTGCTGGCAGTATTTGTTGCCCTTCGCAATGATATTTGGAATTTGCTCCGCCGCCCCTTCCAGAGGATTACCGGTTTTCTTGTTCTTGCTACAGCCGTAACGGCAGGCATTGCTTTTACTTTTAAAGATCGTATAGAAGATGCGTTTGCTTCGGGCGAATGGCTTGGCCAGGCTTTTTTAATTACCTCGGCAGCCCTTTTTGTTTCCGATTACCTTTCCAGACGACCCGGACGGAAACGGAACGATGCGGAAATCGACTGGTTCGATGCGGTATTTATTGGCCTACTTCAGGGTATTGCAATTGCCCCCGGTGTATCCCGTTCCGGCCTTACACTGTCCGGGGCTTTGTCGCGCAGACTGGAACGGGATTTAGCCGCCCGTTTTTCCTTTCTCCTTGCCATCCCTGCAATATTGGGCGCCCTTGTCCTTCAAGTAAGGGAATTGTACAAAGCTTATCACTTTCAGAGCGTTAACCCTGACGCTACAACAGGGTTATTGGCAGGTATTAGCCCAGCCGCCCTGATTGCCGGAACCCTTACCGCAGCGATTGTCGGGTTTGGCGCAGTAACGTTAATGCTTGCCATTATCCGCAAACATTCCCTTGCCGGTTTTGGGATATATACCGCTTTGCTGGGCCTCTTAATTTTACTGGATCAAGCGCTGTTTCATGTAGTATTCTGATTATATGGCAACAAAAAAAACAATTGTAAAAACAAGTTCGGAATGGGACAGCCTGGCAAAAGAGCTCCGTTCCCTAATCCCCAAACTGGATGAAGAAGGGCTGGCGTATCTTGTTGAACAGGCTCAAATACACCTTTACAACCTCCAGGTTGAAGCCCTGAACAAAACGATCATTAAGTCCCAGCAAAGGGCAAAGAATACCGCTGCCAAAAACGCCGGTAAAGGGGCTGCAAAAAGCACCGCTGGTTCGGATGGTTTTAGCGAAATAAAAGTATCCGACTCCGGCTCCAGTTATTACATTGTTTACAAAACCGAATGGATTATGTTTTCCAAAGACGAAATGATAAAACTAATTAAAATAGCCCGCGGCGAAGGGACGGATTTGGAAATTAAAGAGCGGCTTTTTAACTGGTTTGCAAGGGAACGCACCGATCTGCTTCGTAGTGCCGGCATTGCAAATAAATTTGACAATAAACTAAAATCGCTTGCGGTATTGCTAAAGAAAAAAATGTAAACTGTTATTGCTCGGCCATTTGAGATAGTGGTATGAGTTTGGGGGAATCATTTTCCCCCTCCACTTTGGATAATTCTTCCAGCAGTTCCCTGCCGCGCCTGGAAAGTTTTTCGGGTATCTGAACCATCAGCTTAATCCAGAACGATCCCCGCCTGCCTCCCGATGGCACACCTTCGTCCCGGATACGCAGCAGTTTGCCGTTGGGCGTACCCGCAGGAATTTTTACTTTTAGTTTTTTTCCGTCGAGGGTGCCTACGTGAATCTCCGCCCCAAGGGCTGCCTGGGTAATGGAAATGGGGACGGCGCAGTACAGGTCAAGGTCCTGCCGTTCAAAAAACTCGTGGGGTTTTGTCCGTATAAAGACATACAGGTCGCCGGGGGGGCCTCCTCCGGGGCCTGCATCGCCCTGCCGGGGAATTACAACCCGCTTGCCGTTTTCCACCCCTGCAGGAATTGTAACCATAATTTTCTGGCGTTTACGCTGTGTCCCGCCGCCGCCGCATTCCTTGCAGGGCTGTTCGATAATGGAGCCCTCGCCATGGCAGTTGTGGCAGGTAGATGCCACGGAAAAAAAGCCCTGGCTGTGCCGTACCTGGCCTGAACCCTGGCATACGGGGCAGACTTTTTTTCCCGATCCGTCGGCAGCGCCTGTCCCCTTGCAGGTCGGGCAGCCGTCGTTTCTGGTATACTGGATTTCTACTTTTGTGCCGAACACCGCATCTTTAAACGGTATCTCGATATCGTAACGAAGGTTTGCACCCTGACGTACACCGCCCGAAGATCGCCGCCGTCCAGCCCCGCCGAAAAATGTATCAAAGATTCCCGAAAAGTCGCCAAAGATATCTTCAAAACCGCGGAAGGTCTGGGAAAAGTCGCCAGTCCCTGCCATGCCGTCCACTCCGGCAAACCCGAATTGATCGTAGGCGGCCTTTTTTTGATCATCCCCCAGAATCTCGTAGGCTTCTGTGGCTTCCTTAAACTTTTCTTCCGCTTCCTTGTTCCCCGGATTTTTATCGGGATGATATTGAATGGCAAGTTTGCGATACGCTTTTTTTATATCATCTTTGGAGGCATTTTTTGGTACACTCAGTACCTCGTAGTAATCGCGCTTTGCCAATTTCGTTCCTTTTCGTGTTTGTCCGAAAACATTTTTTTAAGCTATGGCGGTTTACGACGTTCTGTCCGGCACCTTGTTCAGGTGCTGGACGGAATGTATGGGCGAGGAACTCGCCCCGTAAACCGCTTCGTTAAGCGCTGTTTTAATGGCGCTTAACGCGGCTGTATGCGCCGTTTTAATGGCGTATACAGCTTACTTGTCGTCAACAACTTCGTAGTCGGCGTCTTCTGCGCTCTTTGTCTCGGGTCCGCCGCCAGCGAAACCACCACCGCCCATATCAGCACCGCCTGCGAATCCGGCGCCTCCTGGTCCGCCGTCCGGGCCGGCGCCCTGACCCTGGGCAGATTGCTGTTTGTACACTTCTTCGGCAATCTTATACGACGCCTGCTTAAGCGCTTCTGTCTTGGTTTTGACAGCTTCGGTATCGCCGCTTTCCAGTGCACGTTTTAGGTCCGCAATTGCTTCTTCCGTTTTGGATTTATCTTCGGCGCTTACCTTGTCTCCCAAATCCTTGATGTTTTTTTCCGTGCTGTAGATCATTGAATCCGCTTCGTTTCGGACTTCCGCTTTTTCCCGTTCTTTCTTGTCTTCTTCTGCATGAAGTTCCGCTTCCTTAACCATGCGGTCAATGTCTGAATCGGAAAGCCCCGAAGAACTTTCTATACGGATTTTTTGTTCTTTGCCGGTTCCCAGGTCTTTTGCGCTTACATGGACAATGCCGTTCGCGTCAATGTCGAAGGTAACTTCGATTTGAGGAATGCCCCGCGGCGCAGGTGGGATGCCTACCAGGTCAAAGCGGCCAAGGACACGGTTCTGGTTTGCCATTTCGCGCTCGCCCTGAAGCACCTGAATGGAAACGGCTGTCTGGCCGTCGGCAGCGGTGGAAAAGATTTGGCTTTTCCTTGTCGGGATCGTCGTGTTCCTTGGGATAAGCCGTGTCATTACGCCGCCCAGTGTTTCAATCCCCAATGAAAGGGGCGTTACATCCAACAGGAGTACGTCCTTTACATCGCCTGCCAGGATGCTTCCCTGAATTGCCGCGCCAATTGCGACAGCTTCGTCGGGGTTAACGCCTTTATTGGGTTCCCTTTTAAACAGATCCTTAACGATTTGCTGAACGGCGGGGATCCTTGTGGAACCGCCGACAAGAATTATTTCGTGAATATCTTCAGGTTTAAGGCCGGCGTCGGCAAGGGCTTTTTTGCAGGGCTCCTTTGACCGTTCCAGAAGGTCTGCAACCATCTGTTCGAATTTTGCCCGGCTTAAACTTTTCTGTAAATGTTTGGGCCCGCTTTGATCGGCGGTAATAAAGGGAAGGTTAATCTCGGTGGTCTGCATTGCAGACAGTTCGATCTTTGCCTTTTCCGCAGCTTCCCTCAGACGCTGCAGAGCCATACGATCCTGTGCAAGGTCAATCCCCGTATCGTTTTTAAATTCGGTAATAAGCCATTCCTGAACGCGCCGGTCAAAATCGTCGCCGCCCAGGTGGGTATCGCCGTTGGTGGCTTTTACTTCGAATACACCTTCGCCCAGTTCAAGGATAGAAATATCAAACGTGCCGCCGCCCAAATCGTAAACGGCAATCATCCTGTCCTGCTTCATTTCCTTGTTAAAACCAAAAGCCAGCGATGCTGCAGTTGGTTCGTTGATAATCCGCTTAACTTCCAGGCCTGCGATTTTTCCCGCATCCTTGGTAGCCTGCCGCTGGGCGTCGTTAAAATACGCCGGCACGGTGATTACCGCTTCGGTTACGGTTTCGCCCAGATAATCTTCTGCGGTTTTTTTCATTTTCTGCAGCACAAAGGCGGATATTTCCTGTGGGGAATATTTTTTCCCTTCGATGTCCACGCGCACATCGTCGCCCTGTTCGGCAACTTTATAGGGGACCAGTTTTAGTTCGTTGGGCACTTCCGAAAAACGCCGTCCCATAAAACGCTTAATTGAATACACCGTATTTTCCGGATTGGTGATCATCTGGTTTTTTGCAGGCGCGCCGACAACCCGTTCGCCCTTACTGGTAAAGCCCACGATGGACGGGGTAGTCCTGCCACCCTCTGAATTTTGGATTACTGTAGGTTCGCCGCCTTCCAGGACAGCCACGCATGAGTTGGTAGTTCCAAGGTCTATACCAATAATCTTTCCCATAAACAGCTCCTTGTATATTTTACAAAATTATTTTTCCGGCATTACGACCTTAACTTTTGCAGGCCGTATTATCCTTTCTTTTAATAAATAACCCTTTATAAATTCTTCCGCTACTACAGGCTCGTCCAGTTCGGCGGATTTTTCCATCATAATCGCCTCGTGCCGGTTCGGATCGAACGGCTCCCCGGCAGAATCGAAACGTTTCAGTCCCCACTTGTTTTCCAGCTGTGAGATAAGGTTTTTTTCGATTAACGTAATCCCCTCATACAGGCTGTTATAGCCTGCGGCAAGTTTTTCACTATCGCTTCCCGCCGTTTCCCGCTGGGTTTCCGCAGATTTTATTGCCCGCTCAAAATCATCAATAACGGAAGCCAAATCCAAAAGCAAGGTCTGATTTGCAAAATCAATGGCATTGGATTTTTCCTGGTTCATCCGCTTGCGGAAATTTTCGAAATCCGCCGCCTTGCGAAGATAGCTATCGTTCGCTTCGGCCAGTTTTATCTCCAGTTCCGCTATTTGTTCTTCCGGGGTCAGGGGTTTTTGTTCGGCAGCTTCCGCAGCTTCCGCAGCCTCCGCGCCGTCCTGCGCCTCCTGAGGTGTTATATTGTTACTGCTGCCGCCGGTACAATCCTGGGCATTTTGAGCCCCTTTATCGGCTTCCTCCGGCGCTTTTGTTGCCCCTGAGGATTGGGTTTCTTCCCCCATTTTGGCAGGATTGTATCCGGTTTTTGTGGATTCGTTCATTTTTTGGGTAATTCTTCCCTCTTTTTCTGCTTATTTCCTTTCAACGTATTTCCAGAAAAAACTTTTCTATATATTAAAAATAATCATTTTGGGGGGTCAAGGTCAAGTTCCCGGGGGCAGCAGGTCTGGAAAAAGCTCCTTAATTAACCACGGATTGCACAGATAGGGATGGATTACACGGACTTCAACCTCTGCTGCTACTGTACTGCCTAAATATAATGACCTTTACAGCTCAAGATACGCACATTTTGCTTTTCATCGCTGGTATATACCAAACGGTTTGTTTCATCAATTCGTCGGCTGTAAGCTTTTATGTGTTTTAGCAGTTCGGGCTTGCCTATTCCTGTATCAAGACCATTACGCTGTATATCTTTAATCAGGTTATTAATCTTTTTAAATGCCTTTTTGTCTTCTGTTTGCCATTCTAGATATTCTTTAAATGCTTGAGGAGTAAAGATAAGGTCATACATTTTCCATGGCCTCAAGTTCAGCCATGGTTTTTACGATACCTCTGTCTTCTTCAATATCCCGTATGCCTTGCTGCAGTTTTTCGGTAAATGCTGTATTATTCCGTATTTTTTCTATTTCTGTATATGCATCTTTGGGCAGAATAACAATTTCCTTCTGCCGATAGGTGTTTTTTAGGGTTTGAACAACTTCTTCGTTGAGTTCATCAGCACGTAATTGGTACATTTTATACATACAAGTTCCTCTTCAATTTAGAATACTATCATAAAGCCCTTAAAAAGCCAAGAAAATCAACGAAAATATGACATTTGTCATATCAAGAGTGATGTTACCCCATAACAGCCGTAAACTTCCGTACAAACCCGCAGGGCCTGTAGGTCATCTTGGCCTGGCGGAGCCCTTCGTCCCCCAAATCCTGTTCTCTGTTGATGTGTATGAAGTGATTGGGGAGCGAGGCCGCATAGTGTTGATTTACAAATTGATAAATCCCCTTGAATTCTTCCAGGGCTTTTTCGAAATGGACGGCAAACATCCGGCCCCTGGCAAGCCGTTCGCCCAGGCACCAGGCGGCGGGCTTACCTTGAATAAAGTATACCATGCCCTGTAAAAAGAGGCCGTCAAACTGTTCCAACGCTTCCGTGGCCGCCAGGAAATCGCCGTCAAAGCCTTTTTGCTCCCGCCATTTTTCCAGTATTGTTAGGGCAATGGGGATCAGTTCCGCCGTCAATGGTTTTGCTTCCCATTCCGAATAGTTGTGATGGAACTGGCTTACCAGGTTGCGTTTTTTGTGGTACTTCTTTCCCGAAAGTTCCGCCAGGTCGGTTCTAAGGTAAAGGTAATCAAAATTATCCCGGTCTTCGGAAAAGCGTATGCCCCATTCTTCCATACGGTTTTGATCGGGGGTTAATAGGGAATCGGAAATTCCTTTCCAATAATCGTGCGTCCTGAACAGTTCTTCCACTATGCCGCGTCCGGGAACGGCGCAGGTGGTGCAAAAAAATGATTTTTCCGTTTCTTCTTTTGAATGAGGCGGCTGAATCCCCGAAATGATAAATGTTTTATCCTGAACCCTCGCAACCTTGTAGCGGTAACGTCTTCTGAAAAGATAGAGGTTAGCAAAGGTATACTCCGATACCCCGTCGACAGTCATGGGAAGCTGGGGGTGCATTTCTGTGCGATGTTCATAACATATCGGCACAAAGTCGGGGAATTCGGGAATCAACATTTTGTTTTAGTATATGACAAGGCTTTTTTTAATGCTACAGTACGATATGGAAAATCTTTCTGATCTTGTCGTAAACCGTTTTCTTCGTTATGTGCGGATCTGTACAACCAGCAACAGGCATAACAAAGAAACTCCGTCCAGCGCAGGGCAATGGGAACTGGCACAGCTTTTGGCAGAAGAACTACAAGCCCTGGGGATCCTTGACGTAGAACTAACCGATCATTGCTATGTGCTGGCTAAAATTCCTGCCAGTCCCGGCCTGGAAGACAAGGCCGCTATCGGATTTATGGCTCACCTTGATACTGCAGAAGATGTGTGCCCGGCAGAGCCCGGTGGGGAAGTCAAGGTGGTAATGGAAAAAAACAGCGAAGGCCAAACGATAATCCGCAGCGACGGGACAACGCTCCTGGGGGCGGACGACAAGGCAGGTATTGCAGAAATTATGGGAGCAGTCGAGTACCTTCTTTCCCATCCAACAATACAACACGGCCCTGTAATGATCATCTTTACCCCCGACGAAGAGACGGGCAAAGGCCTGCCGTTTTTTCCGTTGGATCGTGTCAATGCTTTGGCTGCCTGCTATACGCTCGATGGCGGCCCCATGGGGGAATTGGAAACCGAATGTTTTAACGCAATCGAAGCAAAGGTTTTTTTTACCGGCAAGGTGATCCATCTGGGTACGGCACGGGGAGAGTTGGCAAACGCCTGCCTTATGGCCGCTGTTTTTGCGGCGATGCTTCCCCGTTCGGAAAGCCCCGAAGCAACAGACGGTTATTACGGGTATTATTGCCCTACGCACATTTCCGGCAGCCTGGGAAGCGCCGAGTTGGAAGTGTACATACGCGACTTTAATGCAGCCAGGGCCAGGGAAAGGGCTGCCGCACTGGAAGTTTTTGCGCGGGCAATAGAAGCCCAATTCCCCGGCGGCCATGTCGTTGTTGAATGCAGCGATCAATATCACAACATGAAGGAAAAAATTAACGAGCGGCCGGAAGTTCTTTCCAAACTGGAAGAAGCTGCCCGGCAAGCGGGCGTTGAGTTTACATTAAAACCAATCCGCGGCGGGACGGACGGCTCGCGTCTTACCGAAATGGGTATCCCCACCCCAAACATCTTTACCGGAGGCAGGAATTTTCACAGCGTTAACGAATGGGTTTCTGTTCCGGAAATGGAAGCAGCCTGCCGCCTGGTGATAGAGCTTGTACGGGTATGGGGAGCGTAAACTTCTGATGCAGCGCTTTTGCTGCCTCTTGTCTGGGTTTGGCAGGACATATTATAATCAGTTGGATGGAAACTCTTACTACTAAGTTCGGCGATCTTATTAAGCAGGCGGTAAAACTGTCTACAGCTGTCGGTAAAGTTACCGAAGACAATGTGTACCAAAAAGGGAACGGCCAAATCCGCCCATTGCTGGACAAGATAGTAGAGACACTTGTCCTTCCCGGTTCCGGGATATCGGGCATGGAAAACCTCCATGAATTGTACCGGCATCTTTCCAAAGGCGAAGCTTGCATTCTTCTGGTAGAACATTACAGTAATTTGGATCTTTCGCTTCTCGACTGTTTTCTGCGAAAGGAAGATGATGGTGCCCCGATTGCTGACGCCCTGGTTGCCATTGCCGGTATGAAGCTGACCGAGGACAACCCTGTGGTTGCAGCTTTTGCAAGCGCCTATACCAGAATAGTAATTTATCCCAGCCGCTCACTTCATGGGCTGCCGCCGGAAAAAGAAAAAGAAGAATTAATTCGCAGCGCTGCAATTAACCGTGCCGCAACACGATCCCTTATCCGGACAAAAGAAAAAGGCGGCCTTGTACTGGTGTTTCCTTCCGGCACGCGCTACCGCCCTGGGGATCCTTCTACCAAGCGGGGGGTACGGGAAATTGATTCTTATATCCGGTTATTTGATTATCTGTGCCCCATTGCGATTAATGGAGAAGTGCTCCATGTCCGTCCCGGGGATATGATGGACGATTTTGTCAGCCAGGATGTGGTACGCCTTACAGCCGGGCCGCCAATAAGCTGCACTGCTTTCAGGGAAGAGGTAAGGAAAAAATCAGAGGCAGATGGAGTTGATGATAAAAAACAGGCAGTAGTAGACGCTGTTATGAAGCTTCTGGAAGAATTGCATGAAAGCGCCGAGATAGAAAGACAGAAGTTGATCAGCTAAATAACGATAAAATTATTTTTTTACACCGCCTCGTAGCCCGCCCGTATCGCCTCGGCATTTTTTGGGACAAACGAATGTTTATCCGGCGGAAAAAAGTTTTTGAGTATTGTTTCAATGTCTGTTAAGGCAAGCGCGCCGGTAAGGCGGGCCATTGCCCCAAGGGCAACCATGTTGGCAAAACGCACATGACCAATTTTTTCTGCCAGCGATGATGCTTCGACTTTTACTACTTTTAGGTTGGTTCGTTTGGGCTCTTCTTTTACAAGGCTGGAGTTAACCAGCATAAGCCCGCCGTCTTTTACAATCCCTTCGCAGACAGGAAGCGAATCGCTGTTCATTACCAGGACCGAGTCGGGGGCGGTAACCAGGGGGCTGGCGATTTCTCCGTCGGAAATGATAACGCTTGCCCTTGCAATGCCGCCGCGTTTTTCCGCACCGTAGAATGGGAAGAAGGTTACGTTTTTTCCTTCTTTCATGGCGTAGTATACCCATATCTGTCCAAGGGATATAATTCCCTGTCCGCCGAATCCTGCAAAAAAAGATTTTTCTGTCATTATGCCGCCATCTCCTTTGATGCTGCGCCCAGTATGTTTTTTATTTCGCCCAGGGGATACGCAGAGAGCATATTTGCTTCAAGCCATTCAACCGCCTGGATTGCTTCCATGCTCCAGTTGGTAGGGCAGGGGGAAAGCAC
>Ga0082212_10010897_pt1 | contig 11577 bp, 13 predicted proteins | sample TergutNt197P3_FD_71548 | JGI IMG/M metagenome (GOLD analysis project Ga0082212, IMG submission 71548) | Neocapritermes taracua P3 segment gut microbial communities from Petit-Saut dam, French Guiana - Nt197 P3 | ecosystem: Host-associated > Arthropoda: Insects > Digestive system > Gut ... | reverse complement strand
TACGGGGGCAGCATTGAGGTTCTTAAGCCAAAGAGCCTGCGGGACCGGCTTGCGAAGGCTTCGGCGGAGATGGCGGCAAAGTATAATTAGAAGCGTTTTTTGAGCGATTAGAATCTGAGTTTTCTTAATAATCCTGTATAACACGGCGGGTGTCCCATAAACAGGCCATCCGTTCTGGTATAAGTATATTTCTTGCCGGCGTTTCTTATAACTTATATCGGAGGGTTTGTTGGGGAAGAGAAAAGTATGCACGGGGCAGATCTCGTTGTTCGATCCGGTTGAACGGAGCCGGCAGCGCGAGGAGCATGTTAAGGCGGTTACGTCTATGGATTTGCCGCTGGACTGGAATAACGCGTTCTCTGCCGGGGAGCGGGCGGCGGGGGTGCGGGCGGAAAGCGTTTCGGACGGGCTGGTTTTGTCTCTCGGCGAGATTGGGAGGGTTGATGTTGAGTTTATTGCGCAGATTTGCGGCGTTTCATATAAAGAGGTAATTGAAGAGCTTAGGGGCGCGATTTTTCAGAATCCGCTTTCCTGGGGGGAGTGTTTTTATAAGGGCTGGGAGACGGCGGATGAGTATTTGTCCGGCAATCTTATGCAAAAGTACGGGGCGGCGCTAGAGGCGGACAAGGCATATAATGGCTATTTTTCTGACAATATCAGGGCGATTAAGCGGCTGATGCCGGCGCCGATTTTGCCGGAGGACATCTATGTGACGCTTGCTTCGCCCTGGGTGCCGGCGGATGTGATCGACGATTTTATATATTCCCTGTTCGGTGATTGCCGCGTCCTTGACGGCAATAGGTGGCGTCACACTTATCTTTCCGGGGCTTCGGATAGGGTCAGGAATGCATACAGTGTAAAATACGACGAATATACGGGCGTCTGGTTTGTGCCGAAGAAAAACCGGTATGAGCACAAAGCCGGCGTTGCCCATGTGTACGGCACAAAGAGGCTGGAGGCGCTGCATATTCTGGAGCGGACGCTAAATATGCGGTCCGTTAATGTGTACGACGAAATTGAGAATCCTGCGAAAGACGGGAAGACAGGAACGCGGCGGGTGCTTAACGAGGCGGAGACGCTTCATGCGCTTGAAAAACAGAGCGCTATTGTGGAGAAATTCCGGGAGTGGGTCTGGACCTCTAAGGAGAGAAAAACCCGGCTGCAGAATATCTATATGGGGAAGTACGGCTGTATCGTAAAGCGCTGTTTTAACGGGGGATTTTTGAAGTTTCCCGGCCTGGCGGAAGGGGTATCCCTTTATCCGTACCAGAAGGACGCGGTTGCACGGATTCTTTTCCGGCCTAATACTTTGCTTGCCCATGACGTCGGAGCGGGGAAAACGTATGAGATGATTGCGGCGGGCATGGAGCTTCGCCGGCTTGGCCTGTCAAGTAAAAACCTTTACGTCGTGCCGAACAATCTCACCGGGCAGTGGCGTGATTTTTTTCACGCGCTTTATCCACAGGCGAATATTTTATGTGTTGAGCCGCGAAGTTTTGTCCCGGATAAGCGACAGGGTGTTTTGCGGAAAATCCGGGACGAAAATCTTGATGCGATAATCATGGCTTACAGCAGTTTTGGTCTGCTGCCCCTTTCGGGCGTTTATAAGGTTGAAGAAATAGAGAGGGAGCTTGCTGAAATTAAAGGGGCTATGAACAAAGTAAACCGCGAGGCGCTGCTGCGGCGGAAAAAGCGGCTTACGGAAAAACTTGCCGGTATCCGCAACGGTACATATAAGAGCGTGCCGGATCTGTACTTCGACGATTTGAATATAACTTCGCTTTTTATTGATGAGGCGCATAATTACAAGAACCTTCCTTTGGATTCATCCGGCGGCGATTATCGCGGGTTCTCGCGCGGCGGTTCTGCGAAGTGTCTGGATATGCTCGCGAAGGTTCGTTATATTCAAAAGAGCGAAGGCAGCCCGCGCGTTGTTTTTGCGACCGGGACGCCGATAACAAATTCCGTGACTGATATCTTCTCCGTACAGACATATTTGCAGCCCGGCGAACTTGCATTTCTTAACCTTGCAAAGTTTGACAACTGGGCCGGCATGTTCGGGGAACAGACGACGAATTTCGAAATCGACGTTGACACTTCAAAGTATAAGACCGCGACCCGGTTTACCAAATTCCATAACATCCCCGAGCTTACGTCGCTGCTTGCGCAAATCGCAGATTTTCACGAGGCGGCGGTCGGCGACGGTTTGCCGGGACTGGAAGGTTACAGCGACTGCGTCGTCCCGAAGACAAAAGAGCTAACCGCTTATCTTGCGAAAATCTCCGAACGGGCCGACAAAATCCGCAAGGGTAAAGTTTCGCGCAAGGATGACAACATGCTGCTCCTTACCGTTGACGGCCGGAAAGCGGCTCTTGATATGCGGCTAACAGACCCTGCCCTTGTGTTCAATCGTGAATCTAAAGTTGCCGAGTGTGCAAAAAGTGTTTCTGATATTTACCACAGCTTCGCCGAAGCCCGGCTAACGCAGCTTGTGTTTTGCGATACTTCAACGCCGAAACAGGGCTTCAATATGTATGGTGAACTGCGCCGGCTGCTTGTTTTAATGGGGGTAGAAAAAACCGAAATTGCGTTTGTGCATGACTATGAAACGGAAAGCGAGCGGCGGCGTCTTTTTGAGAGGATACGCTCCGGGGATATAAGGATTCTGCTGGGTTCGACTTTTAAACTTGGTCTCGGCGTAAATGTTCAGGAACGGCTTATCGCAGTCCATCATCTTGACGTTCCGTGGCGGCCTGCGGATATGGTTCAGCGGGAAGGGCGAATTTTGCGCGAGGGGAATAATAACGAAAAGGTCTTCATTTATCGCTATATAACGGAAGGCAGCTTTGACGCTTATTCATGGCAGCTTCTGGAGAGCAAACAGCGGTTTATCTGTCAGCTACTTTCCGGCTCGCTCACTATGCGAAGCGGCTCGGATATAGATGATACCGTGCTGAATTACGCTGAGGTTAAAGCGCTTGCCGTTGGCGAGCCTATGATAAAGGAGCGGGTGGAAACCGCAAATCAGCTTCACCGGCTTTATTCGCTTCAGAGGAAGGGAGCGGAAGCGCTTCGTGCTCTAGAGCAGCGCCTGGCGGAATTGCCGGAAGAAATCAGCAGCCTCGTCTTGACTATTGAGAAGGCAAAAATGGACGCAGATTTCTATTCGGTCAGCAAACAGGATCCGAAAAAAATGGAGGGTTTGCCCGAACTCCGTTTAAAAATCAAGGCAGGGATCGACGGTAATATTCTGCGCAAAGAGGAACGGCGGATTGCGGTATATCAGGGCTTTGATGTAACGCTGCCTAAGGGGATGTCTGCAGCTAAGCCTTTTCTATGGCTTGACCGCGAAGAGCGTTATAAAATTCCGCTCGGTAAAAGCGAAAAGGGGTATCTCGTCAGGATTGACCATTTCCTTGATTCACTGCCTGAGTGGATAGGGACGCTTGAAAAGAAGGTATCCGACATCCGCCGCGAGGAAGATGTATTGATTAAGACTATTGACGGTGCTCGGAAGAGTACATACGCGGAAGAAATTTTAGCCTGCGAAAAGCGGCTTGATGAAATCGATAAAAAACTGGGGGTAAGTTATGAGTGATGCACAAACGAATATGGCGGCGCTACCCGTTTCGGAAGCTGTAAAAGTATTATCCGGGGCGTATTCCTCTGTAATCGAAAGCGGGTTGCCTGTATGGACGATGCCGTCCGTCATGCTGTGGGGGCCGCCCGGTATCGGAAAATCGCAGGGGGTCCGCCAGATCGGTGAGGCTATTGAGAAGGAGACAAAGAAGCGAGTTGTAATTACCGACGTTCGGTTACTCCTTTTTAACCCCGTTGACCTGCGCGGGATTCCTACGGCAAACGAGGATAAGACACTGGCGGTGTGGTTAAAACCAGAAATTTTTAAGATGGACGATTCTGCGGATATCGTGAATATTTTGCTGCTCGATGAGATTTCCGCAGCGTCTATGTCCGTGCAGGCGGCGGCGTATCAGATCACGCTCGACCGGAAAATCGGCGAGCATAACCTGCCGGAGAACTGCATCGTCATTGCGGCCGGCAACCGGGTAACGGATCATTCCGTTGCAGTTAAGATGCCGCGTGCGCTCGCTAACCGCTTGTGCCATATCGAGATCGAAAGCAATATGACGAGCTGGAAGGAGTGGGCCGTGCGGAGCGGAATACACGAGAAGGTTCTCGGCTTTTTGTCATTTCGCCCGGACCGGCTGATGAACCCGCCGGATGCGGACAGCGAGCTTGCGTTTACGACGCCGCGTACCTGGGAGATGGTCAGCAACATTCTGCATCACGCGGGGGGCGACGAGAACTCCTGCTATCCTTTGATTGCGGGCTGCATCGGGGTTGGGGCGACGATGGAATTCAGGAGCTGGTGCAAGGCTTTTTCCGGGCTGCCGGATATCGAAGGGATTTTTGAGGGGAAGGCGGAGGCGGTGCCGGCGAATACGGATGTTATGTATGCGGTTATGGCGAGCATGGTTTCCAAGGCGAAAAAGTATCAAGACGATGCTTTTAAAATCGGGAATTCCGTGCGCTACGGGGTAAAATTTCTGCCGGATTTTGCTACGGTTCTGTTTCGCGACTATATGGCGATCGGCAAGGATTTCAGCGACAGCTTGATAAAGATTCCGGAGTTTTCTTCCTGGCTCACGGCGAACAGCAAGTACTTTCCGTTCTGAGGGGGGCTGTGAAAAATGAACGAGGCAAATAAGGTTCGGGAATATACGGAGCGCCTTCTTGCATCCAGAATCAGGATTCTGCTCAGTTCCGGGTTTTACGGTCTTTTACTCATGCATCTTAAACTTGCAATTGACGAAGGGCTCGAGACGGCGGCGACGGACGGGGAGCGGGTTTATTTCAGTCCCGAGTTTTTATGCCGCCTTAGCGATGATGAGCTTGACTTTATCATGATGCACGAGCTTCTGCACGTCGTGCTTCAGCATTGTTTTCGGGGAGAGAATTTGCAGCACGGTCGGTATAACATCGCATGCGATATCGTGATTAATTCTACGATATTTCATGAAAGCGGAAGGGTGCCGTTTTCCTGCGAAACGTTGGGAGGTGAACCTATGCACCTTGCTCCGGATGGGAAGGAGGGTTATCTGCATACGGCGGAGGAAGTATACGAGATGCTGCCGTCTCAGCCGGACGTGACGCTAAGTTTAACCGGCGGGGTGGTTGATGATCATTCAAAATGGGGTAAAGGCAAGACGCCTGCGGAACTTCGGGACAAATGGAACCGGCATATAATAGATGCTGCGATTTCTATTGAAAACGACTCTAACATGCGCGGTACGATTCCGGTCATGGCACAAAGGATTATCGATTCGCTGCGTAACCCGTCAGTCGATTGGCGCACATTACTGAACGATTTTGTTACTGAGGAAATCTGCGATTATTCTTTTTCGCCGCCCGACCGACGCTTTTCCGAAAGCCCGTTTTTCCTCCCGGACTTTAACGACGTAGACCGGTCTGTGCGTAACGTTCTGTTTATGTGCGATACTTCGGCTTCTATTTCTAACAAAATACTTGCGCAGATATTTTCCGAAGTTGTCTGGGCGATAAGCCAGTTTGGCGGTAAGCTGTCCGGCAAGCTCGGTTTCTTCGACACTGTAGTGTATGAACCTATCCCGTTTGCAAATGAAGATGAACTTAAGAGTATCAAGCCTAAAGGCGGAGGCGGTACAGATTTTGAAATCATCTTTACGTACGTTGCAGAACACATGATGGGCGACCCGCCAGTCGGCATTATCATCCTGACAGACGGCTACGCCCCCTTCCCCAAAGAATCCGCCACCGCCGGAATCCCCGTCCTCTGGCTAATAGTAAACGACAAGATCACCCCGCCCTGGGGCCGTGTTGGCCGTGTACTGGTTGAGTAAGTTTTACCGCCTCTTGCGTTTGAATTTTTCCCCGGCTTTGAAGTTGAAGATTGGAGTTATTCGCTTTTCTATTTTGACAGTTGGGGCAATGTGGCGGATTATATCATCCATGTTTTTATATGCCATAGGGCATTCGTCAAGGGTTTCATCGTTTACTGTTGAGGAAAAGATGCCGTCCATTTCTTTTTTGAAAGCGGAGACGGTGAACCTTTGCTTTGCAGCGGTACGGCTCATCAGGCGACCGGCGCCGTGCGGGGCGCTTTCGTTCCAATCCGGATTGCCGAGACCGGTACAGATGAGGCTGCCGTCACGCATGTTTATCGGTATAAGCAGGGTTTCGCCTGCACAGGCAGAGACGGCGCCTTTGCGAAGAATACGGTTTTCGAGGTCTATGTAATTGTGCGTCGTTGTGAAGCGAGATTCTTCCGTAAGCTTCATGCCTTTCAGGATTTCGTCTGTCATCGCTATGCGGTTTAATGCCGCGAATTCCTGCATGATTTTCATATCATGTAGATAGTCGTCTAAGAGCGGACCCTCTACATAAGCGAGGTCGTATGGCACTTCGCTGTGCTTTCTGCCGCCAAGCGCCTCAAAGCCTTTCTTTTGATAAAACTCCGCAACCTGCAGTCCGATATTCCGGCTGCCGGAATGGACGACCAGGTACAGCGAACCCTCTTCATCCTGATCTATCTCGATAAAGTGATTCCCGCCGCCTAGCGTGCCGAGGCTGAGTTCCCCGCGGTCAGTATTGACCGAGTCTGCACATCGTAAAGCGCCAATATCTATCTCGTCCAGATACCTGTGCGGATTCTCACGCACTTCCATTCCGGCAGGGATTCTCTCCTTGATAATGCTGTCCAGCTTCGGAAGTTCTACCCGTTTCTCCGCAAGTTTAACAGTCTCCATCCCGCAACCGATATCAACCCCGACGAGGTTTGGCACAACCTTATCCTCAATCGTCATCGTAGTCCCGATAGCGCACCCAGCCCCCGCATGCACGTCCGGCATTATCCGAATCCTGCTCCCGCTCACAAAAGGCTGACAACAAAGCGCAAAAATCTGCCCCTCCGCACTCTCCTCCAGCTCATCCGCAAAAACCCCCGCCTCAGCGTATTTCCCCCGAATCGTAATCATTTATTCAGATTCTTATTCCTTTCATCTCCTCAGATAATAACACACGAGTAACAATATCGCAGACGATGGGGTGAAAACGCCCCATTGCGTTTGGTAATATAACTATAATTTCATGTACTTCTTGCGGAACTTACCGGTTGGATAAGCGAAGAGGAAGCGAATAGACAAATTGACGAGATGATACATCCGGCATCTGTTTGAGATGTATCGTTAGTTTATATCTTTAGGGGTGAGCCTATGCGTTGAGATTACTGTTTTTCCGGCGGGGTGGTTGTATTATAATTCCCAGCTGATGCAGTTTAGGGCGCCGCCTTGTTTTGCGATTTTTGACGTTTATTGAGACTATTATTTTCTTAGAATTCTCCCAAAAAATAGCGATCAGAAAGTATGTTTGAGAGGTTTGTTTCCCAGTAATTTCATGTATTCGGGTGTGATTTCGATCCGCCATCCATAATTAAATGTATCAATAGTGACTAACTCGTTAGTCTTAGCAGAACAAGAACTAAAAAAATCCTCTATGCATTTTGTTCCGGCCTCAAAATTCTCACGTGTTTTTTTACCTTTTCTTTCTTCGCTATTAAAAAGCAGGCTATTGATATGTAAACAAAATAAAAAGATTATTACGTGGCTGGCCGAGTTACCCACGTCGGGCAAACAGGCCGCTGCATTATTCAGTGAAACTTCAACTTTCTTCATTCTATTTTTGATGGTACCGCTATCCATTTTATCAATAACCTGAACAAAAAAATTTATACTATTATTTCCGTCACAAAATAATTTAAGGAAATCCTTTGCATATTCTTTATCTTCAGCATTATGACCTTTAAACTCTATATAATATGTTTTTTTATCTTTTTCTGAATACAAGCAAACGTCCGTTTGGGCAGATACAACATCAACGGCGTCAGGACGGGTGGGAAATACTTTTGGGTTTGTATTCATCCCTTTAAAACGATAATAGTGTTTTGTTGGAGTTTCTATCGAATAAAGAAATTTGGAATCATTATTATTTTTGCCTTGCATAGATTCACGCATATACTTTTCTAATTCCGAGATAAATGTAAATCGAGTCTCCTGTTCAGATATTCGAAGAGTGTCCTTTTTTTCACCATGATAGTACTTAGGATAATAAATAAAAGGTGCTTCTTCGCTACTTTTAAATCGCTCATAGATAGCCTCATCATTTTGATATTTTTTTATACTACTGTGATTTTTCGGAAGAATATCGTCTCTAAGAGAATACAATGTATTCCTTATCAGCACCTCAATAATATCCGCATCCTGGCGATTTATTATCTTTCCCATTAGTTTTCAATATCCCCTTTTGTACATGATAACATACCATTCGTATCAGATAACAAAGCGAAAAGCTTGTAATAGTTATTAGAGGCTTGAGTTTTCACTCTCTCAACTTTTTCAGCGCAAAACTCTGCCCCTCCGCACTCTCCTCCAACACATCCGTAAAAACCCCCGCCTCCGCAAACTTCCTCCTAATCGTAATCATTTATTCAGATTCTTATTCCTTTCATCTCCTCAGATAATAACACACGAGTAACAATATCGCAGACGATGAGGTGAAAACGCCCCATTGCGTTTGGTAATATAACTATAATTTCATGTACCAATTAACGAAAAACGTTATGGCACCTTATAGGTTGTATTATACCTAAAAATGATGTAGCATTTCTATGGAGGTAATCGCCATGATGATAAGCACAAAAAATATTGTTTCAATAACAGAAGCGAACCAAAACTTCTCTCGCGTTGCGCGAATGGTTGACAAACATGGTTCAGCAGTAATCCTGAAGAATAATACTCCACGCTATTTGCTCATTGATTTTAGTAAAGCAGAATTAGAGCAGACCATGCCTGATGAGGATGTCATGAGTATATCCCGCCGAATAATGTCAAAGAACAAAGAAGCCTATGAGGTTCTTGCCAAGTGAATAAACTGATAAACGAATAGGTACGCACGTCATGCTTGTCACATTGGCTATGAATGAAATCGAACTGGTGTATTCACAGGAAGAACTCTACGAGACTATCCTGGAAGTTGCATCAGGAAATCTTTCCTACGATGGACTTCTTGAATGGGTCTTAATTCACGAAATAATTATTAGCTAAAGGAGTTTGGTTATGGCAAAAACAGAAAATGAATCCCTTGAAAATAGGCAGTGGCAACGGTTATTCGATGAGTTAGATGAGTCGGTTCGAATTGCGGAACTTACCGGTTGGATAAGCGAAGAGGAAGCGAATAGACAAATTGACGAAATGATATATCCGGCATCTTTTTGAGATGTATCGTTAGTTTATATCTTTAGGGGTGAGCCTATGCGTTGAGATTGCTGTTTTTCCGGCGGGGTGGTTGTATTATAATTCCCAGCTGATGCAGTTTAGGGCGCCGCCTTGTTTTGCGATTTGTTTTATGTTTATGGGTATGATTTCTTTTTTCTTTTTGAAAATCTTTTCGGCGGTTAGTACCGCATCTATGTCTTCTTCGGCTCCGAATACGGGCAGGAGAAGATAGTCATCCGTATCAAGATAGTTGATGTAAACGCCGGCGTCGCTGTACGGGAAGCCTGTGACGTCGATGCGGTGTTTTTTTAAGGCGGTTTTTATGTCTTCTTCAAAGTCTTCGCCGGTGTCGTTGCCGACGACTTTGTTTTCACTGATAAACCTAACCATGCCGTCGGCGTGACCGGTCAAGTCTTTTTCGTGCGCGGGGATTATTATCACCTGTGCATTAAGAAGTTCTGTTAGCTTCTTAAGCAATGCATTCTGTTCCTCTTCGGTGTAGGTTTTGTTCTCTTCATATATTCTATCGCTCACGATTGCTTTTCTTTTTGAGGGCGAAAAGACTACGTTGCCGCCGTCTAGGTTTATATCGGAGTAAGTTATGTTAAGCCCGGGGAATTGAGCGCTGATCTTCTTTTCAAAGTTGCTTCTCATCCAGGGAAACCATCTCAAATACCCCGGTCTGTACTTAAAAGAAACATACCCTTTTCTTGTACAAACCGGCATATAATCCCGCGCCCATATATCACGGGTGTTTTTAATAAAATCGCATTTAATCTCATGCTTCTCTAGCGCCCGAAACAGATTTGCCGCCGACTTCCTATACCTCAGGCTCGTCTTAAGCCGGGATGAGAAGTAAAGGGTTTCAGCCGGCATTTATAAGCTCTCCTTTTTAAAACGCCCGAAAACATCTCTGTACTGGTTTTCTCGTTCTAATACATCCCCTGCGCGATTAAAATTTGGCGATGGCGAGCACAATACTATTGCTGATACTAATTTCCAAAAAGAGTTATCATTTGATCCATAATAGAAATTTACGTCCTCGGGTTGTAAGTCCGGCAATTTGCATGTCCCGGGAAGCTCATCTAATTCCGGCATCCTCACACAAAACCTTTTGTTAGGCATAGTCCCAATAATTAATCTTGTTGCACCCTCCGGAATATATGGTTCATACGGATGAATTGATAGCATCAAAAACCTCTATATTCAAAACGTGTGTATCAAACTGCTTCCTTCTTCTCCATAGCTTCAATCTCATCGAACAATTCATCCGTCGTTATATCGCCGAACAAATCCTTACTCCATTTTGTATAGTCAAACGGCTCTTTGATAACAAGAGAGATAAAGCGCTCTGTTTCAACATGACCATATCGCTCAACCAAATGCTGCATTATCGTATTCTTTAGTACTGCTTCATTCATCATTTTCATCACCCTCTAGTAAATTGATAAATTCGACCGGGCTCATTATCGTTATCCTGTCGTCTTGATGCTTTATGATCTTATCATCGGTTGTCAAGAAATAATCGCAACCTCCTTTAACCGCAAACGCAAGATGTGTCGCATCCTTAGTTTTTAGACCATTATTCGAAAACTCTTTTGCCAACGCTCTGGCAGAAGATGATGATGTGACTACGCTCGTTGCATAGTTGAAGAAATCCTTTATTATCGCTTTCCGCTCCTCATAGGGGTTCTTGCTATTCTCATATTTCGACATAGAAGAAATCACCAATTCAAGTTCCTTGTCAACAATCCGCTGCTGTATAAACAACTTTGCCCTCGTTTCAAGTTCGATACGAAGTTGCGTTTGGTCGTCATATGGTCTGTTAAAACAACAGTTATCGAGATATATTTTCATAATCTTAGTATATCATCTTTCCTTCCCGATATGTCCAGACTGATAAAGTTGCCGCGAAAAAGAAGCGTCATCGGTGCGATTTTAGATTATTTCTTGACAGGGAGTTTTCGGAGGTGTAATATTAGCGACTGTTGCTTGATTTTATGTTTCGGTATCAAGCAGGGAAGTTTTAGTTGATGTTGGCGTTGGTGTTAAGTTAGTTAGTGAAAGGATGAGAAATGGTTTCTCGGTGTTGGAAGAAAGTTTCACAAGGAGCGGAAGGGTCTTTTGCGGCCCTTGGGTTTATGCGTGCTGATTGACGAATGATAATCTTGCTTTGGATTATGCTCCGTCTGTCGGTAGTGCAGGCGGAGTTTTTTATTGGAAAAATGGTGATGGGACAAAAACGGAA
>Ga0082212_10010896_pt1 | contig 11578 bp, 8 predicted proteins | sample TergutNt197P3_FD_71548 | JGI IMG/M metagenome (GOLD analysis project Ga0082212, IMG submission 71548) | Neocapritermes taracua P3 segment gut microbial communities from Petit-Saut dam, French Guiana - Nt197 P3 | ecosystem: Host-associated > Arthropoda: Insects > Digestive system > Gut ... | reverse complement strand
GGAAGTGGTGAACTGGTATATTAAAGACTTGCTTACCAGGATTTGAAGAGATGGAAAAAGGGGAAAATAAATGAAATGTTATTGAAAGGAATCTATGTCCCTGGAATGAATTTACCAATGGACTTGGATGGAAACGGAACTCCCGATGTGGCATTTGTCAGCGTTGTTCCTGAAGTAAAGGTAGACGGGGTTATTTATTATATTATTGATGGGATTGCTTCCCGGTTGACCGAGGGCAATAAAGGACATGTTACCTGGCGCGACGATGAAGCAAGAAAGTTTGATGACAAAAAATATTTACGTCCCATCTCCAACAACGATATTGTGCTTAATCCCAACCTTCTGCCGCAAAACCCGGGATGGGAATAATCGAATTCATTTTAAATACTATAAGAACTGCCTGTAAAGATAAATTTTTCAGGTAGTTCTTTTTATCAAATTATCAAAATAATATGTCATGAAAATTAGAAATTATATCATCATTTGTTTATTATTCGTTACTGGAATAATAATCGCTCAGGAGCAACCATCAAATCGTTACCGTCTTCCCGAAACACCGGCAGCATATCCCTACATGTCTGCCTATCTCATCAACCAAACGCGCGTTCCGCTCTATTTGCCCGATATTGAAGGTTATACATTACTGAAGTGCGATTTTCACCTGCATACAGTTTATTCTGATGGAAGTGTGTGGCCAACTACTCGCGTGGAGGAAGCTTTTTTCGAAGGATTGGATGTGATTTCCATAACTGACCATTATGAGTTTCACCATCTGAACAAAAATGATGTACATGCAATGGAAAACTACAATCGCGAATACGACATCGCAAAGAGAACTGCCGATGAATTGGGAATACTCCTTGTACCGGGTCTTGAAATTACCCGCGAAGTTCCAACGGGACATTACAATATGCTGTTTGTTGAAGATGCCAATCGGTTAGTTCAATATATCAACCACAATAATCCCCGTGATACCACTACTATTGTCGAGACACTAACTGCAGGCAAAGCAATGGGCGCCTTCATCTTTTGGAACCATCCCACTTTTCAAAATCCGAACGGGGCTCAATGGAAACCTGTTCAACAAAGATTATATGAAAAGGGGCTTATCATGGGAGTTGAGATTATTAACTCTGGATTGTATGTACCATTAGTACATCAATGGGCAGATGACAAAGGAATTACAAAAATAGCGACATCTGATGCACACGGTAGTATACGCATCAGGAACGGGTATTTCAGACCAATGACAATTGTATTTGCCAAAGAACGTTCTATAGCAGCAGTTAAAGAAGCGCTTTTTGAAAAGAAGACTGTTGGATATGCGCATAATTATCTTTACGGGAATGAGGAATTACTCCAGCCAATATTTAAAAATTCACTGAAGACAAAAATATTACGTAATTCAAACAGGGATATTACTATTGAGATACGAAATCTTTCAAACCTTCCCTATGAATTGGAACTTCTTGAAAATGAGCAATGCTTTCCTTCAACGGGTAGTAAAAAAATTATTATTTACGGTAATGAAACTATCGCGGTTGTTCTGAACAAGAAAGAAGCCAGTTCGCATCTAAATGAAATGAACGTCATCGTGAACAATCTGCATATAAAGGCTGACACACCGTTGAGAACAACCATCAAATTTTAAAAACAATCAAATCAAAATGAAGAAGTTAATATCATTATTTTTAGCAACTTGCGTAGCGTTACCGCTATTTGCACAGGTCAATAAGACCGTTATTCCCGACCTGAAAGGTTATGTTACCCTGAAGTGTGATTTTCACATGCACACGATTTTCTCTGATGGAACTGTGTGGCCTACGGTACGTATTGACGAGGCTTACCGCGAGGGACTTGACGCCATTTCCATTACCGAACATCTCGAAGGCCGGCGATATTTGCGGGATATAGAGACGTTGTCCAATCTTTCGTTCAAAGGCTTATCGCATCATATTTCGTATGATATAGCCCAGCCTTATGCCAAAGAACGAGGTATTATTCTTATCAAAGGCAGCGAAATTACCCGCGCGATGCCTCCCGGTCATGCCAACGCTATCTTTCTCAACAATTCCGACGAATTGGACAAGCCAGACTGGATGGACGCTTACCGTGCCGCCAAAGCGCAAAATGCATTCATTTTCTGGAACCACCCCGGTTGGGTCGCGCAACAGCCCGATACTACGCTGTGGTGGCCCGAACATACCCGACTGGTGGAACATGGCTTGTTACACGGCATTGAAGTAGTCAATGGACCCTATTACCCTGAAGCACATCGTTGGTGTTTGGAGAAAAACCTGACCATGATTGGCACTTCGGATGCACATGGTCCCATTTATCCTTATGCCCCCGGTAAACATCGAACAATGACGCTCGTCTTTGCCCGCAGTGCAAGTCTGGAAGCTATCCACGAAGCGTTGAAGGAGAGGCGCACGGCAATTTATCACGAAGATTATATCATCGGCGAGGAAAAGTACCTGAAGGAACTATTCGGGAACGCATTGGAAATAAATGTGACAAAAACCGGAAATACTGCGCAGATTACGCTCAAAAACAAATCAGACCTGACTTTCCGTCTGAAAAGTACGGCTCATGATGCACGGCTGACGTATTTCCGAAATACCTCCGTAGAACCTGTTACCATTGCGCCACAAAGCGTACAAACGATTTCAGTCAGGTTGAACGATGGAATAACGGGTGGCGATGTTAATTTTGTTGTGGAAAATTTTCTGGTGGAGCCAAACAGGGGGATGAAGTACACGATTAAGATATAAGGCTTAACAAATCTATTCTATCAGAAGTAATCCGAAACAATATATCGGATTATTTATCAAAGAGTTTCCTGTATATAAACGGGAAACTCTTTTTACTTTTCCGTCAATAAAATCTTAACCAAAACTTATCATTTTTTTAACATTCAGTTCATATACCGGATATACTTTTGCAGCGAAATATTTCAAACAAATTCAATTCATGTTCATGGCATTTTGCCAAAAATAAAAAACAATTAAATGATATGAAAATTTTATTCATTAACACAATTTTAATCTTTTTTTCGCTGCAAATCATTGCAGCAAGTCCTTTGCCCTCGTCAGTGAATGTTGTTCCTGTTGTTCAGGGAATTACCATTACCGGAACAATTACAGACATGGAGGGCGATCCGATACCGGGCGTGAATGTAACCGTAATTGGTACCAATATCGGAACTTTATCCGATGTGAACGGCAGGTACTCCATCACAGCGCCCGACCAGTATGCAACGTTGCTGTTTTCGTTTGTGGGATACGTAAACCGTGAGCATCCCGTTGGCAACATGAGCGTGATAGATATCATGCTTACTGAGGACTCAAGATATATTGAGGAAGTAGTGGTTGTCGGTTATGGTACCGTCAGGAAAGCCGATTTGAGCGGCGCTGTTTCGAGTGTCGGCGGCGCAAATCTATCCACCGTCAGGGCAACCAGTATATCCCAGGCATTGCAGGGATCAATGGCGGGCGTTCAGGTTATCCGTACAAACACTATGCCCGGTGCAAGCGCAACCATCAGAATTCGTGGTATTACAACTACCGGCGATTCCGCGCCACTGGTCATCGTAGATGGAGTACCCGGCAACCTTAACAACGTAAATGTGGACGATATTGAGAGTATTTCCGTGTTGAAAGACGCATCTTCCGCCTCCATATACGGAGCCAGAGCCGCAGCCGGCGTTATTCTGGTAACGACAAAAAGGGCGAAAGAAGGGGCGTTGAACATTGATTATTCGGGATCGTACAGCGTTCTGACGCCTGCCCGCTTTCCCGAGTCGGTGAATTACAAGCGTTATATGGAAATCATGAATGAACTCGCATGGAACGACAATGGTAATATTAACACGCATGAAGCACAGCACAGTATTTTCACTCGGGATCTTATTGATAATTATCTTGAATTACACCGGCAAGATCCTGACAAATATCAGCTGGCTGACTGGAAAAAGTATTGTATCAAGGATTGGGCGCCCGGCACGAAGCACAATGTTTCTATGTCATATGGTAACAAATCTGTCAAGACGATAGCCACTCTGGGTTACGAATCCACAGACGCGCTCTACAATAATCGTAGATTTCAGGCAATTACAGCGCGTGTTAACAATGACCTGAAACTCAATGATTATTTATCGGCGTCATTTGACGGTTCCTATCGCCGCGGTATTTCAGAAAATGCTGTGGCAAATCCCGTTCAGGCGGCTTACCGAATTGCGCCAATATACAGTCCGGTATGGTCGGATGGTCGATACAGCGGGGGACGCGAAGGCGGTAATACATACGCCAGAGTCAATTATGGAGGGTTTGATAATTCATGGACAGACTATCTGACCGGAAAGTTTGCCTTGAATTTCAGCCCGATAAAAAATTTTACCATAACGGGCGTCTATGCTCCGACCATCTCCCTCAGCAAAGGGAAACTTTTCATTAAGAAACTCCCTTACTATGACGCCTACGATCCGACCCTGATTGCCGGATATATCAGCGAACAGCTTACCACCAGCCTGGAAGAGAGCAGAAGCGAAACGCGAACGATTACCAAACAGTTGCTGGCAAACTATTCGCTGTCTTTCCATACCCATCATATATATTTAATGGCGGGTTACGAGGATTACCATAATTTCAACGAAGTCGTCGGAGCCAATACCGAGAATATGGATTTGTCCACTTATCCCTATTTAGACATGGCAAATATGAACAATATAGGCGTTTTGGGTGATGCTGCCGAATATGCCTACCGTTCATGGTTTGGGCGCGTAAACTACAGTTTTGCAGACCGATACCTCTTTCAGGCAAACGTGCGTTTTGACTCGTCTTCACGTTTCCACAAGGATTATCGTCTGGGCGTCTTCCCGTCGTTTTCAGCCGGCTGGGTCGTTAGCGAGGAAAGTTTCATGAAAACGCTCAATTTTAAACCGCTTAGTTACCTCAAATTAAGAGGTTCGTGGGGAAGTCTGGGGAACGAGCGCATCGGAAATTATCCCTACCAGTCAACCATAGGTTTCTCGAATGCCCTTTTCGTCAGTGGTACGGGGATGGTAACCCAGATGGCTGCCGCTCAGAAAGGATATAATATTAAGGATATTACCTGGGAAACCACCGAAACATGGAACTTGGGCATAGATGCCAGGTTCCTTAAAGACAGGTTGTCGTTGAGCGCCGATTTCTACAAGAAAAAGACGCGCGACATGCTGTTGCGACTTGATATTCCTTTACTGATAGGTTATGACAAGCCTTTCCAGAACGCCGGTTTTATGCACACGAAGGGATGGGATTTGCAGGCGGATTGGAGAGACCGTATCGGCGAGGTTACTTACTCCATTGGTTTCAACATCTCCGATTACCGTTCGGTAATGGGCGACCTGTCGGGTACTGCCACCATCGGCGCTCAAATTATTATGGAGGGAAAAGAGTATATGGAATGGTACGGATACCGGACAGCGGGCATCTTCCAGACGGCGGAAGACGTTGCTAATTCTCCTGTATTGTCTTCGGCTGTTAGACAGGGCGACATCAAATATATCAAAGCCGACGGAAGCGCCGAAGGTATCATATCTCCCGATGTTGACCGCATACCGTTAGGCGGTTCGCTGCCAAGATACCAGTATGGCGGCAATATCAATGCGGGATACAAGGGATTTGACTTAAGCCTGATATTTCAGGGAATTGGCAAACAAAACTCCATGTATGAGGATTGGATGGTTTTTCGCTCTAACGCTGCGCATTCATTCTTCAAATTCGTGGACGGCAATTACTGGAGCCACTACAATACAGCCGAGCAAAATGCCAAAGCAAAATATCCGCGCATGTCTATTGGCGGGGCGGCGTCAAACCCTCTCAACTACAGAACATCCGATTACTGGCTTTTCAACGGACGTTACTTCCGTTTGAAAAATGTGGTACTCGGTTATACGCTGCCCGACAAGGCGACCCAGTGGTTGCACATATCCAAAGCGAGGGTATATGCCTCCGCTTCCGACCTTTTCTCAATCAGCAAATATCCCGATGGCTGGGATCCGGAAGCAGGCACGCAAAGCGGTTACATCACAAGACAATACAATTTTGGCATCAACATCAAATTCTAATTTTAAAAATTTAAACGACAATGAAAAAGATAATATTATCGACGATATCCGCCATACTTCTTTTGTTTTACGGATGTCAGGAACTGGAACTTAATCCGTTATCGGAAGGTTCAACCGAAAGTTGGTTTTCCAATGAAGCCGAATTTGTCATGGCGCTCAACGAATTATACCGCCATTTCCCCAACCCCGACCCTACGGAAGCCAATGATAATAATTATTGGTGGTGGGAAACAAACAGATGGAACCATACTTGCCGTTTTTCGGACGACTGGAACCAGCGCGAAAATTTGTATGAATGGAACAACGGCGGTTTCACATCCGAACTCGCTACAGTGAGAGTATGCTGGCAAACCGGATATGCAGGTATTACGAGGGTAAACACCATATTGGAAAATGTGCAAAAAGCCAGAAACAGTGGGAGCATTCCCGAAGAGGCGCTTTTGCTTTACGAAGGCGAAGCCTGTTTCTTCCGCGCCTGTTTCTACTCCATGCATATCTTTCTGTGGGGCGACGTTCCTTTCTATACGGAGTATATCCCGCTTGAGGATGCTTTCAAGATGGGCAGGACAGATAAAAATATCATTCTGGAGCAGATATACAAAGACTATGACAGGGCGATCGAAACTCTGCCCACTACCTATTCCGGCTTGCAACGCGTTACTAAGGGAGCGGCTTATGCCTTCAAAGCAAGAACCGCTATCTGGATGCTCGACTGGTCTGTTGCCGCAGCCGCAGCAAAAGGTTGCATGGACTTGGGCGAATATTCACTGCATCCCGATTTTGGAAGTCTCTTTCTGCAAAAAACAAGGACTTCTCCGGAAATTATTTTTGCGCTGCCGCGTTCCAAAGCATTGATGAACAATGCCGACGCCACAACCAACAGACTGCCCCGCAATAACGCAGGCAATAATACAGCCCAGCCTTCGTGGGAGTTGCTTTGCGCATTTACCTGTACTGACGGGTTACCCATAGACCAATCGCCCTTATACGACCCCAAGAATCCTTTCATTAACAGAGATCCCCGTCTTGCGGAAACCATGACCGAGATCGGAAGCGAATTTTTGGGAATCATTTATGATCCGGGCGTCCGGCAGGTCAGAAACATGACAACCGGCGCCATGATTACCAATCAGGACTCGCGGCTTGTGAATCAATACGCTGCTTACAACGGCATGTGCATCAAAAAAGGCGTGGACGAGGATTGGATATTGGGCGGCAGAGATACCGATTGCAGCGTAATCCTTATGCGCTATGCCGACATACTGCTGATGTATGCAGAAGCCAAAATGGAGATGAACCAGATTGACGCCTCCGTTCTGGAAGCCATCAACAGAGTGCGTGCACGCGGTTATGGCGTTGCCCATACACAAACGGACAGCTATCCTTCCGTAACCGAAACCAATCAAAGCAGGCTCCGTACCATACTCCGCATGGAACGCCGCATGGAGTTAGCCTGGGAAAATCGCCGCTGGTTCGACCTCATCCGTTGGCGCATAGCAGAAGTAGCCCTTGCGCGTCCGATTTATTGCCATCCACAGGGAGATGTATTACAGGCAATTATTGATGGAGACGATTATTTCTTCCCGGACGTGCTTCCCGTGATTGACGGGAACGGATTGGTGGATCTGTCTCCATTGTATGAAACGGGTAAAATCATTTCGATTGTCCAAAGGGTATTCGATATGCGTCAATATCTTATGCCGATTCCGGAAAATGAAATCAGGACATGTCCGAACATAAAACAAAATCCCGGATATAATTAAAAAAATAGCCGCGCAGAAAGGTATGCAATTGATTTGCGTACTTTTCTGCGCGCTTGTAATAAGTTGCGGCGGGAATAAAAATAAAAAAAGAAACAAATCATAAAAACCATGTATCAATTATTGAAACGGCAAATGTTCTTCAGAATAATTTACATTGTATTGCTTTTTATAACAAATGCTGGTTTTGCGCAAAAGTTTACCATTCCGGTTTTTCCTGATACGCAAAACAATACGTACCAAAAGCGTGGAGTGTTCCTTTCGATGTTCGAATGGATCGAAACCAATGCCGATTCGTTGAAAATACCTATTGTTCTGCATGTAGGCGATGTAGTCCATTATGATAATTTTAATCAGTGGGAACTGGCTTCTCTGGGCATGAGTATATTGGACAGAGCCAATATACCTTACGCTATCGCACCGGGAAATCACGATTCGGCTTTTCCGAATCAAAATACATCCGGCAGAGCTCCCGGAGATCAAAATATCAATTTACGGAGCACACAAAAGTTTAATTACTATTTCCCTGTAAATAGATTTCGATTGCAGAAAGGCAGATTTGAAGAGAATAAGAGCGACAATGCATATTACATTTTCGAAGCGGGCGGACATAAATGGGCAGTTATCGCATTGGAAACCTTAGCGCGAGAGAATGCTGCACAATGGATGGACGAAACATTGAAAAAATTTCCCGATCACAATGCGATTATCCTGACGCATTATCATCTTTCAGGTCAGGGTGGGATTGGCGCCAGTAACCTCGGATGGGGCGACATGGCGCCTGTGGAGATTTTCGACAAATATATCAAACCGCACAAAAATGTATTGATGGTGTTGTGCGGGCACACTTGTTGTTCGGCTTGGAGAGCGGATAAAGGCGACAATGGTAATACCATTTATCAGATTTTGCAGGATTACCAAACCGATATTGATAATGGATATATCCGGTTGCTGGACATTGATACCCAAAACAAAACGATAACAGCAAAAATTTTCAGCCCTGTTACCAACATGACGCTGGACGATGAATCGAAATTCACTTTTACCAATGTACAATTCATCCGATAATTACCATATTTTAATTACCAATATCTTAAAATTCAAAGAGATGAAAAATCATAAAATCATCAATCAATGGTTGAAACGGCAAACGTTTTTTACAATATTTTGCATTGTATTGCTTTTTATAACGAATGCAGTTTTTGCGCAAAAGTTTACCATTCCGGTTTTTCCTGATACGCAAAACAATACGTACAAAAAGCGGGGGGTGTTCCTTACGGCGTTCGAATGGATCGAAGCTAAAGTAGATTCTTTGAAAACGCCAATTGTTCTGCATGTGGGCGATTTGGTAAATAATGATAATTTTGATCAGTGGGAACTGGCTTCTCTTGGCATGGGTATATTTGACAGAGCAAATATACCTTACGCTATCGCACCGGGAAATCACGATTCGGCTTTTCCGAATCAATATCCGCCCGGTAGAGCCCCCGGAGATGAAAATGTCAATTTACGGAACACGCAAAAATTCAATTACTTTTTTCCCGTCAACAGATTTTCCCTGCAAAAAGGAAGGTTTGAAGAAAAAAAGAGCGATAATGCTTATTACATTTTCGAAGCAGGAGGTCTTAAATGGATTGTTATTACATTGGAGCATTGCGCGAGAGAGGAAGCCGCACAATGGATGAACGGGACATTGAAAAATTTCCCCGATCACAATGCAATCATCCTTACACATTATCATCTTACGCCGCAAGGCGAAATCTGTCCCAACAATAACGGATACGGCGACATGAACGTAATAGATATTTTCGACAAATATATCAAACCGCACAAAAACGTATTGATGGTGTTGTGCGGGCATGTCCGCTATTCAGCTTGGAGAGCGGATAAAGGCAACAATGGCAATACCATTTATCAAATTTTGCAGGATTACCAGGACGATACAGATCATGGATATATCCGGCTACTGGACTTTGATATCCAAAACAAAACGATAACAGCAAAAATTTATAGCCCTGTTACCAACATGACGCTGGACGACGAGTCGAAATTCACTTTTACCGATGTACAGTTCATCCGATAATTATCATCATCAAAAATCAATATCTTAAAAATCAAACCAATGAAAAAGTTTATATCATTATTTTGGGCAGTTTGTATAGCGCTGCCGTTATTTGCACAGGAACGGGGCAAGATTGACGTCCCCGACCTGAAAGGTTATGTAACGCTGAAATGCGATTTCCACATGCACACTGTTTTTTCCGACGGGCTTGTGTGGCCCACAGTGCGTGTAGATGATGCTTACACCGAAGGTCTCGACGCCATATCAATTACCGAGCATCTCGAAAATCGCAGGTACGTTTATGATCTTAGCATAACGCATAATCGTTCTTATGACATCGCTTTGCCCGTTGCCAACGAAAAGGGTATCATCCTGATCAAAGGCAGCGAAATCACCAGAGCGATGCCGCCGGGACATCATAACGCCATCTTCCTTACCAATTCGGATGAACTGGCAAACAAACCCGACTATATGGACGCATTCCGCGCCGCAAAAGCGCAAAATGCTTTCATTTTTTGGAACCATCCGGGATGGGACAGACAACAACCCGATACAACACGATGGTTTGACGAACACACCAAACTGTTGGAACAGGGTATGATGCACGGCATCGAAGTGGTTAACGGACAGTATTACCCTGAAGCGCACCGTTGGTGTATGGAAAAAAACCTGACCCTGATAGGCGTTTCAGACGTCCACCAGCCATTGCAAACACACTATGCCGCAGGTAAACTTCGCGCCATGACTCTTGTATTTGCCCGCAGTCGAACCGCCGAAGCCATCCACGAAGCATTGAAAGAGAGGCGTACGGCGATTTTATTCGGCGAAGACGTCATCGGTGAAGAAAAGTATCTAAAGGAACTTTTCGAGAACGCATTGGAATGGAAAATGGAGAAAACCGGTAATAATGTTAATATCACAGTCAGGAATAAATCTGACTTGACTTTTCGCCTGAAAAAGACCAGCCACGACGCCCGACTTGTGTATTTCCGCAATTTTACCATTCGACCGCGAAGTATTCACACCTTTACCATCACGTTGCAGGACAATATAACAGGCGGCGACGTCAATTTCAGCGTGGAAAACTTTTTAGTACAACCCAACGAAGGGATGAAATATACGATAAAGATATAAGTTTATGTACGACATTCTTGAATTGAACAATAAATATTTACTTGAATTGCGCGAAATTGCACAATCAATGGGTGTCGAGCGTACCGGAATAATGAAAAAACCGGATTTGATTTTCAATATTCTTAATTTGCAGCCGGTTGTAATAGTTACGCCGAGGCAGTGGAAAGTAAAGAAATTTGCAAATACTGTAATGGAAAAATCTGAAATTCAGGTATCGAATGTAACAGGCTCTTTTTCCCGACAGCCGCAAAATTGGGTTTCGGTAATACGGCGATATTTCAGGTTTTTTTTACCGTTTGTGGCAATACTGATTTTAATCAACACTTGCGAAAATACCGCCGAACCGGTAGAACAAAACTACACGGTTCCTTCGTGGACGCTGTACCGGCGGGCTTTGCTGTCGGGTCAAGCCGTTAGCGAAGCACATACGCTGCTGGTTCCAAAGGATTTTCCTTACAGCATCAACACCGTCATCAACGGCGACCCGTCTGCGCAAATGGGCGTTGCATGGTT
>Ga0082212_10010895_pt1 | contig 11578 bp, 10 predicted proteins | sample TergutNt197P3_FD_71548 | JGI IMG/M metagenome (GOLD analysis project Ga0082212, IMG submission 71548) | Neocapritermes taracua P3 segment gut microbial communities from Petit-Saut dam, French Guiana - Nt197 P3 | ecosystem: Host-associated > Arthropoda: Insects > Digestive system > Gut ... | reverse complement strand
GCCAGAAAATAAATAAACAAAGCCCCCGCCTTATCCGGGCAGCCCGGGTTAGGCGGGGTTTTTGTATAGGAGGGGAAAAGATGAAAAACGCTACTGCCTGCTTGCTATTTTAGGATACCACGCAAGTATTACAAAACAACGCCATGAATATTAAGTTAGTGTTAAATCAAAAGATGATCTGCCCCTCTGTCAAGCCGTGATGCTCGACAGCCCCGGCGAACTGCGAGAGGTCGAGCGTTTTTCCCTCCGGCAGATGGACAACGCAGCTGATCCGCGGCCACTCCAGCTTCCGGTCGCCCGAAACCCGGTTCGCGTTGTTCAGCATGTAGGCGCATTGTCCGTTTTCAAACGCGACAAACCCGCCGATCACCGACTCTGCGTGTTCCTTGTTGCTCGTCCGCACCCAGATGTCGTAATCGACCCGGATCGTATCGCCCGCCGCCGGGAGCACGGTCAGTTTTCCGTAGAACCCGCTGAAAACGACCAGCTCCTCCGCGCCGGGAAGCTCCCGGCTGTATTCCTCGTAGACCGTATCGTTGCGTATCCCCAGCGCCTCGGCGAAAGCCTCGCGGGAGCCGTACAGCTCCGATACGTAGGTAACCGCGTAGAAGACCGAGCTGACAAACAGAAGAAACCCGATAAACAGGATGCTCAGGACGTCATATCTGAGCTTGATATCCTCCTCCGTTTTTTTCCGTACAAATAGGTGAAGGAGTATCTCCGTCCCAAGGCAGATCAGGATGACCGGCCACAGCGTCATCAGGATGTTGACCGACGAAAAACCCGCGATCATCGACGTCAGGATCACCCCGCCGAACAGGATCAGGACAAGCCCCATCGTCAGCGAACCGACGCGCCAGCGCTGCATCATCATAACGCATCCTCCTCGTTGCCGTTCTTTCTCTTGCTTCCCCCCCGGAGCAGCCGGACGCCGGCGATCATCAGCCCCAGCGAGATCAGGACGGGGAACAGATACTCGTTGACCCGGTCGATGTAAAACCGTATCTCGTCGATCAGGTAACGCCGCGACATGTCCATGATCAGGGAGAGCAGCCATGCGCTTCCGAGTATGATCAGCGCGGCCGCGAAGCTCCTGGCGGCGCTCAGTTTTTGCAGCGGGGAGTTGGTAAACAGGTTTTGCGGATAGAAGAAGCCGTCGCCCGCCGGGACGTCGATCTCCAGCCGTTTCATCCGCGCGCGGGTGTGCATCGCGTCGAAGAACTGGAAAAACCAGATCACGACCATCACAATGACGAATAGCGAAGTGATCCAATCTCTTATACGGTAGCCGAACAGATTGTTGGCCATACCGGCCAGCCAGCCTGCCGCGCCGACCATCAGCAAGTATTGCAGGCCCTTTTTCAGATACCCCAGGTACATCAGCCCGCCCCCCGGGATCGCCGAGAGCACGAACGTCCAAAAACCGCTTTTTCTCATACCTTTGTCTCCTTTACATATAGAGTGCTTTGATCGCGTCCACGATCCGAATCAAGGCGTCGGGCAACCGCTCCGGCCCGAATACGGCGCATACGATGACGGCGGCGGCCCCGGCAAAGCACATGGCGGCCCGCAGCTTCCGGCTGGGCAGCGGCACCACCTTTTCCGGCGGCTGGCGCACGGCCCGCATGACCGGCGCTATGAGATCGGCCGGGGCCGGCTCCGGTGACAACTCACATTCCTCGATAAACCGAGCCAGCAGACCGTCGTCTTCCAGCAGCGCGTTTTCCAGCTTCCGCTCCGCGTCCCTGTCCGCTGTCCCGGACAGATACAGCGCTATCCGTTCTTCATAAGTCACCGTCGTCACCCCACCTTTCCCTGACCAGCTTTTTCGCCCGGTACAATTGCGTCTCCACCGTTTTCTCGGGTGCGCCCCGCCGCCGGGCGATCTCCTTGACCGGCAGGCATTGATAGTACCGTTCCTTCAAAACCGACGCGTATTTGTCGGGAATCCCAGCCAGCACCCGGTCCAGCTTTTCCCGCCGTTCCCGCGCCGCCAGCCATTCCTCCACGCCAAAGCCGTCCGCCTTTTCCTCGGCCGTTTCAAACCGGTCCTCATGCCGCAGGGCGTAGTCCCGCCCCCGTTTGCAGTCGATGGATTTATGGACGGCGATCCGGCAGAGCCAGGACTTGAAGCTCGGGCCGCGATAGGAGGCTAAAGAGAGGAAGGCGCTGAGAAACGTCTCCTGGGCGGCGTTTTCGGCGTCGTGCCGGTCCCCCGTGATCTTCAAGCAGACGGTGAACACAAGGTTTTGGTACGCTTTGACCAAATCCTCAAACAGTCCGGGTTGCCCGGTAAGTATCTTTTGGATCAGTTCGTTTTCCATTTCTCCCCTCCCGGCCCCGGCTTTCCGACATGTCTGTTATTATAGACGATCATTGTACCAAAATCACTTCAAATATGATAGCTAAAAAAGTCCGGCGTATGGCATATCGGTTGACAGGGCCGCGGCGGCAGGATATACTGGGCTAAAGTTTCCCCATAGGAAAGGAAGCCCGCCGATGAGCGCGTTGACCGACAAATCCCTGCAAACGCTCGAACTGCCGCGCGTTTTGGAGATGCTGGCCGCCTTTGCCGTGTCGCAGGAGGCCAAGGAGCGCTGCCTCGCGCTGCGCCCCGCGTCCGATATAGAGGAAGCCGGGGAACGGCTGAAACAGACCGGCGCGGCGCGGGCCATGCTGGAGCTGCGCGGCGCGCCCGCCCTGTCCGGCGTCAAACCGGTGGCGCCCGCCCTGTCCCGCGCGAGCCTGGGCGGCATTCTCAACACGCGCGAGCTGCTGGACGTCGCCGCGACCCTCCGGGCGGCGCGTACGGTGCGCGCGTATTCCGCAAGCGACAAAGGCTTAAAGACGGAGCCGTCGAGTTTAGACGGGCTGTTCCGCCGCCTGGCCGGCGATAAGCCGCTGGAGGACCATATCACCGGCTGCGTTTTGAGCGAGGAGGAGATCGCCGATCACGCGAGCGGCGAGTTGGCGTCGATCCGGCGGAAAATGCGGGCGACGAGTTCCAAGATCCGCGATACGCTGAACAAATTTGTCTCCTCCCACGGCAAGTTTCTGCAAGACGCGCTGATTACCCAGCGGGGCGGGCGGTTTGTTATCCCCGTCAAAGCCGAACACAAAAACGACGTGCCGGGGCTTTTGCACGACGTATCCTCCTCCGGCGCGACGCTGTTCATCGAGCCGACGGCGGTGGTGCAGGCCGACAACGAACTGCGCGAACTGGAGGGGAAGGAACGCAAGGAGATCGAGCGCATCCTCGCCATACTGACGGCGGAGTGCGACGCCTCGGGAGGGCTGATCTTAGAGGATTATGACGTCCTTGTCGCCATTGACGCCGTTTTCGCCCGGGCAAAGCTGGCGGCCGATATGGGCGCGTCGCAGCCTCGGCTGGGCGCGGGCGGGGCGACCGACCTGCGCAAGGCGCGGCATCCGCTGCTGCCCAAAGGGACGGCGGTGCCGGTGTCGATATGGCTGGGCAAGAGTTTCGACTCGCTGGTCATCACCGGTCCCAACACCGGCGGCAAGACGGTGACGCTGAAGACCCTCGGGCTGCTGACCCTGATGGCGGCCTGCGGGCTGCACATCCCCGCCGCGGAGGGGAGCGAGACCGCGTTCACCGGCGCCGTGTACGCCGACATCGGCGACGAGCAGTCGATCGCCCAGAGCCTGTCCACCTTCTCGTCGCATATGCGTAATATCGTCGCCATTCTCGACGAGGCCGGTCCGGATAGCTTGGTACTGTTCGACGAGTTGGGCGCTGGCACCGACCCGGTGGAGGGCGCGGCGCTGGCCGTGGCGATCATTGAACAGGCCCGGGCGCGCGGGTGCCGCGTCGCCGCCACGACGCACTATGCCGAACTGAAGACCTACGCCCTGTCGACGCCGGGCGTGGAAAACGCGAGCTGCGAGTTTGACGTTGAGACGCTGCGCCCCACCTACCGCCTGCTGATCGGCATCCCCGGACGGAGCAACGCCTTTGCCATCTCGCAGCGGCTGGGACTGCCGGAGCATGTCATCGACGCGGCCAGGCAGCGCGTCGGCGTGCGCGACGCGGCGTTTGAGGACATCCTGACCAAACTGGAGAGCCAGCGGGCCGCGCTGGAAAACGACCGCGCCGAAGCCGAGCGCGCCCTGCGCCAGAGCGAAACGGACCGGCGCAAAACGGAGGAACTGCGCGGGCGGATCGAGAAGGAACACGAAAAAGCCGCCGAAAGCGCCAGGGTAGAAGCGCGGCGGATCTTAAACGAAGCGCGGCTGGCCGCCGACGAGGCGGCCCGGGAGGTTGCCCGGGCGAAGCAGAACGCGTCGTCGGAGGAACTGGCCGAAGCGCGGCGCAAACTGAACAAAGCCGAGGACGGGCTGGGCGGCGGCCTGCCCCAGCCGGAGCCGGACATTGTATTCGACAAGCCGCCCGCGCCGGGAACGGAGGTCGTTTTGGCCGCGACCGGCATACGGGCCACCGTGCTGGGCGGGCCGGACAAAAACGGGATGATCCCGTTGCAGGCGGGGATCATGAAGGTATCCGCGCCGCTTGGCGAGATCCATCCCTGCCCGTCTAAGAAAGAGAAATCCCCCCCTTTCCCCCTTTCGCGAAAGAGGGACGTCTCCGCGGAGGCAGGGGGACTTATGCCGGTCAGCCTGGAGATCGACCTGCGCGGCCAGCCGTCCGACGACGGCGTGCTGATGATGGAACGCTTTATCGACGACGCCGTCATGCGCAAGCTGGAGGCGGTCACCGTCATTCACGGCAAGGGGACGGGCGCGCTCCGCGCCGCCGTCCACGCCGCGCTGAAAAAGAATAAGTCGGTCAAGGAGTTCCGGCTGGGCCGGTACGGCGAGGGCGAGACGGGGGTTACCGTCGTGACGCTGCGGTGAGTTGCGCGCCCGGGGGTTTTATGATATAGTAAGTCGCAAAGGGAGTAAGGAGTGACGTTTTTGACGGCTTGGATGATCATCCCCCCGATGTTCGCGGTCGTGACGGCCCTATACGCGCTGTTCTTCTTCTTTATCTACTACCGGATGGAGCGGCTGCGCCCCAACTCGCTCGAATGGATCGAGCGGCGCAAAAAGCCGGACTTCGCGTTCGCGCGCGCCGGGGCGCTGTCTAAGAAGGACATACTGCCCGTCTCGCTCATCACGGCGGTTTACGCGGCCGCGACCTTTTTGAATTTGGGCAACACCGTTTCCCCGCAGTCCTTTTACCGTTTTGAGGACAAAACGCCGCTTGTGATCGAGTTGCGGGAACCGGCGCGGGTTGAGCGGATCTTCTATTTCACCGGGCTGTATCACGGCGACAAAAAGCGGGCGTACCGGCTGGAGTTTTCCCCGGACGGCGTCCGCTGGACGGAGCAGAGCAAAGAATACACCGACAAAGGCGAAACGCGGATCGCGAGCGGTTTGTCGCAGGATTATTCCGAGACGTTCCGATGGCTTAACGCCAACCTTCTGCCCGAGCAGCCGGACGATACGCGCTACATCCGTCTTACGGCGCTCTATACGCCGCTGGAGTTGGGCGAGGTCGCCGTCTATACCGAAAAAAGCCGCGGGGCCGCCCTTATGGCCGATCAGTTCATCCTCCCCGAAAGCCCTCACGCGCTGTTCGACGAGCCGCAACTCGTCCCGGAGCGCTACGACGTGCTGAACTCCACCCACTTTGACGAGATTTACCACGCGCGGACGGCCTATGAGCATCTGCGCGGCATCTATCCCTATGAAAAGACCCACCCGCCGCTGGGCAAGCTGATTACCTCGCTGGGCGTGGCGCTGTTCGGCATGACGCCGTTCGGCTGGCGGTTTATGCCGGCATTGTTCGGCGCGCTGATGCTTCCGCCGCTCTTCATCCTGCTCAAGTGGATGTTCGGCAAGACCTCCGTCGCCGCGTGCGGCACGCTGCTGTTCGCGTTTGATTTCATGCACTTTGTCCAGACGCGCATCTCCACCATCGACGTCTACGCGGTGTTTTTTATCCTCTGTATGTATCTGTGCATGTACCGCTACATCACCTCCGGCCTGGACGCCCCCTTTTGGAAAACCGCCCCGCCGCTGATTCTCGCGGGGCTGTCGTTCGGGATCGGCGCGGCGACGAAATGGGTGTGCGTCTACGCCGGGGGGGGACTGCTGGCGCTCTTTCTGCTCTATCTCTACCGCCGCGCCGGGCATTACCGCGGCAACGAGAGGAACATCGCGCCGTTTCTCATCGGAACGGTGCTGGCCGCGCTGTTTTCGTTCCTCCTCATTCCCGGCGTCCTCTACGCCGCCTGTTACCTCCCTTACGCGGCGGCAACCGCTCCGGACGGCGGCTTTGCCGGCGCGGCGGATTTTGTCAGGGCGGCTTGGGAGGCGTTTTGCGACAATCAGCGGTATATGTTCAAATACCATGCCGGCCTGGTGGCTGAACACCCCTATGCCGCCCGCTGGTATGCGTGGCTCTTTGACTGGAAGCCGATCCTGTATTACTGGAATCCCCTCAAAGACGAGGGGACGCGCGGGTCGCTGTGGGCGTTTACCAACCCGCTGACCACATGGGCCGGGCTGGGCGCGATCGCCGCCTGCGGGATCGGAGCCGTCCGGCGGCGCAGCCACACGGCGCTGTTTATCGTCATAGGCTTCCTCTCGCAGCTTCTGCCGTGGATCCCTATCTCGCGGATCACATTCCCCTACCACTATTTCCCCTCGGTGATCTTTCTCTGCGCCGCCCTCGCCTATGTCTTTGACCGGATGGTTGAACGCGGCCCGAAGGCCGGGACGCGGCAGATGGTCCTGTTCACCGCCGCCGCCACGGCGCTGTTCGCGCTGTTCTACCCCGCGCTGACGGGGACGCAAATGCCGGAGTGGTATCCGCTGTACCTGCTGCGGTGGCTGCCAAACGGCAATTGGTTGATGTGAAAGAAGAGCGCCATCGGTTCGCAGGGCGGGGAAATTCATGTTTCACGCCCGGCCGCGAACCGCGCATGGCGCTTGACAGGAGGGCGTATGTTTTTAGCCGATTACCATACGCACAGCCGTTTTTCCCCCGATGGGCATGACGGGTTTTCCGCGTTGCTGGCCGCCGCGGAACGGGCGGGGCTAAACGAGTTATGCGTCACCGACCACTGCGACACATGGGCGCCCGACTTCCCGGCGGCGGAACGGTATGACGCGTTTTTGGAGGCCCGGGCGAACAATCAGACAGGCGTGCGTTTATTGCTGGGCGTTGAGTTGGGCGAGGCCATCCTCGACGACGCCCTGGCGGACGCCGCCACGGCCTGTCCGGTGGATTTTATCATCGGTTCCCATCATGTCCTTCGGGATGGGCAGGATTTTTATGCCGTACGCTATACGTCGGAGGCGCAGTGCCATCAATTGCTCGTTTCATATTTTGCCGAGTTGGCCGAGACGGCGGAGCGGGGCTGTTTCGACGTGCTGGGACACATCGACTATCCCCTGCGCTATATGCGGCGCGACGGGTTTGCGATCCGTCTGCTGCCGCGCTACGAGACGGAACTGCGGGCCTTATTCGGACGGCTTGTCCAAAAGGGGCTTGGGATTGAGTTGAACTTCGGCAAGTGGGCGGAACCGCACCCGGCCCTTTTCGCGCTTTTCCGCCAATGCGGCGGGGAGGTTGTGACGATCGGGTCCGACGCGCACCGCGCCGGCGACGTGGGCCGGGGGATCGCCGAAGGCGCGGCGATCTGCCGCGAGGCGGGGTTTACGCATATCGCCGCGTATGAACAGAGGAGGGTACGATTTGAAAAAATGTAACGCGGGGGCGGCTCTCCTTATTCTGTCCGCGCTCCTGTTGGCCGCCTGCCAAAAGGGGGAGGTTTTGCCGTCCGCGCCGGAGGAATCCGTCCCGCCGCCTTCGGCGGAGGAAGCGCCTGTCCTGCCGGCCGGCACGGACCCGCCGGACTACGCGGAGCCGTCCGGCGGCATAACGCCGCCTTCGCCGCCGCCGGACTATCCCAGCGTGGCGCTGGCGGAGGACTGGGCCGACAACGGTCTCGCGGCCGGGCGGACGGTCTATCAGAACACGTTCAAAAAGGGCGGTACGGCCACCCTGACCGCCAACGGCAGCTTCCCCCAGGTGGGCGTCGCCGCCGTGGATACGTATTACGGCTTTTGCCGCGACGATTTTGAGCGGCTGTGTGAAAGCCTCGCGGAGGAAGCGGCGCGGGACAACACGCCCTATCAGTTCGACGCCGACTTCACCGTTGAGTGCAGCGCGGGCGGGCTGTTGAGCGTTTCGCGGACGGTCCACCGGTTTGCCGGCGGGGTACACGGCTCCACCGACGTCTATTGCGAGACGTTTTCGGTCGCGGACGGCGCCCTTCTCACTTTGGACGATTTTTTCACCGCCGGACGGGACGGCTATACCGCGCGGCTGCTCGAAAGCGTCTATGCCGTGATTGACGCGAGTCCCGGCGAGTTCTGGCCCGACGCCAAGCAGATCGCCCAAGACCTCTTTCCGTACGATACTTTCTGCGTCACGAAAGACGGCGTTTCGCTGTTTTTTCCGGAATATAACATCGCGCCGTTTGCCGCCGGCGCCGTGCGGGTAAACGTGCCGTGGGGCGCTGTCGCCGATATATTCCGGATGCCGGGGTAAAAAGCGCTTATAAAAAGGACCGTCTCTCCCCGCGGAGGCGGTCCTTTTTCGCGCCCGCTTATTTACGGCATTTTCTCGCGCTTGCCTCCATAGATTGGTACCAAAAGGAGGAATGTTCCATGCGCTGCCGTATTGTGGACCTTCGGGGCAAGGAGGTCATCGACGTTTGCACCGGCATACGTCTGGGCTTCCCTATCGACGTGGAAGTCAATGTCGATAACGGGCATTTGGTGGCCATTGTGGTGCCAGGCCCCTGCAAATACTTCGGCCTGTTCGGGCGGGGGGAGGACATTGTCATCCCCTGGGACTGCATCCGGCGGATCGGGGACGACCTTATCTTGGTGGAGCGGAGATAGCCCGCGGGCCGGACTCTTCGAGTTTGAACTGGGCGATCAGATCCTCCAGCACATTGGCTTGGGACCGCATCTCCTCGCTGGCTTCGGTGCTTTCTCTGACCGACCGGCTGCTGTGCTGTACGATGGCTAACATCTTGGATATGCCTTTGTTGATCTCGGCGACCGAACGGCTCTGATGCGCGCCGGAAAGCGCGATCTTGCCGACGATCTCTGTGTTTTCAATGATCCCATCCACGATGCCGCGCAGGCTCGCGGACGTATCGCCGGCGATACGGGCGCCGAGCGCCGCCTTCTCCATCGAGTCGGTGATAAGGCCGCTCGTGTCCTTGGCCGCCGCCGCGCTCTTCGACGCCAGATTGCGGACCTCCTCCGCGACGACCGCGAAGCCTTTGCCGTGCTGGCCGGCCCGCGCCGCCTCGACCGCCGCGTTGAGCGCTAAGATGTTCGTCTGGAACGCGATGTCCTCGATGGCCTTCATCACCTTTTCGATGCTCCTGCTCGCGTCGTTGATGTCCTTTACGGCAAGCAGCATCTGCTCCATCTGGAGATTTCCCTTTTCGGCGCTTTCCTTCACCTTTCCGGAGAGGTCTTCGGCCTTTTTCGCCAATTCGGCGTTGGTTTGGATGTCCTCGGAGAGGGTTTCCGCGCTTTCGGAAAGGCGCTCCATCGAGCGGACTTCGTCTTCGGTATCGTGCGCGATCCCTTCCGAATCGGAGACGACCCTCTTCGATTCCTCGGCGACCCGCCCGGCGACTTCCGAAATGTCGGATACCATGACCCGAAGATTGCCGAGCAGGTCTTTCAGCGCCAACCCCATCACATCCCGCTCGCTGCGGACCGAAATGCTTTCGGTCAGATCGCCGTCCGCGATGGCTTTCGCGGACCGCACCTGTCCGTCGATGCTGTCCGCCATCCGCTGGAACGCCTGGGCTAACGTTCCCATCTCTCCCTGATAGCGGCTGTCAACCCGTATGCCGGTGTCGCCCGCCGCCAGGGCGTCGGCGTTATCGACCAGCCCGGCGATCGGGCGTACGATGATCTTCCGGATAAACAGGTATATCAGCAGGACGGCAAAGAGCAGAATGGCGAGCGTGATCGGGATGACGATCAGAACGACGTTGGTGATCGGCCGCGTCACGATATTCGCCGGCAGAATCGTTACAAAACGCCAGCCGGTGGTCGCCAGCGTCGCGGCGGTATAGTATTTTGTCAGGCCCTCCGCGTCTTTGTACTTAATGGAGTCGTCGGAGCCGGACATCGACCGCCAGAGGCCGGCGTACGCGCTGTCTTTTACGGTGGCCAGGTTTCTGTACTGAAACTCGCCGCCGGCGTCCTGATAAGGGGCGTAATCGCCGTTCTGGTGGACGAGAATGTCTCCGTTCACATCCAGCAGCATGGCATATCCGTTTGCGTCCAGCGTCGCGTCCAGCGTGATCTTTTGCAGTTCGGTGACAAGGATGTCGATCCCAACCACGCCGACGACCGCCCCGCCGCGGACGACCGCGCGGACGGCCGTGATGCACAGTTCCCCGGTGTTCGAGTCGACATACGGCGAGGTGATGTGCGCGCGCGACGGTTCGGTCAGGGCGAGTTTATACCAGCCGCGCTGCGTGGCTTTCCACCAGTCGTAGAGTTCCCAGATCGGAAAGCCGCTGCCCATGACCGCGGTGTCGTCCGGAAAACCCACGTAAATATCCTGATACACCTTGTTTCGGTCCAGCGAGGCCTTGCATATGGCGAGCAGCTGGGTTTCCGAGGGGTTTTCCAGTTCCGCGGCCGTCACCGCGAGGGTGCTCACCGTCGCCAGATGGACGGACAGCCACTCGTCCATGAGCAGCATCTGCCGGTCGGTCTCGCTCCGGACCATCGTGAGCGTCTCCTGCGTGATGACGCCGCCCGATATGACCACCGAGACGCCGGCCGTAACGGCGATGCCCAGAAGGATTACGCAGACCATAATCACCGCCAGCCTTAACCCTATGCTTTTCATATTCCTTGCCTCCTGAATCAAAACATTCAGACAACTGAAAAAAGGTCATAAAAATCATATCACATTTTGTCGGGCATGTAAATAGCGGACGGTTTGACCCGCCCGCTAAAAAATTGTGCGCAAAACGCCAAAATAATCCTTGACAACAGAGGGAAAATATTATACAATACGAATTTGCCGCACCTTGTCCGCGCCGCGGACATGCCAAGGCATGGCGATATCCCTCATAACTATATCACCGATCATGGGAAAACGCAATACATCGTCGAATACTTTTATACGCGTATCCGTGTGTGCCATACTAAACAAGGGAGAGGATGCCAGTTGGTAACGGTCAAAGACGCGCGCTACGGCAGGACGACCCGGAAGAGTTATTCCCGCCTGCACGAGATCTTGGAGGTCCCCAACCTCATCGAGGTGCAGAAAAACTCTTATAAATGGTTCCTCGAAGCGGGGCTGCGCCAGGTTTTCCGGGATGTGTCGGCCATCTCCGACTACACCGGAAACTTAGAACTCTCTTTTATCGACTATCAGCTGGAGGAAACGCCCAAGTATTCGGTCGAGGAGTGCAAAAACCGCGACGCCAACTACGCCGCGCCGCTGAAGGTGCGCGTCCGCCTGCGCAACCGCGAGACGGAGGAGATCAAG
>Ga0082212_10010894_pt1 | contig 11579 bp, 10 predicted proteins | sample TergutNt197P3_FD_71548 | JGI IMG/M metagenome (GOLD analysis project Ga0082212, IMG submission 71548) | Neocapritermes taracua P3 segment gut microbial communities from Petit-Saut dam, French Guiana - Nt197 P3 | ecosystem: Host-associated > Arthropoda: Insects > Digestive system > Gut ... | reverse complement strand
GGCTTTCCATCATGTATCCCCGGCTGGAATTGCTAAAGCAATTTTTACGGGAGGACGATGCTATATTTATTCAACTTGATGATAATGAACAAGCCTACGCAAAAGTGATATGCGATGAAATATTGGGAAGCAATAATTTTATAGCTAATGTTATCTGGCAAAAAAAATTCTATCCCAAAATGATGCAAAATGGTTTTCAGATAATCATGATTTTATTATGCTCTATGCACGGAACAAGGGAATATGGAAGCCTAATTTATTACCACGTACCGTTGAAATGGATGCCAGATATAAAAACCCAGATAATGATCCGAGAGGAGTGTGGTCATCAGGGGACTTGTCAGCAAAAACCTATAGTGCTTCAACAGATTATCCTATCAAAACTCCTTCTGGAAAAATAATTAAACCTCCAACAAGCCGTTCGTGGACAGTAAATTAAAGAAACATTTAATGAACTATTGGGAGATAATAGAATATGGTTTGGTAAAGAAGGTAAAAATGTGCCACATCTAAAAAAGTTTCTAACAGAAGTAAAACAAGGGTCGACCGCTGTTACAATATGGACATATCAAGAAGTTGGTCATAATCAAAATGCAAAAAAAGAAGTCAAAGCAATATTTTTGATAAATTGGTTTCTTTATTTAACTCTAATAGCCTTAGTTTCTAAAATTTCTTTTAGCTCTTTGCGTAAATTACGCAAATCCGATTTTTTAGCCTTGTCTGTTTCATTTTGAATTTGCTCTTTCAATCTTTCAGCTTCTATTTTTGCCTGATACAAAGTAAAGTGTTCGCCTTGAAGCTCGATGCCTCTTTCATTCTCTTCCAGTAATTCCTTTAGTTCTTTTTTGCTATGCGATGGCTCAGAAATGCCAATCAGTACAGGAAAATAGAAATGTTTACATTCGCCCTCACCAATCGGCTCTGATATTTGACACTTTACGCCTTCAACATCTACTGCTTCTTTACCTTCTTGAAGTTTATCAAATTCTTTGTCTGTAAATATACACCCTTGAACTTTAGCGTGTGTTTCTGACGGCGCCCGGTGAGCGGAAATTTCCCATCCGCTTTTTTCATCAATTTTTTTCCCAGATTTAGACACAGGTAATGTATCCCCATTAACAATCATATCCGCGTCATGTTTGAATTGACAAGCAGGGTGAAAATCACCAAAAAAACCTGCGTCTTGCCCGCAGTATTTACATATTCCCATAAATTAAATTGTAGCAACAATTATTATCTTGTCAATCAGAATTAGTACGTTTATAAATATATTTAGTCCCGTTTATCTTGAAGGCTAAAAAATCTTTCCCCTGTTCAATATCACCTAGCTTGGCATCGACAGTTTTTCTTTTTACTTCGTTTCCAGCAACCCATTTAGTTGTTAATTTCCCTGTACCCAAACCGTCCGAATATTCATAATAAGTAAGTCCGCGCAGATCATTGGTCTCCCAAGTGAATACAGTCATAAAAGAATTACTGTCATCCATTTCTAGGTTGGAGATGTTTTTAGTACACCCAAAAAAAATGAAAAACTTGTAGCAATTATGCTAAAAATGATCAATTTTTTCATTTTCTGACCCCCATAAAGCTGATTAGACTATTTATTCAATTATTATCAAGCTAATTAGGCTATTTGTCAATTAAATATTTTTTGACTTTGTACGAAAAATTAGACATTTTTTCTTTCAAATGAAGAAAATATATCCCACTGATACCACTAAAAAAACCGAAAAAGACAAAACAAAAGTAGTAGAGCAAGAAAGCAAAAAAAGAGTATTCGTTTACGACAAAGAAGGAAAATCGAACCTAGATTCAATTAAAGGTTTTGCTCAAGGAGCGACTGGACAATTATTAGGTTTAGATCAAGTTCTAGGAGCAGTTGCCGGTGGGCTGGTTGCACTGGGAAAATCTTTTGTACAAATGGCTGGGCAAGCAAAACAAGCCCTTGACCAAATGGCGGCTGCTTACCGAGAGCAGGAAAAGGCTGAAGTTGCTTTATAGAACGCCGCCAAATATAATCCATATCTTAATGAACGATCAGTTAGACAACTACAGATGTTTGCGAATGAGATGCAGCGTACCACAGGCATCGACAATGTACAGGTTTTACAAACAGAAACACGATTAGCATTATTAGGTAGAATACAAGATCAGATACACCGAATTATTAAAACGACAACTGATGTGGCTGCCGCTGGCGCAATGAGTTATGACGAAGCCCATAAAGTTGTTACCGATTTATCACGGGAAACCCAGCGGCGTATCAATCCGTCTGCAATAGTGGAATTTACTGCACTCATCGTCCGAACAATAATACGCTTTACAATGTCCTGGCATCAGAACTTAAAGAAGAAGAAAAGAAAAATCTCTTTAACAAAATTAACAATAGTAAAATATGCCCTGCGAAATAAACTGTCATCCAAAATAACCGAAGCCAGGAAAAGTGCCCGCACGGCTTCATTCGAATTATTCCAAAGGGAAAGCAGGAAGAAAATTGACTTTGAATACCCGTTTAATTTTTCCGACGGTATGTATGACGGCGAACTTTTTTACCAGGGTAAATACAAATTCAGGAAACACTTTTTGGGAAGTGATAAAATTCCCGTGTTTGTTGGCGGTGAAAACGGGGAAGAATGCGCCTGTGCACAAGCCATCGACTCCTTTTCAGAAACGGAATATTGGCTGCGTAATATACCGCGCCATTCAGCTTCATTCCGTCTGCCCACTTCAACAGATAACTTTTATCCCGATTTCATAGTAAAACTGAAAGGCGATCGCGTACTTGTCGTCGAGTATAAAGGCGGCCACCTTGCCACCGGCGATGATACAAAAGAAAAAGATTTGATCGGTCAATTATGGGAAAAGCATACAAAAGGAAAAGGCTTGTTTCTCATTGCCCTGAAGATTAAAGACGGCAAAGATGTCATGGAGCAAATTAAGGAAAAAATGAACCAGGGCTTTTGACTTATTTGGTTTTCCGAATGCAATTTCCCGGGGAGAACGACGATACCCCGGCGCTCGCAGGCCTGAACCCGTCATTGCCTTGTTTCACGGGTTAATGAAACAATCATTCTGGCGAGAGTGGGAACCGGTATGTGCATATTGTTTTTTAGCCAATGCTGTATAAGGGCAATTACCCCATGAATAACGAAAACGGTGTAACATTCGCTGGTTTCCATGTCAATTGTATTATCTGAATAATGTTTTTTGGTGTTTCTGAAGTAACCGATAAGCCGTTGATTAAATTTTCTCTGAAAAGACATTTCGCCATGTTCGCCTAACAGTGTTTGAACTGAATTGTTGTTGTCAGCGATAAATTGCAGTGTTTTTTCAAAGATTTTTGTTATGTCCTGAATGTTATATTTCCGTAAAGGCTGGTTCATGGATAATTTTTCTTCAAAAGAAGTCATGCACTCTGCCTCAATCTGTTCAAGAAGATCATACTGGCTTTCGTAATGGGCATAAAAAGTCGAACGTCCAACATCGGCGGCATGGCAAATTTCCTTGACGGAAATACGCAGTATCGACCGGGTTTTCATCAGTTTGATTAGGCTGTTCTGTAATGCCGTTTTGGTACGGCGGACACTTCGGGTGCGCTGGGGGTTGTTTTCGGTTTTTTTGTTTTTTGCCATATTCTTGCCTCTGTAACTGCCAATTTCATCCCGTATCGGGACATTTTGCATGAAAGTGTCCTGAACCGGACATTTTATACTGAACTGTCGTTCATTCTCATTCCCAATGTTATATAGTCGAATTGAAAAGTCAATGGACTTGTTCGGCTTTCAGCCTGCAAAAATGCGTTTTCAAAAGGAGGAGATTTTATGAACAAGAAAAAAACCAATGTAAGGCCGTTTGTTTCCGTATCATTGTTTTGTATGGTGATTGTGTTTCTGATTACCGCCGTTATGATTGAGGTATTGGATCATGCGATAATTGATCCGGAAGTGCTGCTTGAAATATCCATGAATAATGGAAATCAATTTGCATATTTTCCTGCCAGGCTGTTATACATTGTAAAAAGAATCCATGTTATTATTGGATACTTTTTCCTTGTGTTATCACTGCTGCATATTGTGAAAAACTGGAAAGCCTTAATGGGTTATATGAAAAGAGGAAAGAAGGCCGATTCCTATGTTTCCAGCAGTTCCCTCAGCGTTTCCAGGCCTTGATCAATCTCGCTGTCGCTGACGATGTAGGGCGGTAAGAGGCGCAGTGTCTTTTGCCCGGCGGAGAGGAGCAGAAGGCCGCAGTGAGCTTCCCCGGCGCGTGAAATAGCGGCTTCCAGAACCGGCCATGCGTCGCGGTCGATGTCAATCGCGATCATCAGGCCGCGGCCCCGCACTTCCCGTACTGCGGAATGATTCCATGCCCTGATTGCCGCCATTATTTTTTCGCCCTTGCGGGAAATTTCCGCAAGAAAAGCGGGATTGTTTACCGTTTCCAGCACGACAATGCCTGCAGCAGCCGCGACGGGGTTGCCGCCAAAAGTGCTGCCGTGATCGCCCGATTCAAATACCGCGGCGGCCTTTTCCCCGGCAAGCACCGCGCCCGCGGGGATGCCGCCCGCCAAACCTTTGGCAAGCGCTACAACGTCTGCCCTGAGCGGTTTGCCGCCGAAAGAATACTGTTCAAAGGCGAGGAAAGTTCCCGTCCTTCCCATGCCGCACTGGATTTCATCGAACATAAGCAGTATGTCCCGCTCGGCGCAGAGCCGCGCCGCCGCTTCGACGAATTCTTGCGTTTGCGGGACGATGCCGCTTTCGCCCTGCACGGCCTCTATCAAAAGCCCCGCCACGGTCTTGCCGTCCAGCGCCCTGTCCAGAGCGCCGATGTTGCCGCCGGGAATGTAGGCAAAACCCTCGGTAAAGGGGCCGAAGTCTTTGTGGAATTTATCCTGCCCCGTGGCGGCCAGGGTGGTGATGGTTCTGCCGTGGAAGCTGCCCCGCAGCGTTACGATGGTGTGCCTGCCGGGGCCGTATTTTTTCAGCGAATATTTGCGGGCGATTTTGCAGGCGCCTTCGTTTGCCTCTGCGCCGGAGTTTGCCAGAAAAACATTTTTCATGCCGCCGGCGGCGCAGGCGGCGACGAGTTTTTCTGCAAACGCCGCGGAGGTGTCGCTCTGGTAATAGTTGCTCACATGGAGAAATTTCGCCGCCTGTGCGGCAATGGCTTTAACCAGCGGCGGATAGTTATGCCCAAGGCAGTTCACCGCTATGCCGGAAGTAAAGTCCAGGTATTTTTTTCCATCCGTGTCAAAAAGCCACGCGCCATCGCCTTTTGCAAACGTCACCGGCAGCCGGTGGTAGTTGTTCATAAAAACTTCACTCATAGTAACTCCATTAACGCCTTTTCTGCTTCGGTAATTTCATCAAAAGGCATAACATGATCTGCGTAAATTATAGTATTTTCATGTCCCTTGCCCAAGAGCAGCACAATGTCGCCCGCGCGGGCGAGGGACAGCGCCCTGCGTATCGCGGCAGGGCGGTCGGGTATCAAAAAAAGATTTTCACCGCGTTTGAATGCGGCGGTATCCACGCCCCCGGCTATTTCTTCAAGGATGTCCATCGGTACTTCGCTGCGGGGATCCTCGTCGGCCAGCACAATAATGTCCGAGTATGCCGCGGCGATTTTACCCTGTTCGGCGCGCTTCTGCGTGTCCCGCTCGCCGGGGGAACCAAAGAGACAGATGATTCTGCCGCCCGAATGGGCAAGTCTTTCCCTTAACGGCGGGAAGATGGTCTGGAATGACGAGGGGGTGTGGGCGTAGTCTACCAGAACTTCAAATGGCTGCCCCTTGTCGACGGCGGTCATGCGCCCGCGCACCGGCAGCAGCCGGGGGCAGAGATGGGCTAGTTCCCGTACGGGAATGCCGGTCAGAGCGGACACGGCCAGCAGCGCCGCCAGCACATTGCCCGCGTTAAACGCGCCGGGCAGCAGATCGCGTATGTCGATGCTGCTATTTTCGGCGGCGACAAAGACGTTGTACCAGTTGCCGCGGGCGCTGCTCTCGATGGTTTTCATGGTTAGATCGGCGTCCTTTCCCTTGACGCTGAAACTCTGAGTGTGGCATTTGGCTGCTTCACGGAAATATCCGGCGCTTTTGTCGTCGGCGTTAATTACGCCAGACGGCTCAGGTATCGCGGTTATGCCGGGTATCCCTGTTTTTGCCTGTTCTCTGTCAAGGGAACGGAAAAGGTTTGCCTTGGCGTCTCGGTACTGCTCCCATGTGCCGTGAAATTCCAGATGCTCGTGGGTCACATTGGTCAGCACCGCCGCGTCGAATTCTACGTCTCCCAGCCTATTGGTTCTGGGGGAAAGCCCGTGGGAACTTGCCTCCACCACCGCGTAAGTGCAGCCGTTTTCCGCCATTTCCCACAGCATCCGCTGTACCGCGGTCGCCTCCGGTGTTGTCTGGTGTTCGGGATTCCACCGCGCTTCTTCGCCATTATTCGAATACTGCACCGTGGAAAAAAAGCCCGCCTTCTTTCCCGCCAGGCGCAAGAGCTGCCAGATAAGGTACACTGTGGTGCTTTTGCCCTCGGTGCCGGTAACGCCTGCCACCAATAGCCGGCGTGATGGAAAACCGTAAAAAGCCGCCGCAACCGGCGACATGGCAAAACGGGAATTCTGTACCTTTAAGTACACGACGCCGGGCTTTTTTTCGCCGATTTCCGCTTCGTGAACAATTGCGACCGCTCCTTTTTCAATGGCCTGGGTAATATAGTTATGTCCGTCCGTGTGCAGGCCGGGCATGGCAAAGTACAGCGCCCCCGGTTCTGCCTTTCTGGAGTCATATTCCAGCGAGGTAATAATTGGATCAGCATCGCCGCGCCGCTCAACAAGCCCTGCACGGCCGGCGGTATCACTGGTGAGGAATTCTGACAATCTGCGCTGAAGCTGGCGATCCATGAGTTAGAATATCACATTTGCGCCTCTGCGTGAGGTCTCTAAAATCAATGCCCGGCGTAGACGGCGATCATGACACCGGCGGCGATGGCGGTGCCGATAACGCCGGCTACGTTGGGACCCATCGCGTGCATCAAAAGGAAGTTCCCTGGATCGTATTCCTGACCTACCTTGTTGGAAACACGGGCTGCCATCGGCACTGCGGAAACGCCGGCGGAGCCGATAAGGGGGTTGATCTTCTCTTTCAGGAAAAGGTTCATTATCTTGGCCACGCAAATACCGGTAGCAGTTGCAATACAGAACGCAATCAGTCCCATCACGACAATAATGAGCGACGAAGAGTTTAGAAATTTTTCCGGTGTCATCTGGCTGCCCACTCCCAAAGAGAGGAACATGGACACGATATTCATCAGGGCGTTCTGGGAAGTGTCTGAAAGCCGGTCTACGACTTTACATTCACGTAGGAAGTTTCCGAACATCAAACAGCCAATGAGGGGCGCCGCCGATGGGATGAGGAATAATGCCAGACCAAAAACCACAATGGGAAAGAGAACCTTTTCCTTTTGGGACACCGGTCTGAGCTGCCGCATCCTGATAAGGCGTTCCTGCTTGGTGGTTAAAAGCTTCATAATCGGCGGCTGGATAATCGGCACCAGGGCCATGTACGAATAGGCCGCAACCGCGACAGTGGCCATAAGGTGCGGGGCAAGTTTGGCGGCGATGTAAATGGTGGTCGGACCGTCCGCGCCGCCGATGATCGAAACGGCGCAGGCTTCTTTTAAATTGAAGGCGACATTGGGAAGGAAGTTGGCAACGCTGACAAAGAACATTGTTCCAAAAACGCCGAACTGGGATGCCGCACCGAGAATGGCCGTCTTGGGGTTGGCGATGAGGGGGCCAAAGTCGGTCATCGCGCCGATGCCAATAAAGATAATCAGGGGGAAAAACTCGTTGCCAATCCCCGCGTTGTAAATAATATTGAGGAAGCCCTGATGTTCCCATAATTTCAGCGCATCGTTCCAGACACCCTGGGCCCCCATGCCGGCCAGGGGAATATTGGCGAAAATCGTTCCGAAGCCGATGGGAATGAGGAGCAGCGGTTCAAATCCCTTTGCCGCGCCCAGGTACAGGATAAGGAAACCCACGGCAACCATGAGCAGTTCCTGCCAGCCAGCAACCTGTGTAATTTTGAATGCGCCGGTATTTTCATCAAGTTCTGTTGTTTGCTTTTCTACCTTGTCGGTAAAAAACGCGTAGATACCGGTGGTCTCGACGATGTTGCCGAGAAATGATCCCAGCGATACGCGGGGCAGGTCCCTGCTGTTGGGAATAATGCCGTGCATATTTCTGAACGACGGAAGTTCATCGGATGAGGCGGTGGTCTGAGCCTGCGCCCTGGGGGTAAAAGCGCTGCTTATGGCGGAGAATGCAAACGCTCCTGCCAACAGAAGCAGACATACTTTAGTGATATATATCGGGTCCTTTTTTTTGTTAATCATTTTCTCCTCCGCTCACCCAAGTTCAGCTATGGGCTGTTGTGATGCTACCTGTGTTCCGGCGGGTACAAGGAAATGCACCTTTCCTGCGGCGGTAGATTTAATTTCCAGTTCCATTTTCATGGACTCAATAATGACGATGGTGTCGCCTGAGGCAACCTGCGCGCCTTCGCTCACCGCATAACGGAGAACAGTTCCCGCGACCGGCGCGAGGACGGCTTCCCCGCCTGAGCTAACGGGCGCTGCCGCCGGAGCGGGGGCCGCTTCCTGCACAGGGGGAGGGGCGGCAGCCACCGGCACCGCGCCGCCGCCAATTTCCGCCACCGGCTGCTGTGCGGCAACCTGGGTTCCGACTGGCACAACGAAGTGAATCTTCCCGGCTGCGGTGGACTTTATCTCCAGTTCCATCTTCATCGATTCGAGGATGATAACCGTTTCGCTTGCCTTTACTTCCGCACCTTCGCTCACCGCATAGCGGAGAACGGTTCCGGCAACCGGCGCAAGGATCGATTCGCCGCCGCCGCCAGCTGGTGTCGCTGCAGCTGCCGCAGGAGCTGCGCCGCCTGCCGTGATCGCCACTGTTCCGGCAGGGGAAACCACTACCGCGTAATTTGTGCCGTTTACGTTTACGTTGTACTTTTCCGCCTGTCCGGATCCCTTTGCAGCAGGCGCTGCGGACGATACCGAGGGAGCCGCGTCTTCCGGCTTGAATACCACCGGGCCGTCTGCCCGCGTCTTGAAGAAATTGGGGGCGACTTTGGGGAACATCGCCAGGGTCAGAACGTCTTCAACGGTGACCGTATCCGTTCCCAACAGTTTTTTCGCTTCGTCTTCCAGTTTGGAATATTCGGCGGGAATATCGTCCGCGGGGCGGTGGGTAATTTCTTTTTCCATTTTGAGGGCTTCGAGTGCCTTTTTTACCACCTCGGGATTCTTGGGCGCGGGGCATGCGCCGTATTTTCCCGCCACCAAATCCTGGAATTCGCCGGAAAGTTTGTTGTAGCTGCCGAACAGCACGTTAAACACCGCCTGGGTTCCCACGATCTGGCTTGTCGGCGTTACCAGCGGCGGGTAACCGGCGTCTTTCTGAACCACGGCGATCTCTTTCAGCACCGCGTCGATCTTGTCGGAAGCGCCCTGTTCCTTTAGCTGGCTTTCCAGGTTGCTGAGCATTCCGCCGGGAACCTGGCTTTGCAGAATTCGGGTATCCGCGCCGAGGAAACTCGATTCGAATTTTTTGTAGTTATTCCGCACCTTGCGGAAATAGGCGGCAATCTCCAGAAGGAGGTTAATGTCAAGGCCGGTGTCGTACTCGGTTCCCTTGAAAATTTCGACCATCGTTTCGGTGGGACTGTGGCTCGTCCCCATGGACATGGAAGAAATCGTGGTGTCGAGAATCTCCGCGCCCGCCTCGGCGCATTTGGTCAGGGTCGCTACCGACATGCCGGTCGTGGCATGGGTGTGAATTTCAATGGGAAGGTCGGCAATTTTTTTAATCGCCTTCACCAGATCATAGCCCTCGTAGGGCTTTAACAGGCCGGCCATATCCTTGATGCAGATTGAATCCGCGCCGATGTCCACAAGCTGTTTGGCAAATTCCGCATATTTTTCGATAGTGTGAAAGGGAGTTACCGCATATGAAATCGTCGCCTGAATGTGCTTGCCGGTCTTTTTGGCGGCCTTGGTTGCGGCTTCAAAGTTCCGGGGGTCGTTGACCGCGTCGAAAATGCGGAAAATGTCAACGCCATCTTTGGCGGCATATTCCACAAACTTCGCCACTACGTCGTCGGCGTAGTGCCGGTAGCCCAGGAGGTTCTGCCCCCGCAGCAGCATCATAATTTGGGTATTGGGCATGGCTTTTTTGAGTTTCTTCAGCCGTTCCCAGGGGTCTTCGTTAAGGAAGCGGATGCAGGAATCAAAAGTGGCCCCTCCCCACGATTCCAGGGCGTAATAGCCCACTTTGTCGAGCTTGTCACAAATCGGCAGCATATCTGCCGTTACCATTCGGGTGGCAAACAGGGACTGGTGGGCGTCCCGCAGCACAAGGTCGGTGAGTTTAACTTTTGGCATTTGTCGTTCCTTTAGTTGGATTTTCGATATTCATTTACCGCTGCGGAAATGGCGGCGGTAACCGGGGCATCGTTCTTTGCGGCAGCCGGTGCGGCAGAGGGCGTGGCTGCCGGAGCAGTGCCTGCTCCCGAGGCTTGCATGATCTTTCCCACTATCGTAATGGAGATGATCATGATAACCAAAAAGCCGAAAACCATGCTCATTCCCAACACGGCTAAAACCCCGCTTTGGCCCAGCATTTCGTTTATTGTCATACTACCTCCTGGTTTGAATCAGACCTAACTACAGGTCATTCACGCATAAAATGGGCATTTGTTCAAGCCCTGATGGGCAGCGCCTATATTAGACAAGCCCTAACCAATATGGTATAGTGGCGGTGCAATACAGTGAAAGGGGTAGCGTATGGACAAAGCATCAATTATTGAACGGGCAAAGGACTATATCTCCAGAGAACAAGACGAGGGCTTTCGCTCGGAGGTGGAAAAACTCCTCGCGGATGGGGATTTTAAGGAACTGGAAGACCGTTTTTACCAGAATCTGGAATTCGGGACCGGCGGTCTGCGCGGGGTAATCGGCGGCGGCTATAACCGCATGAATACCCTCGTGGTAAAAAGCGCCACCCAGGGGCTGGCAACCTACCTCATCAAGGCGTTTCCCGAAAAAGCCGCGGCGGGCAAGCTTTCCGCCGTCATCGCCTTTGACAGCCGCCACTATTCGACTGAATTTTCCGAGGCCGCCGCGCTGGTACTTGCCGCCAACGGCATTAAGACTTGGCTTTTTTCGGGGCTGCGACCGACGCCGGAATTGTCCTTTGCGATACGGCATTTGGGCTGCGATACCGGCATTGTGGTAACGGCAAGTCATAACCCGCCGCAGTACAACGGCTACAAGGCCTACTGGAATGACGGTTCCCAGGTGATCCCGCCCCACGACACGGGGATTATCGACGAGGTAAATAATGTAACGACCATTAAAGATATTTCCCGAAAGGAAGCGCTGGACAAGGGGCTTCTGGCCATTATCGACAAAGAGGTTGACGAGCCGTATCAGGCGATGGTCAAGTCGCGGCTGTTCCGCCCCGATCTTATCAGGGAAAAGGCCGGCGAG
>Ga0082212_10008702_pt2 | contig 11579 bp, 9 predicted proteins | sample TergutNt197P3_FD_71548 | JGI IMG/M metagenome (GOLD analysis project Ga0082212, IMG submission 71548) | Neocapritermes taracua P3 segment gut microbial communities from Petit-Saut dam, French Guiana - Nt197 P3 | ecosystem: Host-associated > Arthropoda: Insects > Digestive system > Gut ... | reverse complement strand
CATTCGCTCCAGCCGCGCAATTACGCGAATAACGCCTTCCCGTTCCGGCAAAATTCACATTTCCTTTACTACACGGGACTGGCCGGCCCGGACCTTGCCATGATTTCATTTCCGGAACCGGACACCGATATTCTGTTCGCCCGTCCTGACGACATTGACGACATCATCTGGTCGGGGCCGGGAGTTTCAATGCGGGAGATGGCGCGCGGCGCCGGAATCGGCCGCGTGGAAGATATAGCAAAACTAAAGGAAACAATTAACGAAATTCGCGCGCAAAAACGGCCGGTTCATTATCTGCCTCCCTATCAATATTCGTCCGCACTGCGTATTGCGCGCCTCTTGCAGATAAGAGTCGAAAGTGTCGGACGGAACGCCTCCGCAGCGCTTATGGAACATGCAGCCGATCAGCGCTGCGTCAAATCTACAGAAGAAATCGCGGAAATCGAGGACGCGCTCGAGATAACCGGACGGATGCACCGCGCCGCAATGGCGGCCGCGCGACCTGGTATGCGCGAAAGCGACATAGCGGGAGTGATACAGGGAATCGCTCTTTCCGCCGGGCGGGAGCAGGCTTTTAATCCGATTGTCACCGTCCACGGCGAAGTGTTGCATAACAACTCCCGCGACAACGTCCTTGAGCCGGGCATCCTGTTGCTGAATGATTCCGGCGCGGAATCGCCGATGTATTACGCCTCGGACATTACCCGGACATATCCGGTTGACGGAAAATTTACGCCGCGCCAGGCGGAAATTTATCAGATCGTTCTAAATACGCAGTTTGCGGCTATTGACATGATAAAACCCAAAGTTTCCTTTATGGATGTGCATCTTGGGGCCTGCCGCGTTCTTGTAGAAGGACTGAAAAGCGCCGGGCTTATGAAGGGAAATCCCGCTGACGCGGTAGACGCCGGCGCGCATTCACTTTTTATGCCTCACAGCATCGGCCACCTGCTGGGCCTTGACGTACATGACATGGAAGATCTCGGCAACTTTCTCGGCTATAAAAAGAAAAACGCGAAGCGGAGCGGACCATTTGGCCTTGATTATCTGAATCTCGACAGGCCGCTGAAGGCGGGATTCGTCGTGACGGTTGAGCCGGGCGTTTATTTCATCCCCAAGCTGATTGAACACTGGCGTGACGAAAAAAAATGCCGGGAGTTCATAAATTACGACAAACTGGGCGAGTGGCTGTCCTTCGGTGGAATACGTATTGAGGACGACGTTCTGGTTACGTCAAAAGGTTCGCGCTTGCTCGGCCCGCCAATCCCGAAAACCATCGAAGAAGTTGAAGCCGCCTGCGCCATGAATACGGATTAACCCAATCTTGTCTCAATCGCAATGCTTTTTTGAACATAGCAATTTCACCTCGATATGTTTCGTTCGTTGGCGTGGCTTCCCCGGCAGGATGGACGCTGTTAATGTTGAATGCGGTTCACGCAATCCACCGGTAAGCCTAAAAATGTGAGTTTTCCTTTTTTGATGTTTACATCGGTCAGTTTCATGGTCTATCCCCATAGGTCTGCGGTTCGGTTTCCTGTTAGGAATTGAACCCGTCAATAGCACGAAAGCCCAATTTATTTACCTAAAAATCGCTATTTATGCGGTCACCGTCAGATTTGTGGGGGGCTACGCATTTTTACACGTTCAATATGCCCCATGATATGCCCCAAAAAGCCCCCGGATTTCAGTATACCAGTGGATGGGTATGGACAAAGAAAATGGATGATACCCGCGTATTTATTGGTGATTGTGGACTGTATTGGATTGATTTGGACTGGGTTTTGGTGGGCGGTACGGGATTTGAACCTGTGACCCTCGGTGTGTAAGACCGATGCTCTGCCGCTGAGCTAACCGCCCATAGACCAGCAATAATATTCTATTTTGAACGGAATTCCAACTTTAGTTATTTTCTTCGGGCGCGCGCCGTAAAAGTTACAACGTCCGTGTGAATAGAATCAACAACTTACGGGGGATTGTTTAAGTTTACCCTACATAATTTACCACAATAAATATGCTCTTAATTAAACACCATTGAGCATATTTGGATTCGCAAAATTTGGCGTACCTTGTCGGCGTATCATTACGCCGGTGTCAGTGGCGGTCTGGTTAGCGCCAAAATAGGCGGTTCAGCAGAGCGTCGCGACATACGCCGGAATCCGAAAGCATTTTAGCAAAGGGCTTTCCACAAGGGAAATACTGTTTCTGAATTGCTCATGTGACTGATTCGCATTTTATGTTGCCGTCGGCTGGATTTCAGGCGAGTTATTCAAGCTGTCCGGCAGTAAAGCAATTTTGCTGTTATTTTCAAAGCATCTCAACAGCACGAATAAATATCCAGATCAGAAAAAAATCAAAAGATGTTATTTTTTTGCTTGACTCGGTATTACACGTGTATCATCATGCTACATACGTAATACATGGAGACTGAAATGAAAACGAGAAAAACCGAGAGAATATCCGAGGCGGAATGGCAGGTTTGTCAGGAGTTGTGGCGGCACTCGCCGCAGACCGCCAATGAAATCGTGCGGCTTTTGTCCGACAGAAACGGTTGGAGTCCCCGTACCGTCAGGACGCTTATAAATCGGCTTGTGAAAAAGAATGTGATTGACTACAAAAGTCAGGGGCGTGAATATCAATATTTCCCGCTTATCGGCAAAGACAAATGCGTTGCCGCCTACACACAGTCTTTCGTGGAGCGTGTCTTTAACGGCGCGGCGGGAGCGATGGTGGCGGCGTTCATCAAACAGCGACGGCTTTCCACGCGGGAAATCGCCGAACTGAGAGCGATTCTCGACAGCGAGTCGCCGGATGATCCGCAAGATACGCCGGGCGCGTCAAATAAACGATCAAATAAATCGGCGGAACGTAATAACCAATAACTGAGGTTTTGCCATGAACACAATTTTGATGAATGTAAATCTTGACGAAATTTTCGCGTGGGTCGTGCGGGCGTCGATTTACTCCGTCGCCGCTATAGCGATTATCGTTCCGGTGCAGACGCTTATGCGCCGCGCGCTGTCTGCGAAATGGAGCTACGCGCTCTGGATAATCCTGCTTCTGCGCCTCGCTATTCCCTCAGGCCCTGAGTCTGCCTGGAGCTTATGGAATCTAGCGCCTCAGAAATTGTCGCAGCAGCAGGCGTCCTCAGATTTCGTATCTTCGGAAAGCGCGGTGTATTACACTGCGGCGAATACACCGGATACGAGCGTTTCATCGCGTCCTGCGCTGCGGACATTTCTTCCCGTTATCTGGCTGACCGGTGCGCTGCTGTTAATGTGCGGCACCATTATTGGAAATCTGCGTCTCTGGAACGCGGTACGCCGGCTTCCTTTTGTCACCGACCACGCGCTTTTAGAGTTATTCGAGGAATGCCGCCGGTCGATGCGGGTACACGCAATGGTCGGCCTGGTTGTGACCGCCCGCGTGAAAAGCCCGATTCTATTTGGATTCATCAGGCCGAGGGTATTGCTCCCGGCCGACCTTGTGCGCGAACTGCCGGTTGAGCGGCTGCGATACATACTGCTTCACGAACTCGCGCATCTGAAACGCCGTGATATTCCCGTAGGCTGGGTGCTGGCGTTTTTGCAATCGTTGCACTGGTTCAATCCGCTGGTCTGGTGGGCTTTTGGACGAATGCGCTTCGACCGCGAACTTGCATGCGACGAAAAGGTTCTTGCGTACGTAACTGACGGGGAACGCCGCGACTACGGCGACGTGCTTATCGGAATGTTGGAAAGATTCAATCATATACATCGTTTGCCTGCCATCGCGGGCATTCTCGAAAACAAAGACCAATTAAAAAGGAGACTTGTCATGATTAAGAAATTCAGGCGGCCTGTGAGCCGTGAAATCATCATGTTTACCGCGCTGCTGGCGGCTTTGTCAATCGCGCTTCTTACGGAGCCGCAATCGCTGATATCACAATCGAGCGCACAGAGCGGCAGCATCAGGGTTTATACAGGCGGCGACGCGCAAAATGAAACAGATGACTTGCAGCTACCCGAATTTATTATAACGGTAGGTTTCGTAGACACGCCTTTGGCGGGCTTTTTCAAAGTGATGGCCGAAGCGGGCGGTGTCAATATAGTTGTTAATCCGGCTATAGAAGGCAATGTCACCATCAATGATACACTACCATGGAACCAAATTCTCGACATTGTACTTGCAAACCACGGTTTGAAAAAAATAGTCGAAGGCGATTTGATCCGTATAGTCCGGAAGGAAATTGTTAGTGACGACTCAAGCATGTTCGTTCATATCAAGAACCCCGAAGTATTGGAACGCCCAGTGCCGGATTACACGAAAGAAGCGCGTGAGGCAAGAATTGAAGGAGTTGTCGTCCTCAGTGTCATAATACGCGATGACGGCACAGTCGATAATATTGAGGTATTAAAAGGGCTGGGATACGGCCTGGACGAAGCCGCCATTGACGCCGTCAGTAAATGGCGTTTCAGCCCAGCGACACGCGACGGTGTGCCAATAGATCACACAGCCGAAATTGAAATAAGCTTTTCGCTTGTATAACGCAATTGAAGCGTTTGTTCATCTGTTGCCGGCAATCGCCGACAACGGATGAACAACCACAATGAACAATACCGTTGCCTTTTTACAAAATTTCACAGTAATATTAAAAATTATGCGTTTCGGAGAGAGTTCTCGGCAGATTCTTGAATCGAAAAACTGACATTATGAACAGCAAACAGCGAAAAACCATGGAAGCTATCTTTTCCAGGCCGACACCGAAAAATCTCATGTGGAATGATTTGGAATCGCTGTTCAAAGGACTTGGGTTCATGGTAATTGAGGGGGATGGCTCAAAGGTGTCTTTTGAGAAGGACGCGGCTTCTATATCGTTCCATCGTCCGCATCCGCAAAAAGAAGCCAAACCATACCAGATACAGGCAGCTCGCGATTTTTATGAGGAGATGGGGAAAAATCATGACGGATAACAACACCATGAAATACAAAGATTTTACGGCTCTTATAGAGTTTAGCGATGAAGACGGCTGCCTGATAGGAAAAGTTATCGGCATAAAGGATGTGATCGTTTTTGACGGGAACACTGTTGAGGAAATCCGTAAAAATTTCCATGATATTATTGATCATTACATTGCTGCTTGTGCGAAGGCGGGGAGAGAACCGAACAAATCGGTTTCTGAAATCATGATTCCCGTCTCTACGGCGCTTTATGCCAAAGCTACCCGCAAGGCTGAATATGACGGCGTTCCTGTACGGACGGTAATGGAAGCCGCTCTGCAAAAATTTGTTTCCCGCCCCGCCTGATTCTTAGTATTTACAATATCGCGAGGTTGTTATGATGAATGACCTCGTCGCCGAAATAGTAACCAAGAATCGACTCTATCTCATCTGAAGGCCGCCGCAGTATGCGCGTAAGATCACGGCTGTCGTAATTGACTATTCCGCGCGCTATTTCGGTTCCGTCTTCCTGTTCCACGCGAACAGTGTCGCCGCGTCCGAAATCACCGGTTATTTCAGTAACGCCGACTGACAGCAGGCTCGCGTCGAAGGTCTTATGACCACTTGCGCATAAGCCGGCCTTGGGAAGCTCGGGTGCATTCCGTCTGCGGGAAGCAACAGCGGCGAAAAAATTTGAACCGGGCTTCGCTCGTATTCATTTATTACAAGCCGGCGAGGATGCCCGCTGTACTATGTCTTGCGCATTCCTATCCGGTTTGCGCCAAATTTACAAATTCCATAAAAATATTTTTAATAATTGTTTTTTTGTTTGACTCGTTATTACGCATGTAATATTGTATCACACGTGTAATACATGGAGGCGTATAAATGATAAAAGCAGAGAGAATATCAGAGGCGGAATGGCAGGTCTGCCAGGAATTGTGGCGGCAGGCACCGCAGGCCGCAAATGAAATCGCGCGGCTTTGCAGGTAATAGTCGCGGGTATGGTAGTGTTCCTTGTAAGACCGACAAGGAGGTAATAATCACAAATTACGAATCAGGAGGTAAACATGATTGAAGCGGTAAATCTGACAAAACGCTATGAAGACGGCATACTGGCGCTCGACGCTCTTAATCTGCGCGTGAATCCGGGCGAGATATACTGCCTGCTCGGCGCGAACGGCGCGGGCAAAACCACAACGATAAATATCTTTCTTGATTTCATCCGACCGACTTCCGGACAGGCTCTTCTGAACGGAATCGACGTTACGCGAAATCCACTGGAAGCAAAAAAACATGTTTCCTATATTCCTGAAAACGTGATGCTCTATCCGAATTTCACCGCGCGTCAGAATCTTGATTATTTTTCGCGACTGGGCGGACAGTGCAATCTTGTCAAGGATGATTATTACCGCGTCCTCGGCCAGGCGGGTCTACCAGAAAAGGCTTTTGAACAGAAGATTCGCGAAATGTCAAAAGGTATGCGGCAGAAAGTCGGCATAGCAATTGCCATTGTAAAAGATGCGCCCGCCCTGTTTCTCGATGAACCTACTTCCGGACTCGACCCGAAAGCCGGCACGGAATTTATGGAGATTCTGATGGGATTGCGCGGCAAGGGAAAAGCGATTCTTGTGTCCACACACGACATTTTCCGAGCAAAAGATGTTGCCGATTGTGTCGGCATCATGAAGGAAGGAAACAAGGTCATGGAGCGAAGCAGGGAAGAACTCAAAGCTGAAAATCTTGAACAACTGTACCTCGACTACATGCGCGGCAGCATTGCCACATAAGGAAATACGAACATGCTAAAAGACATTATGAAAAAGGAAATTCTGGAACATCTCCTCAGTTCAAAGTTCGTCTTCATGTTCATCATCTGTTCCGTTCTGATCATGCTTTCGATCTATGTGGGCGTCGGAACATATCTGGCGGATAAAAAAGTATACGATGATGATCTTGCGTGGGACGCGCTGGCTATGCAGCCGCCGCAGACTTATCAGCAATTGCTCGACGGCGCGCTTAAAGTGTATCGCGCTCCCCGTCCGCTTGGTTCGCTTGTCAAAGGTGTCGAGGACGCTGCCGGTCGCGTTTCGTTTACCAATAAGACGGAAACCAGTCTTGGCGAATCGAAATATCAGAGCAATCCGCTGACGGCGGTTTTCGGAGTGTTTGATCTCATGTTCATTGTTAAGATGGTGCTGAGCCTGTTCGCCATTCTTCTCATACACGACACGATATGCGGCGAGAAGGAAAAAGGAACGCTTAAGCTGACACTGTCCAACAGCGTGCCTCGCGACCGGTTGCTTCTGGGAAAAGCCATCGGCGGCTATATCAGCCTGATCATCCCGCTTTTACTACCGCTGTTGCTCGGCCTGATTTATCTGTCTCTGCATCCGGGAATAGATTTGACGGGAGATGACTGGCAACGTCTCGGCTTCATTTTCCTGATGTTTCTGCTTTACCTCTCGGTGTTTTTTTGCCTGGGTCTTCTGGTTTCTTCCATGACGCTACGTTCTTCCACAAGCCTGCTTGTTCTGCTTTTAGTCTGGAGCGTATGGGGAATTGTTGTTCCTAAAGCGTCGGTTATTATCGCCGGCATGTTGCGGCCGATTCCGGTGGCAAATGAAATTTATACTCAGAAAACGATGACTTCAGCACAGATTCGTTGGGAAGTATATGAAGAGTTCATCACGCAGCTATCAGAGGTTGGAATAAAAGTTCAAATTACGCCAAGTGGGGTGACGATGACAACATCAGGTCAGACGAATATGGAAGCATATCGTGAAATTAATCAGGAGATGACATCTGAACTTTTACGCCGGGTTGATGAAAACAACGCGAAAATAGACAGGGAATATCAATTGAGAAAAGAAGCGCAGGCTGCGCTGGCGAAAAATATTGCAAGGATTTCTCCCACATCCGCGATGACTTTCGGAGCTACGGCTTTGGCTGGAACCAGCCCCGAAGATTATAACCGTTTTTGGAAGGCTGTCATGGATTACAAACCCGTCGTCAATAACTGGTTGCGCACAAATCCCGATCTGCGCGGTCCGGCTCCGAAACCGGGACCGGGTGTGGTCGGTCCGTTCAAGGAGATTGATTCCGCCACGCTTGCCGGAATGCCGCAGCCCGCAATCGGACCTGAAGATATAAACCGGTCTATTATGCGGATTTTACCGGATTTGATTTCGATGATCCTAATGATCTTCTTTTTGACGGGCGGCGCGTATTTCGCTTTTATCCGTTACGATGTCCGATAAGGAAAGGAGAGAAACATGATCGGGAATATTATTAAAAAGGAAATATTGGACAATCTGCTCAGTCACAAATTTCTGTTCATCTTCATTTTGTGTTCGCTACTGATCCTGTTTTCGGTTTATATCGGCGCTGCTGATTATATTGAAAGCAAAAGAGAATATGATGCTAATGTGTCGGCGCTGAGGGAAAGGATGCAGCCGCCCGCGACCATCGCATTGTTTAGCCAACGGGAAGGATACAGCATCTACCGTGAGCCACAGGTGTTGAGAACTGTCGTCGTCGGTGTTGAGGACGCCGCCGGGCGGGTTACGTATCCCGCACAGCTTTACGAGAATAACCTGTCGGAATCAAAGCATGAGAACAATACGATCTTTACCCTGTTCGGTTCGCTTGATCTGATGTTTGTGGTAAAGTTCATCTTAAGTTTATGCGCCATGTTCCTTGCTTACGACGCTGTTTCCGGCGAAAAGGAAAGAGGTACGCTTAAACTTACACTGTCCAACAGTGTATCGCGCAACCAGTTGATTTCGGGAAAAATCATCGGCAACTATGCCAGTCTGCTACTGCTCTTTCTTGTGCCTCTTATAATGAGCCTTATCGTATTGCTGCTTTTTCCGGGGATTACATTAAACGGCGAAGACTGGTTGCGGCTTCTTTTTATTTTTCTCTTATTCCTGTTGTACATATCGGTGTTTTTCGCGCTGGGGATATTTGTTTCCGCCATGACCGCTCGCGCCTCCACAAGCTTTCTCGTCCTGCTTTTCCTCTGGATCGCGCTTGTGATAGTCATTCCAGGAATGTCTACTATTGTTGCCGAGCAGATCAGGCCGATTCCTGAAACAGGCAGGCTTGCGAGGGAAAAAGCATTGTTTCAGACAGAAATCAGTTCGGAAATAAACGCGGAAACGAACAAAAAAATGCAAGAGATCCCGCAAAGTTATACCCAAATATTAAATGAGCTTCGAGAAACTTTGAGGGACGTAAATTTTGAAAAATTCTTAGAGGAGATAACCAAAATAAATGCTGAAATAGCGGCGGAACAGTCAAAACTGCGGGGAGCGGCGGCGCAGGAAATCACAGAAAAGACAATTGCCAACAATGCCTTGATAGATCGGGATTACCAGTTAAAGAAAGACTCGCAGCAAAGCCTTGCGAAAAATATTTCCAGGATATCGCCGGTCGCATCGTTGACTTTTGGTTCCATGACATTGGCCCGTACCGGAGTTGATGAATACGACCGATATATAGCAGCGACCAGAACTTACAGGCAGGCCTATAGCAAATGGAACACCAATAATCCTGATTTTACTGTTGATCCACAGACAAGGATACCTAGACAGATTGACGAGAGTGTTATTCAAACCATCCCTCAACTTCCGTTTAGGCCGGAAAGCCTCGGCGAATTACTAAAACGAACGCTTGCGGATTTCGCCCTGATGGCGACAATGACAATCGTATTCATCGTCGGCGCGTTTTTCGCCTTCTTCCGCTACGACGTGAGGTAGCGAAGTACGAGTTATGCAAAACTTTGTGAAAGGTACGAGCGAATTTATATTGAACTATGCGTCAAACCGATCATGTCAGGTAAATATCCTTCTTACTAAAAAATATTTCAAAAAATTTCATTTTTTATTTGACTCATTATTACATGCGTAATACGATATCACACGTGTAATACATGGAGGCGCGTAAATGAGAAAAGCAGAGAGAATATCAGAGGCGGAATGGCAGGTCTGCCAGGAATTGTGGCGGCATGCGCCGCAGACCGCAAATGAAATCGCGCGGCTTTTGGCCGACAGCAACGGGTGGAGTCCCCGTACCGTCAGGACGCTTATAAACCGGCTGGTGAAAAAGAATGTGCTTGGATACGAAAGCCAGGGGCGCGAGTATCAATATTTCCCGCTGATAAGCAAAGACAAATGCGTTGCCGCCTACACGCAATCTTTCGTGGAGCGTGTCTTTAACGGAGCGGCGGGAGCGATGGTAGCGGCGTTCATTAAACAAAAACGGCTTTCCGAGCGAGAAATCGCCGAACTAAGGACAATTTTGGATGACATGGAAGACATGGGAGCGCAGGCGTCCTCGCCTGCGTATAAGAAATGAAACGCGCGACGAAGGCGCGCATCAAATTATCTTTACCGGCTTTGCCGGGAAGCGGGCTTCGCCCGCACTCTTTATTACACGCGGCGGGGACGCCTGCGCTCCCATGTCAGGCTAGTTACAGGTGAGGGATATTGCCATGAATACAATTTTGATGAACATAAATCTTAACGAAGTCTTTGCGTGGGTTGTGCGGGCGTCGCTTTACTCCGTCGCCGCTATCGCGATTATCGTTCCGGCGCAGATGCTTATGCGCCGCGCGCTGTCTGCGAAATGGAGCTACGCGCTCTGGATAATCCTGCTTCTGCGCCTGGCTATTCCCGCAGGCCCTGAGTCTGCCTGGAGCTTATGGAATCTTGCGCCTCAGAAATTGTCGCAGCAACAGGCGTCCTCAGATTTCGTATCTTCGGAAAGCGTGGTGTATTACACTGCGGCGAATCCGCCGGATACGAGCGTTTCATCGCGTCCTACGCTGCGGACATTTCTTCCCGTTATCTGGCTGACCGGTGCGCTGCTGTTAATGTGCGGCATCATTATTGGAAATCTGCGTCTCTGGAACGCGGTACGACGGCTTCCTTTTGTTACCGACCACGCGCTTTTGGAGTTATTCGAGGAATGCCGCCGGTCGATGCGGGTACACGCAATGGTCGGCCTGGTTGTGACCGACCGCGTGAAAAGCCCGATTCTATTTGGATTCATCAGGCCGCGTGTATTGCTCCCGGCCGACCTTGTGTGCGAATTGCCGATCGAGCGGCTGCGCTACATACTGCTTCACGAGCTCGCGCATCTGAAACGCCGTGATATTCCCGTAGGCTGGGTGCTGGCGTTTTTGCAATCGCTGCATTGGTTCAATCCGCTGGTCTGGTGGGCTTTCGGTCGGATGCGCTTCGACCGTGAACTTGCATGCGACGAAAAGGTTCTCGCGTACGTGCCTGACGGGGAACGCCGCGACTATGGCGATGTGCTCATCGGAATGCTTGAACGATTCAATCATATACATCGTTTGCCTGCCATCGCGGGCATTCTCGAAAACAAAGATCAATTAAAAAGGAGACTTGTCATGATTAAGAAATTCAGGCGGCCTATGAGCCGTGAAATCATCATGTTTGCCGCGCTGCTGGCGGCTTTGTCAATCGCGCTTCTTACGGAGCCGCAATCCCTGTTATCGCAATCAAATGAACAGAGCGGCATCAGGGTTTATATGGGCGGCGAAGCGCAAAATGAAACAGATGACTCGCAGCTACCCGAATTTATTATAACGGTAGGTTTCGTAGACACGCCTTTGGCGGGCTTTTTCAAAGTGA
>Ga0082212_10010893_pt1 | contig 11581 bp, 14 predicted proteins | sample TergutNt197P3_FD_71548 | JGI IMG/M metagenome (GOLD analysis project Ga0082212, IMG submission 71548) | Neocapritermes taracua P3 segment gut microbial communities from Petit-Saut dam, French Guiana - Nt197 P3 | ecosystem: Host-associated > Arthropoda: Insects > Digestive system > Gut ... | reverse complement strand
CAGCAAGCCCGATAAGGCAAAAATCAAAATATGCTGAAATTTGACGTCCCTTCTTACATTTGGGTCGAGGTAACGCAATTTTGTCAGGGGTTTTATTGTCAAATTTTTAGCAGCTCCTTTATTTTCTATGATTGGATCATGTTCGGCTAATTTCTTTTCAAATGCTTCGATGTCTGTTCCGGGAAACAATTCGATAATCGTATTTTCTCCGTATGAAACATTCCACATTTGACTCGGGTTCGTTGCATAACCGGATTGAAACGAGCGGATAAAATCGAACGGATAATTGCTGTGTACGGGCATATCCGAAACAATGGCACATATTTCATCAGCGCCGTCATTAATTGTTTTTCCTATCGGGTCTTCATTCCCAAACAACTGACGGGCTTTTTTTCGGGTGATGGCGAGTTTGTTACTGCCAATCATCAAAAAATCGCGGTTTCCTTCCAATATCTGTACATCAAACATCCGGAAAAAAGAGGAATCCGCCCTGATGATCAATGCCGGCACTTCTGCACTTTCCACGGTAACTTTTGTTCCGGAATAGGAGGGAATCAGCGGAGTGGCATTTACAATTTCAGGGAAGGTTTCTTTCAGATAAGCCGCCAACGGATTAACAGTCGCTCTGATATAACCATTCGGACTGAATGTATCCGGTTTGTAAATGACATACATTTGTTTGGCGTTTTTGTGAAAGTTGTCATACGACATTTCGTAAACAATCCACAGCGTTGCCAGCGCAAAACAGGTAAAACCTATTGCTAAACCAATGACGCTGATTAATGTCTGGTTTTTGTATTTCCGCATATTGCGGAAGGCGATTTTGAGATAATGGGTGAACATATTAGATATCGTTTCCAACTTTGAGTACTACATCGAAAATACGTTTGCCGTTGCATTCTATCCATTTATTTTCTAAAAAACTGTTGTCGCTTTTTTTGCGAAAGTCGAAAGTCAATAAATATCCGCAGTCCATATTTTTTGATTTCAGATAATTTGCAAGTTGCTCGTAGGCGTCTTCGTGTTTGCTGTCGCCATACCAGATTTTTAGTTCCAGAATGAACTGCTGCTTCAAATAATCTATCACTAAATCTATTTTACCATTATCGCGCGTCTCAGGTTCAAAATGGTAAAACCCCGTACCATTGATTAACGGCATCAGATACGTCAGGAAGATTAATTTACCGTCGCGTTCGAGAAATTTTAGGTCTTTGTCGGTATATATTGTCGCGTAATGTTTTTTGAACTTGCCTAAGCACAGTTCCATGTTGAAGACATCATCACGGATGATTTCGTTTTTCATAGCGCCTCCGACATTTCTGTTTTTGGGCGTGGTTCTGTTTCGTGAAATGAAATAATTGGTAATAACTATTTCAAAAATTTTATTATGTACCGCTAATTTATTTCTGTTTTTATCAAGAAAACAAAACATCAGCCCCAATTTAATAACAGGGTCGTGAGCATTATACGAAAAATCTATCCCCCCTATGGTTAAATCATACAACAAATTTTTCAGGTCGGGATTTTCTTCAATTTTTTTAAACAGGTCGTCAAACAGGGTGCTGTTTTCGTCCAATATGATTTTTATGGCTTCCTGCACGCCTTCTAATGTCCAGTTTCTATCTAATTTATTTTCTATCAGTAAACATATCCTCGAAACCAAATACGGATAACCGCTTGTATAAAAACGTATCTCCTGCGCTATTTCGCTAATGTTCATGCCGACATGATAGTCTTTTTCATATTCAACGAGCATTGTTTCTATTTCTTTTGCCGAAAATGACATGTCAATATCAAAATCCACGGCAATATTCCACGGTGAGTTCATGGCGCTCTCGCCAACGTTTGGCGTATATTTTCCTGCTAATATCATCTTTTGTTTCAGGTTTCTGACGTCATGAACTCCTGCAAGTATGACGCTATGAAAAGTACAATCGTCTCCCGCGTTTCTAAAGAGATATTTGTCGCGAAGCATCTTAAGAAAACTTACAAAGATACTGTTATTCGAGGCTTCGTCGGCTTCGTCTATGATTAAGACTATTTTTTTATCTGTACACCTTTCTGTTATAAAATAATTTAACTTTTCAAAACTTGTTACGCTATCATCAAGCCATAATTTTGCTTCTTCTTTGTTTTCAAATAATAAGGCGCGATGTATTCTTCTTAATAATCCCTGACAAAAGCCTTCTTCGTCGGCAAACATTTCTTTGGAAGAATACTGAAAACTAATACTCGAACAAAAATAATCTTCCGGCATTCGTTTTCGCAATCTTCCAATGGTTGTCGTCTTGCCATACTGACGACCGCGATTGATGGTGAAATATTTCTTTTCTTCTACCAACTTAAAAATTTTCTCAATCTTTTCACCGATGTCCACCATATAGTGCATATCCGGCACACATATCCCTGTTACATTAAATTCACGCATATTATATTCTTAATGATATTGTTATAAATCACATCTAAAATCAAATGCTGCGATACAAAAGTACCATAAATCTTACTGAATTGCAAATTTTTCCGCCTTTTCGTCAGCGATACCCGCAAATACGCTATCTTTGCAGACGTTAGGACCACGTATTTTGTCCATAAAATTGTCATTTAATTGTTTAAGATTAAACGATTTATGTGGTCTTGATTTTTTGCGACGCATTTGGAAAAATCCGTTTTTTCAGGTACGTTTGTCTTGAATCATATTTCATTTTGTAATGGATATTCAAAAAATACGCGCTGATTTTCCAATCTTGGCGCAAACGGTATATGGCAAGCCCATTGTGTATATGGACAACGGGGCGACCACGCAAAAACCGCAGGTGGTGATGGATACGCTGGTGCGCATGTACGCCGGCTGCAACGCCAACATTCACCGCGGCGTGCACTATCTCAGCGAACAGGCTACCGAAGCATACGAAAACGCGCGACGCACCATTCGTGATTTTCTGAATGCAGACCTGTCGCAGGAAATCGTTTTTACATCGGGCGTTACGGCGAGCATCAACTTAGTGGCTTTTTCGTATGGCGAGCGGTTCGTCAGGCCCGGCGATGAAATCATCGTTTCGTTGATGGAACATCATTCGAACATCGTGCCGTGGCAGATGATGTGCAACCGGAAAAGCGCACGATTACGGGTGATACCGGTTACCGGCGGCGGTGAACTGATGATGGACGAGTACCGCAAACTCCTGAACGAACGAACACGGTTAGTAGCCGTTACACACGTTTCCAACACATTGGGAACCATCAGTCCCGTGAAGGAAATCATTCGTCTGGCGCACGAAGTCGGCGCACACGTACTTATTGACGGCGCACAATCGGTGCAGCACGCCAAAATAGACGTACAGGATATGGGATGCGATTTCTTTGCTTTTTCGGGACACAAAATATACGGGCCTACGGGTATTGGCGTTCTCTACGGACGCAAGGAATTATTGGACGAAATTCCCCCGTATCAGGGCGGCGGCGATATGGTCGACTGTGTGCGTTTCGAGAAAACCACCTACAACGAATTACCTTTCAAATTTGAAGCCGGAACCGCCAATTATATTGATGCTGTGGGACTTGAAAGCGCTGTCAAATATATCGAAGCCATCGGTATGGACCAGATTGCCGTGTATGAACACGACCTGATGCGCTATGCCCGCGAACATTTGTCTCAAATCAATGGAATCCGGATATTTGGGACAGCGGAAAACAAAATCGCCACATTTTCGTTTCTGTTGGAAAACATTCATCCCTACGACACGGGCATGATTCTCGACAAAATGGGAATAGCCGTTCGCACGGGAACACACTGCACGCAACCGTTGATGCGTCATTTCGGTATCGAGGGTACGGTTCGCGCATCAATGGCGTTTTACAACACCCGCGAAGAAGTGGATTTGTTGTGCGACGGCTTGGAAAAGGTGAAAAGAATGCTGGGTAATTGATATTAAGATAAATTTTAATGGTCTGTTTTGCAAATCTAAAAAATGTTCATTTATGAAAAGTTCTCTTTTTTTTATCGGCTGTTTTCTCAGTCTGCACCTTGTTGCACAACCTTTGAAACGGGTTACTCCCGAAAAGGCGGGAATAGATTCACACCGTCTGCATTACGCCGATGAAGCGATTTTGCAGGCCATTGCCGACAAGGAAATTCCGGGCGCTGTGCTGGCGGTCGTTTGCAAAGGTAAAATGGCTTATCTGAAGGCGTATGGCAACCGGCAAATCTATCCGTCGGTGTTGCCGATGGAGGTGAACACGGTATTCGACATGGCTTCGGTCAGCAAGTCCATGTCTACGGCGATTTCCGCCATGATTCTGGTCGAACGGGGACAGTTGCGCCTGACAGATCGCGTAAGCATGTATATTCCAGATTTTCAGGGAAACATACGGATTGCGGATTTGCTGACGCATACTTCGGGACTTCCGCCTTATGCGCCGGTTGATTCGTTGAAGAAATACTGCGGATTTCCCAATCCTGACGGCCTGATCCAATATATTGACACTTGCAGGCGGAATTTCAACAGAGGCGAAGATTTTCAATACAGTTGTCTCAATTTTATCACTTTACAACGGATTATTGAGACTGTCAGCGGTCAAAGTCTGAAAGATTTCGCCCATGAAAATATTTTCAATGTATTGGGTATGAAGCATACGGCCTATCAGCCGGAAGGCGAAACGCTCGAACGGGCTGCGCCTACCGAAAAACAACCGGATGAAAGCGTGTTGCGCGGCGTTGTGCACGACCCTCTGGCGCGGGTGATGAACGACGGTATTTCGGGTAATGCCGGCGTATTTTCCGACGCCGACGATCTGGCAATTCTGGCAACGGCTTTGTTGAATGGCGGCGCATACAACGGCAAACGAATCCTGAGCCCGCAAGGGGTGAGGGTGATGACCGCCGTTCCCGAAACGCTCAGACAGTTTGGCCGTTCGCCCGGCTGGGACGTATCTTCCGCATATTCCTCCAACAAGGGAGATTTGTTACCCCCCAATGCTTACGGACATACGGGTTATACCGGAACTTCCATCGTCATTGATCCCGACAACGACATGGCCGTCATTTTGCTGACCAACCGCGTGCATCCCGACGATACGGGCAGCGCGACGCGGCTTCGGGCGCTGGTGGCTAATGTCGTGGCGGCGGCGCTCGTTGAATAACTGAATAACTGAGATATGAAAAATATAAAACATGTAATTCTCAGTGAAAACTCCGTATAACTCTGTATCTCTGTGTTGAAAATCAGCACAAAGAGCACAAAGTTTCACAGAGAAAAAATGATAATTTTACATTCTTTAAATCATGACAATAAAAGTAAATTTCTGCCGGAAGGCAAAAAAAATCATCTGCGGCGGCGCAGTTGCGTGGTTGACGCTCGTTGCCGGATGCGCACAGCCAACAGCCGTGAAAACGGGAGCCGAGAGCGTCGGCGGGTATTACCCTTTGCTGAAAGGCAAGCGGGTAGCCGTGATGTCGAACAATACAGGAATGGTGGGCGACGAGCATCTGGTGGATATGCTCAAACGCGACGGTATCAACCTTGTGGCTATCTTTTCGCCCGAACACGGGTTTCGTGGTACGGCTGACGCCGGCGAACATGTCCGCAGTTCCGTTGACGAAAAAACGGGAACGCCCATATTGTCGCTTTACGATGGAACAGACGGAAAACCAGGCGCAGAGAGTATGCAAATGTTCGATGTGCTCATCATCGACATTCAGGATGTGGGATTGCGCTTCTATACCTATTATATCACCATGTATCGCCTGATGGACGCCTGCGCCGGATACGGAAAACGGATGATCGTATTAGACAGACCCAATCCGAACGGGCATTATGTGGATGGCCCCATACTCGACATGAAACACAAGTCGGGCGTGGGCTGGCTGCCTGTTCCGGTGGTGCACGGCATGACGCTCGGCGAACTTGCCCGTATGATCAATGGCGAAGGATGGCTTCCCGAAGGCCGGACGTGCGACCTTACCGTCGTCGGATGTCGCAACTATACGCACCAAACGCTGTACCGGCTGCCCGTCGCGCCGTCGCCCAACCTGCCCGACATGAAATCCATCTATCTGTATCCGTCCACCTGTCTTTTCGAGGGAACGGTATTGAGTCTGGGACGCGGCACGGATTTTCCTTTTCAGGTGTACGGTCACCCCGCGATGAAAGATTGTACGTTCAGTTTCACGCCGCGTAGCGTACCCGGAGCCAAAAACCCGCCTCTGCTCAACCGGTTGTGTTACGGCGTCGATTTGCGGAACATTCCCGACAGGGAGATTTGGGATAAAGGCTTCGACCTGTCGTATATCATTGATGCTTACAATAATCTGAAAATGGGCGATCAATTCTTCACATCGTTTTTTGAAAAGTTAGCGGGCGTGGACTATGTACGGAAAATGATTATGGAAGGAAAACCGGCCGCCGAAATCAAAGCGATGTGGAAGGATGACGTTGAAAAGTTTAAGAAACAACGCCTGCCCTATCTGTTATATGAGGAATAAAGTTTCGGATATTGTGTCAGTTCAATTCTCAATTTTCTACAAACTTGTATCCCACGCCTTTCAGGGTTTTGATGTATTTGTCGCCGATTTTTTCGCGCAGTTTCCGTATGTGAACGTCAATGGTGCGTTCGCCGACAATGATGTCGTCGCCCCATACGAGATCGAAGATTTCTTCGCGGCCAAATACTTTATCAGGTTTTGACATGAGCAAAGTCAGCAATTCAAACTCCTTTTTGGGCAAGGTCAGTTCTTTTCCGTTGCCGATGACCACAAATCGCTCCTTATCAATCGTCAGATCAGCGTTTTTTCCGGTTTTGGCTTTATCCCCCGTTACATTTTCCTGTTGCAATTTGTCATAGCGTTTCAGCAACGCTTTGATACGGGTTTGCAACACTTTGGGTTTAATCGGTTTGTTGATATAATCGTCGGCGCCTGCTTCAAAACCTGCAATTTGCGAATAATCCTCCGCCCTTGCCGTCAGGAACGCGATGATACAGTTATCTAACTGCGGGTAGGAACGCATCTCCTCGCATGTTTCCACACCGTCTTTGCCGGGCATCATGACGTCCATCAACACTAAATGCGGCCGTTCGGCCAATGCTGTTTTGATGGCCTCGTTACCGTCGGTAGCCGTAAATACTTTGTATCCTTCCCGTCGAAGGTTATAACCCAGAAATTCAAGGATGTCCGGCTCGTCATCCACCAACAATATTTTATATGTATTTTGTGACATGATATTACGATTTTCAATTTTCGATTATTTCCATAAAGGATTTGATCTGGTCGGGCTGAATACGTTTAAAAAGAATCTCCTTCTTTTCGTTGAGCAGGTACATAACCGGAACATTTGATGTTTCATACAGGTCGCGCCATTTCTGATCGTATATGATCCATGCGTTGAACCAGCCCAGCATATCGTGGTCGTTGATAAAATCAATCCATCTGGCTTTGGCGTCTTTGGTTTGAAGAACTTGTACGGCAATCACCTGTAAGCCCTTGTCTTTATGGGCTTCGTATACATCCCACAATTCCTGTATGGACTTTTTACAATGGCTGCAATTAATATCCCAGAAGATGATGGCAAGGTAATTACTTGGGATGTTTTTTCTGAAATCGGGTATGATCGTTCCCGCGTATATATCGTTTTTGATGGCTGTGTCCAACGCTGCCGCCTTAAAATGATCGGGGGGCAGCCATTGCAGTTGCTCCAACGGCGGGGCGATATTGCCAATCAGGGTGGCGCGTACCTTGTCGGCGCTTTTTTTCATTTCATCAACTTTAGCCCAATCGGCATACGGCACATACCATTGATCTACCAGATGTACCCAGATGTTCTCGCGTACCATCAGATCGCTGTTCGCAAAGTGGTTGTACATGGTAGCCAGCACGCACTGGAACACGCCTTTGTCGGCTTTGGCTTTGGTCAGCATCCTGTCCAATTCGGCACAAACGGTATCTACCGGAAAGATTCTCAAATGATACTGATAGAACCATTTCAGGTATTCCAAAAGTTTTTCCTCATACTGGGGTATACGTAACATGTCGGGATCGTAAATGTTGAAATTGTCGAAGAAATGAGCACGATACCAACGATATACATAAGACGAATCAGTAATCCGCCCCTGATCGTCCCGCGGCGGTTCGGGGACGTCGAGAGGCATTTGCGCTTTCAGATACTTGCCCGCATACAAACCTTCGTTATCGCTGACTGACTTCTGCATCAATGCCATCTTTTCCTTTCTTAATGTTTGCAGTTGCTCCCTGATGGCGTTTTTTTCCGCGTCGTCAGCGGCGTTTTTATACTGCTCGTTCAGTTGCTGCTGCTGTTTTCCCCGCTGAATATTATCCCGTATGTAATCGTAAAACGCATCGTTATCGGGCGAAGAGATAAAACGGTTGAGATGATAGAAATCCGCTGTATCCGCCTCGATTCCGAACTTTTGGCTGTCGCCGATCAGAAGGTCAAATTTTCGATGATGGTTATAAACGGAATACAATCCTTTGGGTAGAACCTTGTTACCTTTGAACACGCCCTTTCCGTTCTTCAACACAATCGTTGTGTCAAGCCACACGGGTTGATCTTTGGCGAAAATATGCGTCAGCATCACCGTATCGTTCTTGGTTTTCATCGAAATACTGATTTCGTAACCTTGTGAAAAACACGGAAATACGACAAACAAAAACAAAACGGAAACGCCGGTCAGAAAAGAAAATGTTTTCATATATGATGGATGAGTTGATACTGAAAAACCTTGCAAAATTATATTATTTATTCAAAAAAAACTATAAAACATTTATAACTTATCCGGGCAACCGCATCAAAATAGTATTATCAAAATTGGACAAAACGCTGTCGTGTCAAAAGCGAAAATTCCCGAAGGGAAGAAATAATCCCGAAGGGATGAAATGATTATAGAAATAATCCCGAAGGGATGACGTCATCAAACATTTGGTATCGTTCCGATGAGAGGAACATATAGTTTTGCATTAAAACAGCGATGCAAGTTTACGAACTTCGGAAAGCCGTTCTAAAAGTTTCTTGTCGTTTTTGGCTACCTGCAAGTTATAATCCGTCTGTAACCCAATAAGCATATATGCCGGTATATTCAAAGCGGCTTCCATAAGCAGGGCAAAATCGGTTGTTATTGGTCGTTTTCCGTTTAATATTTCGTTAAATGCCGTGTTCGGCAACCCTAATTTCTGGGAAAACTGAGATTGTGAAATATTCCGGTATTTGAGCTCGTCTTTCACTAAATTACCCGGATGGGTTGGTTTAAACGGAGTTAGATTATTTGCTATCATTCCTGGCTCAATTCCTTGTACAGTAATCATATCCTTATTATTTATAATGGTTTGACAAATCTAATATATTGCAAACGGTAAGAACGCTATCCGTGTCGTTTATATCTACCGTAAATTCAATTCTATATTTCAGATTCACCCTGATTGATGAAATATCCTGCTTGTCGCCTTGAAGTATTTCATAATTTAAGGATGAAATAAGAAACAAATCTTCTATTCTATTAGCCTTTTTAAGCGTATCAATACGTTCTTTGTACTTTTCAATTACGTATGGTTGAAAACGGTGTTTTTTATCGTTTGACTTCCCTTTTTCGTACAGGTCACACAAATACTGCTTATCAAAAATAACTATCATATCGCACATTTTGCTGCAAAGATAATATATTTTCACAAAAAAAGTGAAATATTTTTACCCGATTCCATATAGTAGATGAAATTGTGGTTATCGCGGAAATTTTTCCTTAGAGAGGTTTTTGTGGAAAATGCTGACGATCATCCGAATATGGGTTTTCAACACCTCCTCACTCTTTCCCGCGAAACTGTTGTCCATATTATAAAACGCTTTGGCGGATATTTCTATGGTATCGCCTGTTATTCAGTCAGTTTGAACTGTTAAGGATTTCTTAACAGTTCAAAATAATTGATATTCAGATGTTTTTTGACATCGCCGTTATAGAACCGTTTATTTCGGAAAGCCAAGCGATTGATAAATTTTCTCCTGATTTGCCGGACATATCAACCCGCTTGGAATCTCTATTCCGGCGTTCTTCATCCACCGTCTCAGCGTTTTGGTGGATATACCGTATTGGTCGGCTATTTGTTCTCTTGTTTTTGCTATGCTACTTGCAACTGTGCTTTTTTGACTGTTCATGGTTTGAAGGTTTTGATGATGTTGTGAATACGTCTTGTCATTGGAAACATACTTGAATAAAAATAGCGTGGAAAAACTTGTCTAAACCACAGGTTTCCACGCCTACAACGTCCGATAAGTCATCCCACGCCGCAACTTGCGGCGTTTACCGACTCATTCTTGACGTTGTTACCTTTAAAATGAAGGAAAACCTGTGGAAATGTGGTTCAAGAACAACCAGCAACCGCTATTTTATATGTCTTATATTGTGAGAGTTGCCTCTCATACTGCCATAGGCTTTTCAATTTTATAATTCGCTGTAAAAATACTATTTTTTTCATAAACATTAAACATGAAGTGTAAACTTTTTTAGGACGAGTCAGACAAAATATCTTCTTAAAAATTTTACTCTTGCGGTAAAACCGTAAAATTGCTACCCCCAAAATGCCGCCAAAGGCGGCAACCAAAAAACAAAAAGCCTGCCACGAGGGACAGGCTTTTGTTTTCTTTTTTTCAAAAATAGGCTGTTTTGTTGTCCTTAATGCGGGATATGCTGCTGCAATCCGCTTTTTTTGTTTACTGTAATGCTTTTCAACGCTTGGTCAAACATTTCTCTTTTGTCTGCTGTAACATTACTATATCCGACACAAAATTGACAAATTTTTATATCTTTCCAATATCTTCCATTTTTATCCTTGCCCGATAAGGTCATTGTATCACGTAAGAAAAACCTTTCGCTTGATTTTCCTGTTGTTTCAATAAATTCATAAGTAATATTAGAATGTGGCTCATCTGTGATGTAAATAACAGAACCATCACGATACCAGAATTGTTTTTCAAAAGTGTTGTTACTGGCTAACCCTTTGAAAGTATAATTATCGGGTATTTTCATCGTTACCCTGATAGGGGTTGATACCTTGATGGTACAGCTTGCATCATTCGTACTATGAGCCTTATATCTCACTTTTTCAAATCCTTGCATTGTATAACAGCCTGCAAGACAAAAAATGGCTATTACAATAAAAATTAAATGTTTCATCGTATTGGACGAGCGGGTATAGGTGTTATACGATACATGGGTAAAATTGGCATATTGAAAGGTGTTAGCATCCGTGTTCCTGTTCCACCCTGTACAACGCCATCACTTGTTACACTTTTCTGATAATGTGTTCTTAACGGCAATCCTAATTGACCTCTTAACATGTTCTCATTATAGACAGCCCCCCAATCGTTTCGTGGGATACCTTGATGACGACGACTATCAAGTAATCCATTATTAGCCTGTTGTCCATGAAATAATTCATGGGCAAGGTCAACAGCGCCATTACTTCGCATACCACTTAAAGTTTGTATTGTTGTTCCTGATGGGTTCCAACGTATTGTTCCACCAGAACCACCGCTTAAACTTCTTCCCGCAGCAGTTATAGCAGATAAAGACGATGCCTGCG
>Ga0082212_10010892_pt1 | contig 11581 bp, 10 predicted proteins | sample TergutNt197P3_FD_71548 | JGI IMG/M metagenome (GOLD analysis project Ga0082212, IMG submission 71548) | Neocapritermes taracua P3 segment gut microbial communities from Petit-Saut dam, French Guiana - Nt197 P3 | ecosystem: Host-associated > Arthropoda: Insects > Digestive system > Gut ... | reverse complement strand
CCCATCTGGGCTTGGCAATTTGCCAGAAATTTCTCCAAATCCATAGCCCGCAATCCTTTACGGTGTCATGATAAAACTGTAACGATAAAATTCGATGACCGCCATCTGTACGCTGGTGGACATGGCAACAGCGGCAATGCCGAGCATTACATTTGGCAGTGTCCGCTCTTTCGGGAACTTGTAAAACAGGATCGGCACCGCTGCGGCGACCAATCCCACCAAGTTAAACGCTCCAAGGAAACAGAGAGTTTGCATCATCGAGCCGCCAGCGGTAAGAAAACCGGCAATGTTGACCATCAGTAGACTGACGAGCAAAAACACGGAAAAAGCGATACAGAGAATTGCCTCCCAGTCACGAGGGATCATTTCACCGATGGGTTTTTTCTCTTTGACAACCTTCTCTTTCTTTTCTTTCTTTGCTTTTATTGGCTTCTCTTTGGGGGCTTTTTCCTTCTTGGCACCCTTTTCCTTCTTCTCCTTCTTGCCTCCGAGTAGTCCGCCCAAAAATCCTTTCTTTTTGCCTGCTTTTTCGTCATCAGCGGCGAGCGGTGGAACTTCTTCGCTTTCGCTGGATTCGGAGGCTTCCTCCACCGAACTGTCGGTTGATAAATCGACACCGGATCCATTGTCGAGGAAGGGATTATCCGCACTCACGCTTGCTGCGCTACTGGATGCTAACAGATCGTCTCCGAAGGAATTATCCAAACCGAAGGAACTGCTTCCCGTGCTTTCCGCCGGACTCTCTACACTGCTGTCTGTGTTGAGGGCATCAAAATCGAAGTCAAAGGGATCAGAATTATTGCTGTCGTCGGACATGGCTATTCTCCACTAAGTACGGATTCTCGTTTGCACAAAACTCCCTTTCCTGTTATCGGCGTTCCATTGTCCCCCATTTTACTAATTTTCCCCAGTTTGTCAAATTTTGTCCCGGCTCTGCTTATGAATGTACACTATTCTGCCAGTTTGATCATGAGCGGCAGAAGTTCGTAAGCATGCATATCAATCAGGACGGCATCGGCATCGACTTTGAACGTTTTCCGTTCCTTCCCAAGGAAATCCATTGCCGCCGCATGTTTCGGCGACAAAAATGTTCGTAATGCAAAATGTGCCTTCCGACCCTCTACTTCTTGAAGATAGACCATACAGCCGACGCCCCTTTCCTCTTCCTGAATCACTTCCCAATGCAGTGCCACGACATTTTTACTCTCTATCTGGAAGAGCCAGGACGACGGGTTTTTCGGGCGGCACGCAACCGGTAGCACGAAATCGTTTTGTGAAAGTAAAAAATGATGGGATAAAAGTGCCGGGTTCGGTGCGTTGACAGCGATTCCAAATCGGAACTGCCGTTGCGATTCTCCTTTAACCATCAACAGTGTGTCCAGGTATCGGTCTCCACTGCGCCGATGAAACGGCAACCCTTCCGACAAAAAAGTGAGTGATCCCGTTTCGTGACGCAGGTCAATAAACAGAGGTGCATGGAGATGCTTGCGGTCTGGCAGAACATGAACACCGTCATTCAAGTAACCTCGCATTTCCAGAGTGTCGTCATTCCAAGCATATCGAACCGCAATGTAAGATGTCCATCGGTCATCGTCCATGTCCGCGAGGGGTTCGAGTGTCAAATCGAATTCGAGTAATCGACTCTGACTGCGAATCGTGATTGTTTCGGTGAATCGGGCAGCAATTTCACCATCAGGAAACACAAGCCGACCAATCATTTTTATCTGCCCGACATCACTGGTCGCTTTTGTAATGACAATTTCATCGGCGGCTTGAATCGAATACGTTTGGGCTTTGCGAAAAGCAATTTGCCGAGAAAGTTGATTGTATCGAGAGCGGCTCGTAAAAATCGACCGCAATGCTCCCGTCAGTGCATCGAATTTTGTACTGAAATATCGGTTTTCTAAAATATAGACCGTTCGTTTTTTGCCGCGTCCCGTATCATCTTCTGTTTTCCGAGCCAAAACCGGTTTGCTCTTTTCGCCGAAAAATTGTCCCAGCAGACTTTTCTTTTGCGGGGTCTCGTTCTGTACAGGCGGTTCAATACAGGTATAACCGAGCGGTGGCACATCGACAGCGATGTCGTCCACAAAGACTTTTCGGGCGAAACTCAATGGGTTAACGACGATTTTCCGTGCCGTCTTCTCTGAGTGAGGCATGCTTGCGTTCTCAAAAAGTTCAGTCATCGTTTAGTACAAAGTTCTCCGTCCACCCCCCGAAGGGACACAATATCTATGACCGCCTGTGTAAGCCGACAGATTCGCGTTATTCCCCGCAAATTTTCTTTGCACATTCGACGGGGTCCACGGACTTGCCATCTTTGTCGAGTAGTCGCCAGATGCCTCCCGAAATTTCATCTGCCAGTACGACTTTGTCGTCTGTATTGACACCAAATTCGACCTTAAAGTCGATTAAAGTATAACCATGCTTTTCCATTTCGGATTTGAGTACCGGACCAATACGCCGTATGTAGTCTTCACACGTTTGATACTGCTCGTCTGTCAATTTGCCAATCTTGACGCATGCTTCTCTGTTAATGCGCGGGTCTCCAAGGGGATCGCTTTTCACCGTTGCTTCGACGAGACCATTGAGGGAAAAACCTTGCTCAACTCCGTACATTTTGCAGAACGACCCCCACGCTTTGTCACGCCAGATGAACTCGATGGGAAGCATGGTAAGCCTTTGGCACGTCATCGTTCCCTGCTCGGCATCGGTGCTCACAAAGTGTGTGGGAACACCTGCCTTTGCCATCATGGGAAAAAAGTATTGACTCAATAACAGCGATGCTCTGCCCATCCCGTCGATTTTCAATCCCACTTCATTGGCACCGGGATCGAATTCGCCGTTCTCTCCACACGCATCGTCTTTGAAACGGAATACGCAGAGTCCTTTGCTTTCAAGTTCGCTGTTCGTAATAAAGTCTTTAGTTTTTCCCATTAGGTGTTAATTAGTGTAAGAATAAAACAACGGAATTATACTCAAAACGGCATGAAATACTACTTCCCTCTTTGCGAATTCTTCTACCTGTTCAAACGGTAGAGTGCGTTCATTGGGGTTGTTTTGTTGGGCAAATTTGACGGGAAAAGGTAGGCAATCGACCTCCGGGCGATTGCGTCGGCAACATTGTTGGTAGGGCACCGACCTCCGGGCGGTGCCGTCGGCGATAGCCGACTGGAAGCGGACACGTCAGGTTCGAGTGCGGAGTACCGCACGTTGCCGCCCGGAGGTCGGCAACCTACCAACGTTTTTCTGCCATTGCTATTTTGCCCGTTTCATAATGTCCGAAATTATTTTGCGGCATGTGGCGGCGGATCGGTGAAGCCCATTTCAATCGCCAGGGGTCCGAAGTCCGTCTGAAAGGGAATCGAAATCGGCTGACATTTTTCGGGGAACCGCAGTTCGGCATCCTTACCGTAGATGACGTTGGGCAAACTCAAACTCAATTTGTACTCTTCGAGTTGGGCTTTGGCATTACCGGCAATGACGTTCGTCAATTCCCCAACGGCATCAAAAACGTCGGCATTGAATTCTTTGTAGTCATCCATAAGCATTGCCGACGCACATTTCAGGGCAAGTGCTTCAGACATCGTCAGAACAACGGTACCCACGATAGTGCCGGAGAGTCCGATAATACCGCTGACCGGGTGGAGTGCCGCCTTTTCTTTCTTGACTTGCGGCGGCTCACGCACGACTTTACAACCGACCATGGTTTCCAGTGTTTTGGAGACGGCAATGATAAAGGGATTAATAAATTCTACGCGGACAGATTGCGACATAACAGGAACGTTGTAATCAAGTGATAGGACGGGCTTACGGTTTCACCCAGAATTGCCCGTCCATTCAAATCACCGGTATTATAATCAAGACCAATGCCTATTTCAAGCCCCATGCTTCAATGAGTCCATCAGCACCGGGAGAGAGTTTTTTGAGTTTTTCGACGATTTTTGCCTTAGCGGCAGCATCCGCTTTCGGCAGTTTCGCTTTTATATCGGCATAATTCTCCCGGCGTTTCCGACGGCGGCGAATTTCTTTTTTACGTTCGCTGATTGGCACAGGCAACTCCTTAATTTCATCATTAGGACTATGGCAATTTTAACCGATGCCGTCCTTCTGTCAAGAGTGTCTCACGTCAACGCCGGCAACTCGTATCCTTTGCGCCGCGGTCGGGAAAGCATCGCATTGCCTTCTTCGTTGTTCGTGAACCGTTCCTTGACAGGGTCCCAGCCGATTTTTTCGCCGACCGGTGCCGTCGCACGAACGATGTTCACCAACTCGCAAATCGTCGTCGAACGCTGACCGTATTCCACATCGGCAGTACATTTTGCGACGGTCTTAATGCAATCGACCCAGTTCTCGACGTGATACACCGTTTCCGGTCTCGTATTTTTGAACTCTTCCGGCATGTTGGCAACGATCTCTTTTGGATTCGATGCGAGTTTATGCCTGTTGATCTCCATCTTTGCCTTGTCGCCGGTTACGATGCAGCCGAGTCCAGGTCCGCGGTCGCCGTCGAGATGCAAACGAAGTTCGACCCCATTGGCAAACCACATCGTCATTTTAGCACGTGGTCCCTTCGTCGTTCTTGCCATACCGTAATATTGGACACCGGTTTCGTCGTCGTCCGGCTTCCGGTTTTCAAACTTGCCCGAATCACGGATTTCACAAGGTTCTTCAAGCAGAATTTGTACCGGACCGGTTTCGTTTGTGCCGAGTGCCATGTTTACCTGATCGTAAGAATGGGTTCCCCAACCGCTGACCCCGAACGTCTTTCCGCCGGCATCGTAGTCCCACCAGTTATCCCATCTGGTATGCAATTGCGGATGGTACGGTCGGAACACCGCTTGATTCGTCCACATATCCCAGGATTCGTCGTTCATTCCTTCGGGATACGGTTGCTGTGGTTGATCCGCCCAGGTGTTCGGTCCCACGAAATTCGGTGCCTCGACAATTTTCACTTTGCCGAGTACCCCGTCTTGCACTTGCTTGCATGCCCACTTGCAGAGCGGCAACGAACGTTGCTGCGTTCCGACTTGCGTAACCCGCTTGTACTTTCTGGCGGCATTGACCAGATAGCGTCCTTCTTCAATCGTCAGGCACATCGGCTTTTCGATGTAAACGTGGCACCCCATCTGCATGGCAAACCCGGAGACCCAAGCCCGCTGATGTGTGGTGGTCATTGCCATGATACCGTCCGGTTTTTCCTTTTCGATCATCATTCGGAAGTCGGTGTACGCTTGTTCCGGTTGAATATCGCCGGGATACTTGTTCATGTAGTTGGCGACTCGCACCGACCAGAAATCGCACACGCCGACGATTTTGAGCCCGGCAGCAGGTTTGATCTCGTTGGGATAAATACCCATGCAACGATTGCCGAGACCAATCAGGGCGACCTTCACGGTATCGTTGGCACCGGGACGACCGGTCTGTCCGAGGACGTTGCGAGGAATGATAAACGGAGCAGTTGCCGCTACACCGGCGGTAGCGAGAAATTGTCGTCGAGAAGTGTTTTTCATGATTGCCATGGGGTTAAGGGTCGGGATATTATACACTACTGAACGATCTAAAAAAAGTAATACATGGAACCACACTCGCCTTCAGTATCAATTTTTTTGCCACAGACCTTCCTTATATGCGTCGGCGGGGACTACGGAGTACCTCCGTCCTCGGCTCTTTGAGGAGCCGATTGCAGGAGGAGTATCCGTTGGTCGATTTGCTCCAAAGTTTTGTTCGTCCGGTCAAGTTGGGTTTGGTCAAACTTCGCATCAATCATGTCGGTTGCCCGCTTCACATGTTCTTCCAGTTGCTCGTTGTATTTTTTCCTTAATTCTTCCACCAGAATTTCCTGGGCACGAATCTCCTGCCCGAGTGTGAAGATGTTGAGTTCCTCTTGGGCACGGAATGCATCCATGACTGCCTGCCGTCTGCTCTCGTTGGGATCGCTGGCGATTTTTATTTTATCATCGATTTCCTTAATGCGTTTATCGAATTGAATAATACGCGGATCACTTTCTGGTTTAGCGATTCTTTCCGCTATGGAATCCCTTTGCAGTTGCAATGCTTGCTTTTCGGTATTAAGTTTTGCGAGTTCCGGGTCCATTTGTTCAATAAGCGCACGGGGAATCTGCCCCGGATTTTTCAGCCGATCCTTTGCGGCAGTGTGTCTTGCTTGCATTGCCGTAAGTTTTGTTTCTTCGAGAGCGACATCCCGCTTCAGGGATTCGCCGTTTTCCATTCCCGAAGCCATTGCCGCTTCTTTTGTCTTTTGCCGTATGTTTTCCTGAAGCGTTTGTGCTTGTGCAACAAGACGCTGACGCTCTGCTTGCAGGGTTGCCAGTCCGGGGACTGCGCTTTGCTCCGTCCCCGGCTCTTTTGCTTTTTTGAGGGCGTATTCCGCTTCGAGGAGTGCCAATTCGGCTTCGGCTTGTTCGGTTCGTGTTCCTATTCCGGCATCTGCATCACTCTTGGTTGCTTCAAATCGCATTCGTGCGACCTCGACTCGCTTTTCCAGTAAGGCGATGTAATCGGAGTCAATCGAAAGAGCCGGCGACGGAGCGGTACTCCGCGCAGTCGCCGGATTGGCAACGTTAACGTCCGGGGACTGCGGAGTACCTCCGTCCCCGGCTCTTTGTACCATCGCTTTCTCAAAATCGACGAAAATATCGCCGAGATCGAGCACGTTCTTCCCCTTCAATTGCTCCGGTCCGAGCGTCATAATGTTTACCTGCGGTTTACTGCCGAAACCGACGAACAAATCGTTCAGCACCGTCGGGTTCAATCGGGTACTGAAATATCCCTTGTCCGTCAAACCGGCACTGCTCGGCGGGTCTGTTTCCTGCGCCGGATTGTTCGGATTCTTTTGTCGAATCCAAACGAGTTGCCGCTCAATCGGCTCTTTCGTTTTCGCATCGAGAAGCCGACCCTGAACTTCCGTATCGGCAACAAGTTGGAACGTGTACTCTTCCGCATTGGCAAGTTCGTTAGCGAACCAACCGATATACTGCCCTTCACGTCTGGATGTGCTGCCCCAAACGCTCACAGCAGCGTCCACCGGCTTAAAAACACAGCGGAATTGCCCCTTTTCATCCGTGATTGCCTGGGTGAATATCTTTTGAGAAGTCGAGAAGAGACTTCGTCGTTCGATTGATGCCACTCGGACATGCCGACCCACCGCCGGTGTGCCGTCGATGTTGAGAACCTTACCGACAAACGACGACGGAATCTTGAATTCCAAGGAAACCGGTTTTCCCGATTCGACGGTGAATTTACGGGCGTACACTCCTTTTTGAATCACATCCTTGTTGGTGTACAAACTATCAATGGCGACGACATATTCTCCCGGCACGACACATGCCTGAAAGCGTCCCGGCTCGCTACTCGGCATTTCAAAGGACACCCACACCGTCTTATTCGGAACAATTTTTGGTTCTTGCATGAGCCTGACACGGAGACCGGGAATCGCTGTGCCGGTGGTCTCATCGACGAATGTTGCCGTGAGCGGAACGCCTTCTTGAAATTGGAAAACGAGTTCATCTTGCGGAGATTCATCGCCGATGGTGATGATTTGCATCGGAGCGGCATAACAATTTTGCGAATCGAACACCGCAACCACACACGGTTCGTTTGCTGGCACATCGGTAGTGAACTCGCCGTGAACTTCCGTTTTGCCGCCGGGAGACTGTGTCCAGAGGGCGATTATATGACCGACGACTCGCCAGTTGATTCCATCGGCGACTTCGCCGTTCGGCATCAGCACGCGGGCACTGACGTTGACTCGCTTTTTATCGAGAACCGAACTCAATCCGGGGACTTCGCTTTGCTCCGTCCCCGGCTCTTTTTGTTGAGCAACGAGTTTGAACTCGAACAGTCCGAACAATAACAGTGCGGCACAGCACAATACGATGAGCATTTTTTTCATGATTGAATCTCCTTTGTGTTGAATGAATTGGATGAGCCGCTCTGCACGACTCTTGATGTTGTTGCCGCAAAAGGCTGTGCGGCAAACGGCGATTGCCGGTACGGTGTCGCGGAAAAGCAACATCGTTTCGGCAAAATTGCTTTCAGCATTTTCGGTTGTCCCGAAAGCATCGGCATCGCAACGCCACTCGGCGGCTTCGTCGAATTTTTTTGTAGCGTAATGTGCCATCGGATTGAACCAGTGCAACAGCGTCATTGTTCGCAAAGCGAGCGATTTGATAAGGTCGTGATGCCGATAATGCGACAGTTCATGCTTCAAAATGTTGAGCCGGACGTGTTCCGGTGCCTCTTCCCAAAGAGCGGAAGGGACGATGACCAGCGATTTCGTTGGCAACCGCCAGAGACCGGGTCCGAGTCCCTCGGCAGTGCGGAGTTCGATGTTGCGGTCGGTGATTCCATACAAAGTGAGCAAGCGATTCCATTCGGTTTGGAATTTTTCGTCGGGAAGCGTTACGTTTTTCGTTTGCCGAATGGCACGATAGTAGAGGAACAGTTGCACGGTGAAAAACAGGATGGCTCCGCAGAGCCAAGCGGCAAAAAACGCACGAGCGGTGGGGCGTAAGCCCCCCGGTGAGTTCGACGTGATACGTTCAAGCACCGGCGGGCTAACGCCCACCGCTCTTTGGGTGGCTTCGTCTTCGACAAGAAAATTTTCCATCGGAACATGCGCCCTTAGTAGCCCTGGTTTGCTCTCATCCTGCGCCCTTATACCCTTATCATTTTCTCCGTAAGGGTATAAGGGCGCGCTGTTGGGGAGTCCTTGTGCTACTAATGGCGCAGAGGATTCCGCAATCTGACGATTGCGGCTCTGTTCTTCCCTTGCTAACGCTGCGGGCTCTGTGGGCAATACTGCAATTTCCACCGGCAAACGCACGGCAGCAACACCCAAGAGCAACACGAATGCCCAGGCAAAGCGGTTCCACTTCAACGATTGACAGCCGGTAAAGCGAAGCAACAAGGTAACAACGCATCCGCCGAACAACAGCAGAAGCGAAGAATAGAGCAGGAATTCTAAAAACGATTGCATGTCATTTTTCTCCCTTCTTCTGTTGGATAAGTTTCTCCAAAAAAGCGAGTTCCTCTTTGGTAAAATCCCTCTTGTCTGCCAGATGCGACATAAGCGGTACGAGATTTTGACCGCAGAACATCTCGAACAGTTCAAAATAGCGACCGGAAACCTGCTTTCGGGAAACCATTGCCTCGTAGGTGGCGGGATTCTCGGAGGCACGGCGAACGATGCCTTTATCCACGAGCCGATTGAGTCGGGTATGCACCGTCGTTTGAGCGAGGTTGCGCCCACGTTCCCGGAACCACTGGACGGTTTGGTTGAGATTGACCGAACCTTTCGTCCAGAGGAGTTCGAGGATTTCCAGTTCGCCCGGTGCGAGTTTGAGAGTTTTTGCTTGCTTTTTTCTCGGCATGATTTTCTATGGGTTGTACTACCGGGTAGCAATCATACTACTTTGTAGAATAACTGTCAAGAGGGGTTGCGAGAAATTGCTGCCTGTGTTCGGCAATCGTTTTTCGTGAAAGGGGATGAACCCAATCGCCGGCAATCTCATGAGCAGGTTCCAGAACGAACTGCCGATGAAGCATTTCAGGATGCGGTATCGTGAGCATCGGCAACTCCACAATGCGGTCGGCGTAGAGCAAAATGTCGATGTCCAATGTTCGTGCTCCCCAACGTTCAGTACGCACCCGACCAAAGTCGGCTTCGATTTTTTGCAAGACGACAAGCAATTCTTCCGGCGAGAGCGTCGTGTGAATGATTCCCGCCGCATTGAGATACTTCGGTTGTCCAGTCGGTCCGCCGACCGGTTCGGTTTCGTAAAGAGAACTCAACCGCACCGCTTGGATGGTGTCCGTTTGTCCCAGTGCGTACCAAGCACTGTCAAGCGTTTTATGCCGCTCACCCAAATTGGAACCAAAAGATAACAGGACGGGAAACATCATTGAACGCTTGCGTTTTAGCCGTGAAACGCGCTTAAACATCGGTGAGCATTTGCATAATCATTTTATCAAACGGCACCGCCGTCGATGTAATCGTGTAATTCAAACCATTGTCCACACCGTAACGTTTGATTTCGTTCAAAAATGCCGCAAACTTCTGTTTGTATCGGCGAACCATACTTTCACTGATCGTAACATCTTGAAATTTTTCCGTTTCGACATCGTGAAGTTGTATGTCCCCTTTGAGTGCCGGATTTGCCTCCCGCGCGTCATGAATTTGAATGAGATGCGGCTCATAATTCCGATACCGCAATGCGTCCAAACCTGGTCGGAAACCTTTTGGGTCGAAAAAATCGCTGACGACAACCACCAAACCGATGTGCTGTTTCTGCTGAACGAATTCGTTTATCGACGTTGCCAAGTCGGTCGTTGTGCCGACCGTTTCCAGTGATTCCAAGAACTGGATCAATTTCAAAATATGCTGTTTGCCGCGGATGGTCGGATAAATTTGGTACAACTGATCGGCAAAGGCAATGATACTGACTCGGTCGAGATCGGCAAGGGCAACGTAGGCGAGAGCGGCGGTTACTTGCCGGGCATAGTCGAATTTATTGGGGTTTCCAGCCGCCATACTTTTGGAGCAATCGAGTAGGAAATAGACGTTCAAATCTTTTTCTTCTTCAAATCGTCGGATTAGTTCGTGCCCGAATCGTGCGTAGACGTTCCAATCGAGATAGCGTAGATCGTCGCCGAAGTGGTAGTTTCGGTGGTCGGCGAAGACGATTCCGCTGCCCAATTGTCGGGCGCGTCGGTTCGCCAGCAGTTGCCCTTGAAAGGTACGTCGGGAAACGAGCGACAGATATTCCAGTTTTTTGAGGAAGGTGGAATCGAACATGGGAGTGCCCACATTATACTCTTTGCTGCCATAAAATGCACGGGGAACACGCCTTTTTTCGTGTTTTCGTGTATTTGTGTTAAAAACAACACTCTTTTTCACTGGGATGAAAATCGACCGACGACTTTGCAATCCTCCTGGGCGGTTGCGGAGACAGGGGCGGTATGATACACTCGACCGCTACAATAACAATCTTTGAGAAATATAGGTGTAACAATGATCTTTCGTTTCATGTCAGTAAGAGGTGATTCCCGCCCCAAGTCGCGGGTATATTTACTATCCAAAACAACAACGCTCCTACTCGTCCCCCTCGTTGCGGTGTTGTCCCTCGTACCGGGAAAAACCGGATTTTGTAATGAAAAAACCCGACCAAACGTCGTGTTCGTCCTTACGGATGACCAACGTTGGGATTGCCTCAGTTGTGAAGGACATCCTTGTCTGCAAACGCCACACATGGACCGCGTTGCCAAGGAAGGAGTACGATTTACCAATATGTTTGTAACCACGTCGCTTTGTTCGCCGAGTCGGGCATCCATGCTTTCCGGTTTGTACGCACATACACACGGTGTAACGAACAATTTCACCGATTATCCGGCAAACCTCCGCAGTTTTCCGCAGCAACTCCAGTCGGTGGGCTACGAAACCGCCTACATCGGCAAGTGGCACATGGACGAAAAAAACGATGATCCTCGTCCCGGTTTCGACTATTGGGCAAGCCATCAGGGGCAGGGAATGTATTACGATACGCCATTCAACATCAAC
>Ga0082212_10010891_pt1 | contig 11582 bp, 9 predicted proteins | sample TergutNt197P3_FD_71548 | JGI IMG/M metagenome (GOLD analysis project Ga0082212, IMG submission 71548) | Neocapritermes taracua P3 segment gut microbial communities from Petit-Saut dam, French Guiana - Nt197 P3 | ecosystem: Host-associated > Arthropoda: Insects > Digestive system > Gut ... | reverse complement strand
CTTGATGTACGTTGTCTTTACCAAGTATTTTGGCGAATTTCAACAACAGTCCACCGCTACCACAAGCGGGGTCGTAAACCTTGTTTACTTGTGTTTTGTATATTACTTCGCCTCGACTTTGCCAGTTTCCGGTCGCTGAGCCTGCGGTCATTGAACGTTGTCTAAATGTCGAATCGACCAATGTTATTTTTGCCAACAATTCGGCAACTTCCTGCGGGGTGTAAAACTCGCCTCCCGATTTGCCTGCATTGCTGGCGTACATCGTCATCAAAAACTCGTAGGCATCGCCAAAAGCATCAATGCTGTTATCCTGAAAATTGCCAAGATTTAACTCGCCGATTGCATCAAGAAGTTTTACCAAAAGTTCGTTACGTTTTGGAACGGTAGCGCCAAGTTTATTGCTGTTTACGTCCACATCGTCAAACAATCCTTTCAAGTCGTTTTCGCTGTCGAAGCCCATTGCCGAGCCTTCGATATTTTTGAAAACACGCTCTAATGTTTCGTTCAGGTTCTGGTCGTTTTTTGCTTTTGCCTGCACATTTTCAAACAATTCAGACGGCAGAATGTAAAAACCTTTTTCTTCGGTGGTGGATTGGCGTGCGTTTTCAGCCATTTCGTTCGGTAGTTGAGCGTAGTCGAAACTATCGTCTTTCAACGCCTGTCGGGTTTTTTCGTTCAAATAGTTGGTAATATTTTCGCTGATAAAGCGATAAAACAAAAACCCAAGCACGTATTGCTTGAAGTCCCAACCATCAACCGCCCCGCGCAAATCGTTGGCTATTTTCCATATTGTGCGGTGTAGTTCTGCTCGCTGTTGTTCTCTATTCATTATGAATTAATTCATTAATACTATTTACGTTTGAAAATATGTTTTTTTTCTACCTTCACTTTTCCCCCTCTTTTCGTAATAGTTCTGTTTCCACACTATCTATTTTTCAGTCTTACCAAATTTACTTGCCGATACAGAATTTTGAAAAAATATTACCGAGAATATCATCTGAGGTGATTTCGCCGGTAATTTCGCTGAGGTAATGGATACATTCGCGGATGTCTTGGGACAGGAAGTCGCCGGACAGGTTGTTTTGCAGACTTTCAATAACGTTTTTGATGGCCGACAAGGCTTTACTAAGGGCTTCGTAATGGCGGATGTTGGTGACAATCACATCGTTTGCTTTGCATGACGGAAACTGAATAAATTCAAGAATGGTACTTTTTATCTGCTCAATATCAGCAGGGTCTTTGCATGAGATATGGATTGGCCATACATTGTCGGATATTTGAATCGGGCTTCGGTGTGCTATATCATTTTTTGTTCCGATTATCAGGAAAGGTTTTTGAAATTTTTGCAGCCATTGGCAGGTTGCAGTCAGATCATTCGGATCATCCTCGACTGTCAAATCAAACAGATAAAGGATGATTGCCGCTTTCTCTGCTTTTTCTAAGGTACGTTGTATGCCCAGCGCCTCAATGCGGTCGTTGGTATGTTGGCGGATTCCGGCGGTATCGATAAATCGAAATAACTGTCCTCCGATGGTTAAGGTTTCTTCGATGGTATCGCGGGTTGTGCCGGGTATATCGGAAACAATGGCGCGTTCTTCATTCAGTAATGCATTGAGTAAGGTTGATTTACCTGTATTCGGTTTGCCGATAATGGCTACGGGGATGCCGTTTTTGATGACATTGCCAACATTAAAAGAATCGGTCAGGCAGGAAACCTTCCGGTGTATGCTTTCGGCTAATGTCAACAGTTGTGTGCGGTCGGCAAATTCGACTTCTTCTTCTGCAAAGTCAAGTTCCAGTTCTATCAGCGACGTAAAATCAAGCAACTGCGTGCGAAGCTGCTTCAGTTCGTCGGAAAATCCTCCGCGCATCTGATTCACAGCTAATTTATGCATTCCGGCAGATGTGGATGCAATCAAATCGGCAACCGCCTCTGCCTGACTTAAATCCATTTTGCCGTTTAGAAATGCGCGTTGCGTAAATTCACCCGGATGCGCTGTCCGTGCGCCGTTTTCGATAAGTAAACGGAGCAGTTGCTGTTGAATATAGGTTGATCCGTGACAGGATATTTCGACGGTATCTTCGCTGGTATAAGAGTGGGGCGCCCGAAAGATAGTAGCCAATACCTCATCGAGGGTTTCGTTATCGGAACAGATAGACAAAGGGGATGCTGAAACAAGTTCAGCATGACGTTGGCCAGGTGTTTCGTTTTTGGTTCGGATGGTACCAAAAACAACTGTATTGGCAGGGTAGTCAGAAAGGTTTTTTCGTTGCTTACCGGTTTTTTCCGAATTTGAGATCGTAAGACCGTAAGACCGTAAGACCGCAAGACTTTTTTCAGTTTCCTCTACTTGGGCGACCATACAGGGTTCGCCCCTACAATCTTCTGTTTTATTCGTAATTCGTAATTCGTAATTCGTAATTGTATTTCCCTTTTTCCCCGGAGTGAATAACTTGTCGCAAATCGGAATTGCATCCGGCCCGGACACACGAATGATTGCTACTCCGCCGGTTCCGGGCGGAGAAGAAACAGCACAAATGGTATCCTGAGCATGGGTGTGAATCATCAAAGTTCGATTAACTCATACCGTTGCGTTCCGACACCTATCTTTTCGGCATGTGCCAAACAACTTTGCCAGGTTGCATCGGGATGGATAAGCCTGAATTTATCTTCGTCTGTCAAAGTTTTTTGGGGGTGTATATCTGTCAACAGACTATTCGGAAGCGCCGAAGCCTTCTTTACCAAATCTGCACATACCTTATCCAGCGCAACAGGGTCGAACGAAGCAGCAATCCCTAAATCCGGCACGATGGCTGCATCGTTATGATCCCAGCAGTCGCAATTAGGCGATACATTCATGATAAAATTGACATGAAAATTCGGCTTGTCGGACAAGACCGCTTTCGTATATTCCGCAATCTTGCGGTTGAGTTTCTCGATCGATTCATCCCAGCCGGTCACGGCTGCATCGTACTGGCAAAGCGCTATACATTGTCCGCATCCCACACATTTTGCATTGTCGATAGCTGCAATCATATCTTTTCCGATATGGATGGCATTGTGTGCGCAATATTTTTCGCAAATCCTGCATCCTGTACAGTTTGAACGGTTGATAACCGGCTGTGATGATGAATGTAAATCCAATTTTCCTCCCACACTGGCCGATCCCATGCCCAGATTTTTCAATGCGCCGCCGAAACCTGCCTGTTCGTGTCCTTTGAAATGATTCATCGAAATGATGATATCGGCATCGACAATGGCGGCGCCGATTTTAGGCTCGCGGCAATATTCACCGTCAATCGGTACGACTCGATAGTCGGTACCTTTCAATCCGTCGCCGATTATCACATCGCATTTGGCCGAGAGTGGGTTAAAACCGTTTTCCATGGCAGTCTGTAAATGATCGACCGCATTGGAACGGCCACCTGAATACAATGTGTTGCAATCTGTCAGGAAAGGTTTCCCGCCTAAGCCACGAATGATTGTAACTAATCGCGCCACATAATTCGGACGGATATAAGCCAAATTTCCCGGTTCGCCAAAATGAATTTTGATGGCTACAAACTTATTTTTGAAGTCAATGGTTGATATTCCGGCTCGTGTAACGATCCGTTCCATTTTCTTTAACAGATTGTTAGTCGGATTGGTACGTAAATTTGTGAAATAAACTTTAGATGATTCCATATGATTTATTTATATTTTTGAGCGTAAAGATAATCATTAATTAATTATTAACTATTAATCATTATTAAAAATTAGCAAGAAGGTATGTCTTATGTGCTGTCAAATTGACAGTATTTAAGTTTGGTATTTATTTTGTTCTGTTTATGGAAAAAAACTTCTATGAACTTAAATAATTTTACAATTAAATCCCGAGACGCCGTAGAACAGGCCGTCCAGTTAGCCTCTCAATACAACCAACAGAGTATTGAGGCAACACATTTATTGAAAGCTGTTTTGGTAACAGGAGAGGAAATAGGCCGCTTTTTGTTTCAGAAATTAGGTATCAATACGCAGGTTATCAGCAAGGAGATAGACCGTCAGATTGGCAGTTATCCGAAAGTTTCCGGAGGAGAGCCATTTCTGAGTCGGGAGGCCAATGCTGTTATTCAAAAGGCGATTGATTATTGCGCGAAGATGGGCGACAGGTATGTTTCGCTGGAACATCTGATTTTGGCGTTGTTGACCGAAAAAAGCGCCGCTTCGCAAATCCTGAAGGATGCCGGAGTGACGGAAAAAGATCTGCGTATGGCGATTGACGAATTGCGTAAAGGCAGCAAGGTAACAAGCCAATCGGCAGAAGATACATACGATTCGCTGAACAAATATGCGGTTAATCTGAACGAACGCGCCCGCTCGGGCAAGTTGGATCCGGTTATCGGGCGCGATGATGAGATTCGTCGCGTTTTGCAAATTTTGAGTCGTCGGACAAAAAACAACCCCATCCTGATAGGCGAACCGGGTGTCGGAAAGACCGCCATAGCCGAAGGGCTTGCCCATCGGATTGTGCGCGGCGATGTGCCCGAAAATCTGAAAAGCAAACAACTTTTTTCGTTAGATATGGGCGCCCTGATTGCCGGCGCCAAATATAAAGGTGAATTTGAAGAGCGACTAAAAGCAGTTGTCAATGAAGTAATTAAATCGGAAGGTGAAATCGTTCTTTTTATCGACGAGATACATACGCTTGTCGGCGCAGGGAAAAGCGAAGGTGCGATGGATGCAGCCAATATCCTAAAACCTGCGTTGGCTCGTGGCGAACTGCGTTCCATCGGCGCTACTACGTTGGATGAGTATCAAAAGTATTTTGAAAAAGACAAGGCGCTTGAACGCCGGTTCCAGACCGTTATTATTGACGAACCTGACGAAGCCGATACGATATCCATCCTGCGTGGCCTGAAAGAAAAATACGAAAATCATCATAAGATACGAATCAAAGACGATGCGCTTATCTCGGCCGTTCAGTTGTCAATCCGTTATATTACAGACAGATTCCTTCCTGACAAAGCGATAGATTTGATGGATGAAGCCGCTGCGCGATTGCGTATTCAGGTTGATTCCGTACCCGAGGCACTCGATGAAGTTTCGCGCCGTGTCAAGCAGTTGGAGATTGAACGCGAAGCTATCAAGCGCGAAAACGATGTGCCCAAATTGGAGTTATTAAGCAAGGAAATTGCCGACTTGAAAGAAGAAGAAAAAAAGCAAAAAGCCAAATGGCAAAGCGAAAAGGAATTGATTAATCAAATTCAGCAACATAAGATTGATATTGAGGACCTGAAGTTTGAAGCCGAAAAAGCCGAGCGTGAAGGTGATTATGGCAAGGTGGCAGAAATTCGTTACGGAAAATTGAAAGAAAAAGAAAAACAAATTGCCGACATTCAGGACAAATTGCATGAAATGCAGGGTGGCGCAGCCATGATTAAGGAGGAAGTGGACAGCGAAGATATTGCCGATGTAGTATCGCGTTGGACAGGTATTCCGGTTAACAAGATGATGCAGAGCGAACGTGAAAAACTGTTGCACCTTGAAGACGAGCTTCACAAGCGGGTGATTGGACAGGAAGAGGCCATTACGGCGATTGCCGATGCCGTTCGCCGAAGCCGTGCAGGTCTGCAAGACCCCAGACGCCCGATCGGTTCGTTTATCTTCCTTGGTACGACCGGCGTAGGTAAAACGGAGTTGGCAAAAGCTTTGGCCGAATACCTGTTTGACGACGAAAATATGATGACACGCATTGATATGAGCGAATATCAGGAAAAATTCAGCGCCAGCCGGTTGGTGGGCGCTCCTCCGGGTTATGTGGGTTATGACGAAGGTGGACAATTGACCGAAGCCATTCGCCACAAACCTTATTCGGTCGTCCTGTTTGATGAGATTGAAAAGGCGCATCCGGATGTATTTAATATCTTGTTGCAGGTGCTGGACGACGGACGCCTGACTGATAATAAGGGACGTACCGTAAATTTCAAAAATACGATAATCATCATGACCAGCAATATGGGTTCGTCACTGATTCGGGAAAACTTTGAAACGATGACGGCTGAAAATCGGGAACAAGTCGTAGAAAGTACACGAGGTCAGGTATTGGATTTGCTGAAAAAGACGATACGCCCTGAGTTCTTAAACCGTATTGATGAAGTTATTATGTTTACTCCGTTGGATGAAAACGAAATTTTCCGTATCGTCGGTTTGCAACTGCAAGGAATCCAAGCGATGTTGGAAAAAAACGGAATTGAAATCCGCTTTACCGACACCGCCAAAACGTTGATAGCCGAAAAAGGCTTTGATCCGCAGTTCGGCGCCCGTCCGGTAAAAAGGGTTATTCAGGCACTTGTATTGAACGAATTATCCAAACAAATGCTGGGCGGAGCCGTTGATCGCAGCCGTCCGATAATTATTGATACAGACGAAACCGGGTTGGTATTTGAAAACTGACATGAGAAATTGATTGGAATACAATATAAATATCTATTTTTGTACTTCAATTTTAATCAAAAATCAAATGAAACGATTCACTTTTATTGTTTGCTTTGTGCTGTACACATTTTCGTTGAGTGTTGTACGTGCGCAGGATGAACGCCTTAAAGTTATAGCCGATTCGTTGCACCGTACCTTTATATCCATTGATACGCACAACGACGCTTCTATCAGGATCAACAATCCCGATCGCGCTTCATCGTCTGTAGGTCAAGTCTCTTTTCCATTGATGAAAGAGGGAGGCGTTGATGTCGCCTTTTTTGCCGCATACATCGCTCAGGGGCCGCGCACTGTGGATGGACATCGACGTGCTTTCGAAAATGTTGACAACCAATTGAAAGGATTAAAGGCATACTTACAAAAACATGCCGTGGAAGCAGAATTAGCCTATACGCCCGATGATATGAAACGAATCAAACCGACCGGACGATCCACGATGGTACTCTCTATCGAAAACGGCTACTGTTTAGGCAACGATATCTCCAAAGTGAAGTATTTCTCGGATTTGGGTGTACAAATGATGACTATTTGCCACAACGGTAATAACGACGTATGCGATTCCTATCGCGATACCGTACAATACGGCGGCCTTTCTCCTTTTGGACGGGAAGTGATTAAAGAGATGAACCGTTTGGGCATGATGATTGATGTGGCTCATGCTTCCAAGGCAACCGTTTTGGAAGTGGTGGCCTTAAGTGAGCATCCGATAATGACCAGCCATTCGGGTGCATATACGCTCTACAACAACCTGCGCAATGTATCGGACGAAGAAATCCTGGCAATTGCCGCCAAAGGAGGGTTGATTCAAGTGGGCATCGGCTCCTTTTTCCTCTCTCCTCTGCCCAAAACGGAGGTTTCTGTTAAACATATTGTCGATCACATTGATCATGTGGTCAAATTAGCAGGCATCGAACATGTAGGGATTGGATCTGACTTTGATGGCGGAGCAGGCGTGTCGGATTGTAACAGCATGGGCGATATGAAAAACATTACGGTTGAACTCTTGCGCAGGGGCTACACCCATGATCAGATCGCTATGATTTGGGGAGGCAACGTGATGCGGATGATGGAGCAGGTACAAAAGAAGAAACTTTGATGCGAGCGTGATAAACATTTTATAAAAAAACTCCTCTCATTGTGCGATGAAGCAAAAAAACATTGTATGTTATTTATTGATTGTATTGTTTTGTCTGACTGCATGTTCAAGAAAACAATACGGCATCAAAAGCGTTACAGGCTATTTGGTTGAAATGAACAGCAGTCTGGATGCTGATGCCGACCTTGAAATGCGGTCGCTTGTTCAATTCTACAAAACAAAATTAGATGCCGGAATGAACGAAGTCATAGGTGAAACGGCCCAAGCGCTAACGAAATCAGGACAGCAAAGTGTCTTGGCTAACTTCACGGCAGACGCGATGCAGGAATATGCAACCGAGTTGTGGGGTTCGGTTGATTTTGCCGTCATCAACAATGGCGGACTTAGGACAACGCTCAATCAAGGGCCTGTCACATTAGGCAATATGTACGAGATCTACGCATTCGAAAACACTTTGGTGTTACTTGAACTGCCTGGGAAAGCCGTCAAACAATTATTTGATGATTTTGCACAGAGAAAGATAGAGGGATTTTCAAAAAACCTCCTACTGACGCTTCAAAACCAATCCGTAGCATCAATCACCATTGGCGGTAAGCTATTGGATGAAACAGCTGTTTATCGCGTAGCTACCGTAGATTACTTGGCGGAAGGAAACGACGGGATGGAAGCGTTTACGCAAGCGACAGACTACACGGATTCAAATATTACTTTGCGTGATGCGATGATAGAATATGTCAAAAAAATAACTGCCGAAAATAAAATAATCAATGCAAATCCCGATAACAGAATTGAAAATAAGGACTAAAATATGGCTGTTGCTGCTTGTAATTCCTTTTTTACTTACAGCGCAAGAAAAATCATTGGTAATATTGCATTTCAACGATACGCATAGCCGGATTGAGCCGATGCCTCCCAACGACGCCCGAAACCCGGATATAGGAGGCGTCGTTCGTCAGGCTTCCTACATCAGGGATGTTCGTAAAGAGGCAAAAAATGTATTTGTTTTTCATAGCGGCGATATGGTGCAGGGAACGCCTTTTTTCAATGTTTTTGAAGGTAATACGGAAATTGATGTAGCCAATCGATTGAAAATGACCGCCGCTTGTTTGGGTAATCATGAATTTGACAACGGACCGGATTTTATGGCACGCATGATTCGTCGTGCGAATTATCCTTATATCACAACCAATCTCGACTTTACAGGAACGCCGTTAGAAGGCCTTACAAAAAAGTATCATATCATCAAATGCGACGGACTGAAAATCGGAATCATTGGGTTGACGATTGATCCTGACGGTTTGGTGTCGAAGAAATACTCCGACAGCGTGAAATACCTCGATCCTGTTGAATCGGCAAACCAAACGGCAACCTTTTTGAAAAACAGGAAAAAGTGTGATTTGGTGATCTGCCTCTCGCATTTGGGTTTTTATCCCGGCGAAACTCCTCTGGGAGATAACACCTTAGCTAAAAAAAGCCGCAACATAGACATTATTTTAGGCGGGCATAGCCATCTCTTTTTCCGGGAACCCGACCGGCAAATAAACCTCGACGGCAGAGAAGTGATTATTCAGCAGTCCGGCGCTTACGGCCTAAACATCGGCAGATTGGATGTTGTGATGGAGAAAGTAAAATAAATAATGTATTACACCGAAAGAATCACTTAAACCTTTCAACGTATCTTAAAAACTCTTTCGCCGTATAGTCAAGGTTTTGTATGGAGCCGCCTCCTTCCAGTACTTCGCACATTTCGTAAACAAGATAGCCTTGGTAGCCGATTTCTTTCAATGTACCGATAAATGTATCATAATCAATGACTCCTTTGCCCATTTGGGTGGCGCGCATCACAGGGGTATCCGGAAGATAATTGGTCAGATAGTTATCATACCTGTAACGTGGCATCCTTACATAATCCGCTGCAATGGTCATGGCAATATAAGGTTTCAACTTGTGGATGGATGCTTTGATTTCTTCTTTAGACAAACCTTCCAGGTTAGGCGACCAGGCATCCCAACCCACTTTGACATTGGGCATATTGATTTCATTTATCAACCAGTACATTTCATCGTGATGCAATGCAATATCGTGGTGATTTTGAACGACTATGGTTACGCCGTATTTTTGTGCCTCCCTCGCTGCCATTCGCAAGCCTTCGACTACGGTAGCATATTGACGATCATAAGGGACGCCGGGACGTTCATAGCCGGTAAAAATACGTAAAATGTTCGTTCCCAAGTCGGCAGCCATTTCTGCTACTTGTCCGATATAGGCAGCCTGAATCTCGGTATGAGGAATGCCGGGTTTGTCGATTCCTGCCGTAAAATCGGAATAACCGGCCAGCCCAACTAAAGTAAGTCCAAGTTCTTCAATCCGTTTCTTTAATTTGGCACGGGCTTCTTTATCGTATTCAAGCGGAGACAGATGCGGTTTTTTTGCCATCAGAACTACTCCGTCGTAACCTAATTCCTTGGCTTTGAGCAGAAATTCATCGACCGTCAGTGTTGCCTGTCCACGCCAAACCCCTGCATAACCAATCGAATGTAAACAAGTTTTGACTTTAAAGTCTTGGGAATTACCGGTAGGCAACGGTTGTGCTGTTCCGGATACTGTCATTAATACGATTGATAGTACAATCAAGGTTATCAGTCTATCAGTTTTCATACACTTTTGTTTTTTTTGAGCGCTGCAAATTTACGAATTTGCGCCGATATTGCAAAAACGCAAGAGCGCAAGAATCCAAGATTTTTCCGAAATTTTCTCACAAATTTGCATTTTTGTGTCAAATTACCGATGTGAGACAAAAACGCAAAAAAAAGCAACACAAACGAAATGACATTAAAAAACAACAAACTATTTTTGCAAAACGGACGAATTTACAATGATATAAACTAATGCTTCAAGACAACTTTAGAAGATTGTTATATTTGTAAGTTATTATTGGACAATGAAAAACAAGTACATAAAAGTTGTGTACATTTCTGAGCGTAAAACCAAAGAGATTATTCGTTTTTTTCAGCCTTGATATTGAGGCCAAAAAAACGGCAGAATTGACAAGCATTTCGCGTCAAACATCGCGACAACGAATTCGCCACCGGACACAGTCATATCAACGAGATTGAGAACTTTTGGAGACTTTGTAAAGTCCGGCCGGCTAAGTTCAGAGGAGTACATAAGCATACTTTCTATTTGCATATTAATGAATGTAAATTTAGATACAACTACAGAAATTAAAATATTTATTTATCTTTGCTCAAAAAAAATAGAAATCGACACTTAAAGTTGTCTTGAACCAAACTAAAATATGACAAAAAGAATTTTAATGTATTCCGTGATTGCACTGCTTTTAGCAGGGTGTTTTACTTGCCAAAATAAAAATCGGGACGTGCAACTTTCCGGACGTTTTGTGCACCACGTTCTTTTTTGGCTTGTTGAGCCTGAAAATCCGAATGCCCGTACCGAGTTCGAAGGCGCATTACGCGACCTTGCTTCGATCGATCTTGTAGTGGCCAATCATATTGGCATTCCCGCTGCAACCAACCGTGATGTAATTGAAAACACCTATACCTACTCCATGGTGCTGACTTTTGCAAACAAAACAGACCAGGATACCTACCAAACCCATCCCGACCACCTGAAATTCATTGAAAAATTCGGCCACTTATGGAGCAGGGTAATGGTAATAGATACCGAGTCTATTGCACATTAAGACGATCATGTCACAGGGTTATCAACCGACGAATTAAAGAATTCAAAAAAAAATACTAAAAAAGGGCTTGACGTATGGAAAAAAACTGTATTTTTAGGCCAAATTAAACGCTTCATTTAATCGATAGTTTTCTCTTAATTGGGCTTTCAAAAATGGTGCTGATTTTATCTGTGTAGGTATGTTCGATTTTCAGATAGTGAACGACGTTAATATTTGTTTGGATGTACTTGAAAACCAAAAAAACCGACAACGCACTTGGTATGGATGAAGCGATCGTATGATTGCAAGACTGTGAGATCAAAAAAACA
>Ga0082212_10010889_pt1 | contig 11583 bp, 8 predicted proteins | sample TergutNt197P3_FD_71548 | JGI IMG/M metagenome (GOLD analysis project Ga0082212, IMG submission 71548) | Neocapritermes taracua P3 segment gut microbial communities from Petit-Saut dam, French Guiana - Nt197 P3 | ecosystem: Host-associated > Arthropoda: Insects > Digestive system > Gut ... | reverse complement strand
TGAAATTCAAAAGTGCCGCAAACACCTTATTTTCAAGGATAAATCCTAATACGCCCGGAGGGATTCGAACCCCCAACCCTCGGTTCCGAAGACCGATGCGCTATCCAGTTGCGCCACGGACGCTCTCGCACAATCGCATTCAGTCTAACACTAACCACAATAAGAGTCAAGCGTGAAACAGATCGGACTGTCCCGGAAGGGTACGCTCAAATTTAGTCGCACATTCATTTTACCTGTTTCCAGTATTTTTTCCACTGGTCACAGTAGCGTATGGCACAGAGCGTCGCCATTCGATTGAGTCGGGTACGACGTGAGGAAAAAGCCGCCGAGCAACAAAGAGCAACATCATTCGCGAAAGCAACTGCTACGCTTGATAGACACAGAATAGGCAGAAAGCCGAAGTGAAAACGAACAAAACACAATTTACCCTGCCGTAGCGAATGCTTGACATTGTAGAAATATAATGATAAACTGGACCACGCAGTGCGTTCTTTTACTCTCTCTAACGATCCCATGAAACGATCAACATTGACTTCTCTGTTTTTTTGCCTGTTGCCTTGTACGCTTCTTGCCTTTGAACCAGTGGACACGAAGTTAGTCACCTCCGACGACAAACCGATCCCCCTCAACGTCGATGTGTCGGGAGTGGTCGATCTCTATTTGGTCGCCACGTATGGGGACGATAACTACGCTTGCGATAGGGCAATATGGGGAGAACCGACACTTTTCGACACCAACGGCAATGCCGTGCGGCTCACAACGCTTAAACCTGTGGACGCAAAGGTCGGCTGGGGGGAACTACTCATCGACAAAAATCATCAAGATCATCCGCTCTCCATCGCAGGAGAATCGATCCCATTCGGATACTGGGCGCACGCACCCTCTATCCTGCATTTCAAATTAGACGGAAAGTATATCCGATTCGAAGCCAAAGTCGGTCTCGATACCGGTTCGGGACCCGGCACCGTTGTTTTTCAAATTCGGGACGAACCGGTCCCCTATCCTAGCGTCGAAGAATATACGAAAAATTATCCGGGATCAACGCAAGTACCGCCCCCGACCGTTCCGCCCGTGGATCAAACAACGTTTGAATTCAACTCTCAAGCGGCACAAAAACTGCTTGACCAGGGGATTACCGAACTTCTGTTCATTCGCCGAGTAACCGGTACTTCCAGTCATGTTTACACCGAACACGTCGATAGCCGCTGGGCTCCCGGCGGGGGAATTTGTGTGCTCGACTTGAAAACCGGAAAAGTGCGTGACCTCGTTCCCGAACTCACACAAGAAGGGGTGGTCAGTTGGCTTGATCTTTCCTTCGATGCCAAAAAAATTGTTTTCGATTTCAAGCCGGGTCCCCACGAAGGCTACCGGATTTACGAAGTTGATGTCGATGGCACCAACCTTCGGCAATTAACGTTTCCCGAAGTGAACGAATCTGAACTCGTGCAAAAATACAGAGGCGGGTATCATCATGGAACCGACGACACTGACCCCTGCTATCTGCCTGACGGCGGAATCGTTTTTTCAACGACTCGCTGCCAATTCAGTGTGCTGTGCGATTTGAGCGACACGTTTACGGTCAAGAATCTTTATCGCATGAATGGCGACGGAACAGAGATGCGTCCGTTATCGATCAGCGCATTGAGCGAAGCAACGCCGACCATTCTGTCCGATGGACGAATCCTGTACCATCGCTGGGAATATGTCGATAAGGCGGCAGGAAATGCGAAAGCACTTTGGAGCATGAATCCCGACGGTTCCGGTACTTCCGAAGTCTATGGCAACACGATTTCCTATCCCGAAACGATGATTCAAGCCCGAGAAATTCCCCATGAGCGGAATAAGATTGTCATGATCGGTGCGTCTCATTGTTGTCCCAACAATGGCATTGGCACCGTGATTGTGGTCGATACCTCGCAGAGCATCCGCAGTCCCGGCTCGATGCGTTACATCACCGATGAGGTGGCAATGTTCCATCATAACGGCTTTCATTTCAAAAACGATCACGGCGGTTGGGACCATGATATGACCGGTAAACCGGGCAGGCTTTTCCGAAATCCCTATCCGATTTCTGGGGAACTTTTTATCGTTTCGCACAAACCGAAAGGACTGAACTGGGATGAGGTCAATGGTTACGATCTCGCTCTGCTTGACGGACAAGGCAGGGAAACGGTCTTGCTCAAAGACCCTGCGGTTTCGGTTTGGCATCCCTATCCCATTGTGCCGCGTGAGCGTCCGCCGGTTCTCGTGGGAGGAGCGGTTGATCCCGAACTTGCCGCCAAAGGACTCGCACGATGTGTGGTCTCCGATATCTATGTCGGCATGGAAAACGTCAAGCGAGGCGACGTAAAGTACATTCGGATTCTCGAACAACTTCCTCGTCCGTGGTCGGCACGTAAAAGTTATCTTGACGACAATGCCGGTACAACTCACGCACACAGTGCGATAGGAACCGGCTTGTTGAGTGTCAAGGTTCAGCATGGAGTTGTTCCTGTCGAGGAGGACGGCAGTGCTCATTTTCTTGTACCGGCAAGAAAGGCGATTTATTTTCAAGCATTGGACGAAAACTACTGTGCTATCCAGACGGAGCGGACGTATGTCAATTACAATCCTGGCGAGGTACGGAGTTGTATCGGTTGTCATGAAACGCCGGATGTGGCTCCACCGTACACCGCTGCTCAGCCGAAGGCATCTCTCCGCGCGGCTTCGATGCCGGGTCCGCAGCGAACTCAAACGGAAGCACGCCGGGTATTCAATTACGACCAGCATATTCAGCCGATATTGAATAAACATTGTGTCTCATGTCATGGCGAAGACGAAATGGAATCCGATCTCGATTTACGCGGGACCCCCGAGGCGACGTACAGTGTTTCCTATCATGCGCTCAATCAGATTGCCAAGACGGAGCGGCAGTTACTCGGCTTTCGGATGTATAGGGATGAAGATTCGCCGATGAATGACATTGAATACATTCCGCCATACCAGACGGGAGCATTGTCGAGTCCGCTTGCCGCGATGATTGATGGTCGTCTGCGAACTTCACTCAACAATCCTACGGTGAACCAATATACGGCAAAACTGGCGGAAGTACACGTCGATTTGAAGTTAAGCGAAGCGGAAAAATTGATGATTACAAATTGGCTTGACCTGAACTGTCAGTATCATCCGTCCTATTGGGGACGCTTGCATTCGCGGTTTAAGGACGAGCCGGATTTTCGCCCGGCATGGACTTTCGAAGAAGTGCAGGAATTGATGTTCAAACGTTAACAGTAACGTAAGGAACTGTCCCCAAATTAAGGCTTCCGCCCGAAAATGTCATGCCGTTTTCGTCATTCCTGCGTAGGCAGGAATCCAGACAGAAGACTTTCATATCTACTCTCTGGATTCCCGCTTTCGCGGGAATGACGGTATATTACTTTTCGGCGAAAGCCTAAGCCCGTATGTTTCGACAAAATTGCCCTGAAACAGCGTTCGTGATGAACAGAAATGCCGAAATAGTTTGGGAACTGTTCCACACTACAATCCTCCTGTTGAATCCCGTGGATTTCCTGCTATAATTACGCCAATACTGCCATGTTCAACTGTCCCGAGCCATCCGTTTCTGGTTATTTCCAACGGAAACGTTACATTGATTTTCCTATTGCACTGTTGATGTCAATCATTGCGTTGCCAATAATTGCCGTTGCAGTGTTGCTCGTTCGGTTGACGTCGCGGGGTCCCGGCCTGTACAAACAGGTTCGGATCGGTCTTGAAGGCAAGCCGTTCACGATTTACAAAATTCGGTCTATGCGAGTCGATGCCGAAACTGCCACTGGAGCGGTCTGGGCTGCACGGAAAGACAAAAGGATTACCTTTATTGGAAAAATCCTTCGCCAAACCCACATCGACGAACTGCCGCAACTTTACAATGTTTTGCGGGGCGAGATGGACATTGTCGGTCCAAGACCGGAACGTCCCGAATTCGTGACCGAATTGGAAAAACGGATTGACGGTTATTCTTATCGTCTCTACGTAAAACCGGGCGTAACAGGACTAGCACAACTCAATCAGGATTCCGATATTGATTTGAATGATGTTCGGCGCAAGTTGGTTTTCGACTTCGATTACATCGAACACTGTTCGTTTTGGTTCGATATGCGTTTGCTTTTTTGTACATCGCTGAAAGCGGTGTGCCTCTGCCGTCCACCGGTGATGAAAATTTTTGGAGTGTTTCGTGAGGTCATAAAATCTTCTTGGTCGGAGAAATTATTGCCCATCACTTACGCTACCCCCAGGGACGAAGACAGACTCTCCCAAATTCTTATGAAACGATCCATGGTGTGAGAGGGAGGGCGGCAATTTAGGGGAGACAACGCAGTAATTCACTCATTTACCGGTATTCCGCATTCACCACGAGTTAAGGGTATCTCTAAAAATTCCTTCTGGCTTCCCTTTTTGATTATCCTCTTCTTTGCGCCATTTGCGTAAATCCTTGCGCCCATTGCGGTTAAGACTTTAACGCAACGATCACAAAGGAGACGCAAAGGAAATTATCAGAGGTTCCCATAATGAAGTTGGGCATTATGGAAACGCTCTGGCTACTGAGGATGTTTTGTCCTAAAAATAAGGTTGTTTTCTCGTCTCATTGCGCTGGAGTACTAGGAAACAGTAATTTTTTTAATGACATCCCCTTCTTTGACACGGTCAACAATCTTTTGCCCGTTAATGACTTTCCCGAAAACAGTATGCTTGCCATCCAGCCAGGGACACGGAACATGGGTAATGAAGAACTGCGAACCATTGGTATTCGGACCGGCATTTGCCATCGAAAGGATACCGGGACAGTCATGCTTCAGGTCGGGATGAAATTCATCTTCAAACTCATAGCCAGGACCGCCTGTTCCATTGCCTACAGGGCACCCGCCCTGGATCATAAAATCGGCAATGACACGATGAAATGTGAGTCCATCATAAAAACCTTCGCTTGCAAGTTTCTCAAAATTGGCACAAGTGACCGGCGTTTTACCGTCGAAGAGTTCCAGTTTGATTTTACCACGCTTCGTGGAAATGACGGCTGTTTTCATAAATTACAAAGGGTAAACTGCCCTAAACGAAGGAACATTGTAACGCATTTGCAATCGTAATCAATGTGCACCCTCCGGCTACCGGCTACTGACCAGTGATTTCCGTTCCGACTCCCATACTGGTAAAGATTTCCAGCAGGAGGGCATGCCGAAGACGACCATTGATAATGTGAATCTTATTTACTCCCCGTTCCAATGTTTCCAAACACGCCTGAATCTTCGGAATCATTCCGCCGACAATGGCTCCCGATGCCAACATTTGCCGAGCCTTTTCTGCGGTAATGGAATCAATCATCGAATTCGGATCGTCAGGGTCTGTCCGCAAACCATTGACTTCACTGACATAGACCAGTTTTTCGGCTTGGAGTTCTTTGGCAACGGCGGTGGCGGCGGTGTCCGCATTAACATTGAGTGCCTGTCCCGAGCCGTCATCCATGAGAGCAACGGACGGAATGACCGGAATGATGGCTTGTTCGCACAACCTGCGGATCGGTTCTGTATCCACCCGGGTGATGGTTCCTACCCAACCCATATCGACCTCGGCACCATGTTCATTGGTCAACGCCAGTTTCTCGCCGAACAACACATTGGAATCAAAACAAACGCCCACTGGTTTTGCTTGTCCTTCAAATAAGTTGATTTGCTGAACCACATGTTCGCAGATTTCTTTGCCGAGCACTCGTTTCACGATGTCAAGTGATGCCGAATCGGTATATCGCCTTCCCTGTATGAATCGGGGTTCGATACCCGCTGTGACCATGGCATCGCTGATGGCTTTCCCGCCGCCGTGAACGATGACCGGCTGCATTCCCACCGATTCCATAAAAACGGTATCGAGCAGAAGATGGGTCATTGCGGATTCGTCTTCCATGAGACTGCCGCCGATCTTGATGACCGTAATTTTGCCGCGATGTTGCCGAATCCACCGCATGGCTTCGATCAAAACATCTGCCTTTTCCATCGCTTGGTACATCATAGACGGAGGAGAGGGGAGAGGGGGCAAACAAGGGAGGTATTTTCCCATATTTTGGCAAAGTGTCAATAAGATGTGCTCAAACGTTTTTTATGAAGACAGAACCTCTGTTCCGTTCTGTCCATGATTGACCGCGTAATAATGTGAAAAGCGGCGTATGATCGACGGTGTGTGCCTCTATCTGGAGAATTTGATTTTGAGCAGCCAAATATTGAAGTAACTCATCGAGCAGATATTTTTTTATTCCTTTGTTATCAAAACTTGGGTGGACCCGTAGTTCGATAAGACTGGCAAGCCAAGTTCTCTCGTACATTGTTAACATGTTTCCTGTGTCGGGATAGGTAATACGAGTTCGCAACCGGGCGATGGGACGACCTGTCCGGGACAAAGATGCTGTTGCATCAAACCATATCCCGTTGGCAAGAGTACATCCTTCCCACCATGTTTTTGCCCTGGATGTTTCGTTGATTTCAATCTCGATTTCGCCATAATATCCGACAGTTTCTGCGGTGATGACCGGCACATAGTTTTGTAAATCAAGATGGAACCATGTGGTCGCTTGGTGAACTTGATAGTTTGCCTCGTGAAAAGCATTGATGACCGTTTTGTCTGAATGCAAAATTCCGACGGCTTCGCCGCCGCTGTAAAATGCAGTGTAAAACGGCACACTCGGCGAAGGAGACCCCCCGAAAATGGTTTGTGCGCCCGAACCTGAAAGATAATCTTCTCCGGCTCGAATCAGGGTTGTTGCAACACGGGATGCACCGGAATAGGTTGAGTCCACACACAGGAAACATATCTGACCAACGCTATAATCAAAAGAGTGTCCGGCATGATCGGGAGCAAATGATGTGTGAATGTACCCGACTGGTCTATCATCTTCAAAGGCGATCATGAGAGACCGGCGATCCAACATGGGCGGTCCAAGTATCTGCGTCTGTAACTGTTCAAGCGTAAGGGCGGGTAACGGAGCATGGGTATCCCGGCGGTGCGCATACCGCCAGAGTTCTAGAAGCCGGATCGGATCCTCATTGCGGAATGGACGAACGGACAGCATAACATTGAGTCGAAATCACAAACCGCCCAACACGGAACGTCGCATTATAGGAAGGTTAAAAGAAAAGTCAATCGTCGGGGCTATGGCGATATACTGAAAATGGGGACAAATTGGACGTTGTCATGCCGTTTTCAGCATATTGTGCGTCGCCCTCACCCCGGAATCGGCGGGCTTACGCCCGCCGCTCTTGAGCGATTTAACGCGACTATCAACCCTGCAAACAACATCGCTTTCGTCCCCCTCGGGAACACAGCACTCCCCCCAAAATCAACGTGAGGAAGAATACCACTATGGCACCCACTACCACAATCATGAACCGTTTCATCGGGTTGGGCTCCGAAGAAACCGCTTGAGACAGGGGAGTGATCCGACCGGGTGCCCGCTGCTCCGACTGAGTAGCAAGAATTCGATCATCGATCTGATCTAAAGTCTTCTCCACACGAGCCAATTGGGCTTGGCTAAATGCCACATTTGCTGCGCCCTCAGAACGGTCAACACTAAGTTGAAGTTGTTCGTCGTATTTTTTGCGCAATTCTGTTATCAGAATTTCCTGTGCCCGAATATCCTGCTTGAGAGACCACTCATTCATTTTTTCATTGAGTCGCATTGAAGCGAGCACATCCTGCATACCGCTACCATCGGCACTGAGCATGTCAGCCATATTCTTATCTATTTGCTCGATTTGTAAATCAATTTGTTTGATTCGAGGGTGGTCTGGGGAGGATTGCGAGAATGCCTCCTTTTGTTGCTGTAAGGCTTCGCGTTTTGCAGTTAGAAGGGCCAAATCAGGGGTTATCTGTGTGAGAACCTCCGCAGGGACGGTGTTCGGTTGCGCTATCCGCTCCTGAATGGCTTTCAGTTTTGCCTGCATAGAAACAAGTTGTGCTTCTGCCATATAGACATCCCGCAGCAAGGATTCGCCTTGCGCAAGTCCCCCTCCCAATCCTCCTTCAGTCGTCGATGTCGCTCCCTGACTCGCCGCCTTCTTGGTCTCTGCGCGAATACTTTCTTGAAGTTGCTGTACCATCTGGGCATGTCGCCGTCGCTCCACGTTAAGACTCAGCACCATTTTGTTGTCGGCATCCCGAGCGGTGTCCTCGACAAACCTAAGATAGGTTTCCGTAACGGCGTTGACAATTTTTTCTGAGGCATCTTGGGTATCGGTTGCGATGCTGACCGTTACGAGTTCCGATTCTCCTTCACGTCTCGCGCGGAGTTTCCTTGCAAGCCAAGCCCTTCTATCCCTTTGTTTGATGATGCAAGGTAATTTGGCAACTTCCGGGTCTTCCAGTGCCCTGTTGATAATCATCGGACTTTTCATTAAGGCAAGTTGCGTGTTCACAAAAGCGTCATATCTGCCCGTCGGAAAGACCGGCGAACTGACATCGAAGAGAAATTGCGGTTTTACCTCGCGAATTTGGATGACTGACATTGCTTCGTATTGGAGCGGAAAAACCCCATAGAGAATGACCGCTGCGATTGCAGCCAACACGAATCCCGTCAGAATGCGGCACTTGCAATGCCGGGGTTTGGGGGGATTCTCTTGAACGAGATGTTCCGAATTTTCTGTCATGATAGGATGGGGGGTTTGAGGAGACTCCGGCTTCATTGTACCACTTTTTTTTTTTATGGGAGAAGGGGGGGGGGGGGCGAAATTTACCCCCCCAGGCAGCCCGTTAAAATGTTTCCCGAATATAGTTTTCGCCGGAAATTAACAGGTGTCTTTTGTTGGTTCAATTTTCAGACTCCACGATGATAGCATGATTGATCGTCAAGTGTGTTGGTAATACGGCAGTAATATTCTGCCCGCTGACTGGCTTCGTGTAACATCATCGCATCTCTTGCCTCAAGTCCTTGTCGGCTTTACAATACGTGCAATGATTACCAAAATTACCGGTCAGTTGTCGGCACTTCATGAAGACAGTGCCATTTTATCCGCACCGCCATTTGAATACGAAGTTTTGATCCCCGAATACACCCGCCGGCATCTGCAAAGCGATCTCGGAAAAACCGTCTCGCTCCACACAATTTACTCACTGGACGGAAATCCTCAGGGCAAAATGTCGCCGCGTCTTATCGGCTTTCTCACCGAGGCGGAGCGACAATTTTTTGAACTGTTTTGTAGCGTCGATGGTGTCGGCACCAAAAAAGCTCTGCGAGCAATGGTACGCCCTGTCAAGGAAGTTGCTGAAGCGATTGAAGAGAAGGACGAAAAATTCCTTTCCAGTCTTCCCGGTATCGGGCCAGCAATGGCAGAGCGGATCGTTGCCAAACTCCGTCGTAAAGTTTCGAGGTTCGCCCTGCTAGTTGCCCGATCATTGCCCGAAGGGGAACAACGTATTGATGTCGTTTCGGAAACCTTTGAGGCATTGCTTGCTTTGGGACACAGCGAAGCGGATGCTCGTCGGCTTGTCGATGCGGCACTGCAAACAAAAACCAAATTCAAAGATTCCGCCGAGATGATCCAAGCCATCTACCAAAATAGTCGGTAGAGTATTCACACTCCGTCGACAAGTTTGGTTTTTCAGTCACCCCGGCGAAAGCCGGGGTCTAGAAAAGCAGGGTCAAAGTCTCACGTCTGGATTCTGGCTTGCGCCGGAATGGCGCTATTTATACGAACGTGTCGTCGGACTGTCTCGTGTGGTTCATGTTAAATTTCCCCTCTTGAAAATTGCGGTGTTATCCATTAGAATTGGTCAATGATTTCCGTGCTGGTGGAAACGATTTGTGCGTCCGAACTCGAAACCGACATCACGGACATCACCATCACCCCCGATGGACGTATCCGCTGTTTCGGACTTTCGCGGCAACTCCTTGCGCTTCTTTGCGAAACAGGATTGGCAGATGAACAACTGCAAAACCATTGGCAAACAATTCAACGTCAGGAAACCCAGACAACATGAGCCGTCCGCCGCAACAAACAAACAGTAATGCCCCTGATGCACTGCATGACATACCAAAAAAGCAGGAGGCGAATCTTTGTGCGCAGACGAAGGAACTCGATGTCTTGATCCGGGCAAGGTATCCGATCATCTACATTGAAACGTGGGAAGAAGAACGAGTTGAAAAAACACTCCGGGACATTGCCAAAAGACGGGAAAAGGATTTCTACATCTGGACGGTTACTGACGGACTCCTTCGCGGCGATCTCGAAACGCAAAAATCGTCTGGCAAAGCAAATAAAACGACTGATCCGATCATTGCACTGGATTCGTTGATCGACCACATGCAACCGGCAATTTATTTGATGAAAGATTTTCATCGGTTCACAGAGGAGAACCGCAATAATTTGGCGATTATCCGCAAGTTGCGAGACGTTGCCCATCATTTTCGGGATTCGTACAAAACCCTTGTCATCGTTGCACCGGCAACCCGAATCGCGGCGGAACTCTCCAAAGACGTAACAGTCATGCAGTACGCACTGCCGACAACGGACGATTTTTCCCGATTGCTCGACCGAATCGCCGACGATGTGAAAGATAATCCCCGTGTCAAAATTAACCTTTCAAAAGAAGACCGGGACCGATTGCTCAACGCCGCACGAGGATTGACGCTCAAAGAAGCGGAAAACGTTTTCGCAAAAACGCTGGTTCTCAATGGACATCTTGACGCTGCCGACATTTCGCTTATTTTTGGAGAAAAGCAGCAGATCATCCGAAAGAGCGGGTTACTCGAATACTACGAGTCACAGGAAACGATTCAAAATGTTGCCGGACTGGAAAATCTCAAGGCTTGGCTTGCGAAGCGGACGATTGCGTTAACGGTAGAAGCGGCACAATTTGGTCTTCCGGCACCGCGCGGCGTGTTGCTCCTCGGTGTTCAGGGGTGCGGTAAGAGTCTCTGCGCCAAAGCGGTTTCCGCCATGTGGGAACAGCCGTTGCTCCGTTTTGATCTTGGTCGGCTCTTCAGCGGACTGGTCGGTTCCAGTGAGGAAAATGTTCGCAGTGCGATTCACGTTGCGGAGAGTGTTGCACCGGCAATTTTGTGGATTGACGAAATCGACAAAGCCCTTGCCGGAACTGGCGGAAGCGGCGGCGACGGCGGGACATCGGCGCGGGTGTTCGGGACGCTTCTCACTTGGCTTTCGGAAAAGACTGCACCGGTTTTTGTCATTGCAACTGCCAACAACATTGCCAATCTACCGCCGGAGTTGTTGCGAAAAGGACGCTTTGACGAAATCTTTTTTGTCGATTTGCCGACGCATCAGGAGCGGATGGAGATTTTGCGGATTCATCTTTTGAAACGGCACTGGAACGCTGATGAATTCGACTTGGATTTACTGGCTGACATCAGTGAGGGTTTCAGTGGAGCAGAACTGGAAGAAGCTGTGATTTCCGCCCTTTTTGATGCGTTCAGTGAGAAAGGTTCGTTGACGACGGATTTCCTGAAACAAGCGATCCAAGCAACTGTTCCGCTTTCAAAGACGATGAGCGAAGAACTTGGTCGTTTGCGCAGTTGGGCAGCCGGACGCGCCCGAATGGCTTCCGAAC
>Ga0082212_10010888_pt1 | contig 11583 bp, 6 predicted proteins | sample TergutNt197P3_FD_71548 | JGI IMG/M metagenome (GOLD analysis project Ga0082212, IMG submission 71548) | Neocapritermes taracua P3 segment gut microbial communities from Petit-Saut dam, French Guiana - Nt197 P3 | ecosystem: Host-associated > Arthropoda: Insects > Digestive system > Gut ... | reverse complement strand
CCTGGCGTACATCACCAGGGAGCCCTGGTTCTCAACGTAGACGTCCTTCATGCCCGTGTCGGGGTCGAAGTCGTCGTGCAGCGTCGTGCCGTCCGCCTGGCCTATGAACTCGTTGACCTTGTGCACCGCCTGGCTGAAGGCGAAGGTCCCTGTGACCAGCAGCGCTATCGCGGTCGCCGCTGCGACGATTGTTTTTAGTTTTAGTGACATTTAAGTTTCCTCCTTAAAATTATAATCCTTTGGTTTTATTCTTGATTTATGTCAACCTAGTCTTGTCTTGCTTTGTTCCTATAAATATAGTTTAAACGATGGAGCAACTCGAATGTCAATAGCAAATATGAAAAAACTACAAAAATAATTGAAACTATGTAACCAAACCTGCATATATAGCCGAAAAGCGTTCAAACCAAGCCGTTTTATAGAAGCCAAACGGTTTTCGAATCGTGTGCAAACCCTTAAACGTAGCCCGTAAAACGACTGTTTGCTTGTCGAAAACCCTGCGTTTTTGCTCGAAAACCTTCGAGTAGCTGTAATGATGTTACGTGAAATACACTAAAACACGATATAATATGCTGAAACGTAACCAAATTTCACAGAGTATCCGCATAATATGAAGAACGGCCCGCCTACGAATAGGCGAGCCGTTTCCTATTAATGGCTTGGGGCGTTGACCCCCAAGAGCCGTGTTTGGTTAATTGTTTATTTTGTCGCTATTTACCGATCCACATGGCCGGGCGAGCCCCGCCGGTTTTCGTGTAAGCTGCGATTCCGCAGAAGGAGCCATCGACTTTGACGAAAACAGCATTGCCGGGTATATCGCCAGATGAACGGAGCCAGAAGGCCTTTTCCGATTTTCGAGCTGCCTTGTCACTGAAGTACGACGTGTTGATGTCCGAGGCGCTGAGGGCAAACACGTAGTCAGTGCTTGACTCGTTTACCGAAGATGCCGCAGCGGTCGTGTGCAGGTTTTCTTTCCACACCTCGCACGGGATGTCAGCACCCTTGACGTAGCTTAATAGTATGGGCCATTTGTTGCTGCTGTAGTAGCTGTCCATCAGCGTCCTCAAGTCGGAGTCTTCGTACTTGTTCCCTGTGAGGAGCCCCTTCTTGAACGCGGTTTCTTCAATCGAGGTGGCTGAGACAATTAGAAGGTTGCCGTTGCCGTCCGCTTTGATTACGATCCAGTCCCTGCCGTCCACATTAAAGGTCTTGCCCACCTGCGAGCCGTCCCAGACGCCACCGGGCAGACCGTTGATAACGCTGCCGCCTTTGATGACGCTAATACTGATGGTGTCGAATTTTGAGCTGTCAGCAGTCGACGTTGCCTTTAAGGTCAGTACCGCAGCAGCTTCATCGGATGCAACAAACACCATGCCGTTGTTGACAACGGTATATTCCGAGCTGTTGCCTTGAAGCTCCCAGTGCACGCCCTGGTCAGCGTTGTCGCCATGTACAATAACTAAATATTGGATGGGGCTGATAGTGTAAACTTCTGTCGGGCCTATAATTTCGACGCTGGTTACCGTTCCGGGTTGATCCAAAACCATGTTGCCGTTGTTGTCCATGCGGTATACGACGTCGTCTTTTTCTGTTGAAGTGGCTGTGCTGTCAAGTGTGCCGTTCCCGCCTGCGGGGTCTCCGTAGTAGTATTCGCTGCCGCCGGGTTCAAGCGGGCCTACATAGAATTTGCCATCGTTTGCCGTGTTGTCAAAGATTGGCTTCACAGGGTCTGTCGTCGGATCCATGTCCGGTCCGCCGCCTGTGAGATCTCCGAGGTTGTATGGGCCTTCTACTTCCTTCCAGACGTTCTGCCCCAAGTGCAGCCAGTAGCTCCCACCGAACTTGGTGACCGGCCAGTCGTCGCCGCCGCCGGGCTTGCCGTCGGGGCCGCCCCAGATGGCGCCTTCCTCATTCAGGCTGCCGTTCGGGTTCACCGGCGTCCAGATGTTCTCAGGGTCTTGCACGTACCAGGTGCCGCCTTCTTTGACCGCTTCCTTGTCGCTGCTGTTCCCGGGCTTGCCGCTCGGGTTGTAGACATACTCGGACGGCTCCGTCAGGGAATTGCCGTCTGAGTCAACTTTTTCATAAATGTTTGGGGGCTGGCCGACCGGCTTGTACCAGCTGCCGTTGTCGCCTTCGATCAGTTCGCGGTTGCCGCCGCCAGTGCCGATGTCGATATTTCCTACGACGACTTGGATGTGTAGGTCGCGCTCGACGCCCCACTTGTCGGTGAACTCGCCTATAACGATGGCCAAACCGTCGCTGTTCGCCGTAATGGTGCCTGTGGTTTCGTTGACGGACGCAACTGCCGAGTTCAGGGACTTCCATGCGATGCTGCCGCCGCTTGGCACGGTTTCTACAGGGACCTTCGCGGTGTCGCTGGCCTTGGCCAGCACGACTAGCCCACCGTTCTTGATGGTGTAGGCGCTGATGTTGCCGGAGTCGGTGATCTGGTAGTCGTTGACGAGTATCGTGCCAGCCGCGTTGCCCGCTGCAACGCTCACCACTCCGGCCGAAACGCCGGTAATTTTGACGTTGCCGAAACCGCTGCCCACGACTTCGACGGTGGCTTTCGAAGCGTCAGTGCTGTACACCTGGCTCAAGCTGCCGATCGTCTCGGATTTCGATGCCTTGACTTCGATGGTCCTCGCGGAAATGATGCCGTTGGGAGCCTTGAGGACCACTTCGATGTCTCCATCTGCCGCCAAGGTGCCCGGAACGAACAGGACGCCTGTCATTATCGCCAGCACAACGAAAGCCGCCACCAGAATCTTGAACGTTTTTCCTCTTTGTGAGTTAATATTATATGTACCCATTGTTATTTTCCTTTCAATTCAATAGTTTGCATTTGTTTGCATTGTATTTGGTTTCAGTCGCTTGCCTTTGCTGCGGGGGGCTGGCTCCAACGCGATTAGCCGTTGGAGCCGGCCCTTGCGCCTACTCCATGTCGAGAGTGACAAGGCAGCTTGGGTAAGTCATGTTGATGGTCACGGTCGCTGTCTGGCCGCCCCTGCTCAACTCCACCTGCACCGGGGTCGTCAAGTCGAAGCTTCCGTTGTCAATCCATTCCTGGTTTGTCGGTTTGTAGTTGAATAGAATTGCCGGCTCGCTTTTATGCACTTCACAATTGCCTATTGTTATGTATGGCGCATATTTAGGATTCACTGCCGTGGCTGTCACGCCTGCGTAATTGCTGTCAGCGATGACATCTTTCAAATGGATTGCCCCTGCGTGTATGTCCTCGTTGCTAGTTAGGTTGCTCGGGTCCACGAAGTCCTGCTTGTAGTAGTGGCCGTCGCCATTGTAAGGGTTGGGGTCGAATATCGGGTTGAACGGCCCGTTGCCTTTTGTCGGAAGCTCTCCCGGATCGCCCGAACCGCCCGGCTCGCCCGAACCGCCCGGCTCGCCCGGCTCGCCTGAGCCGCCGTTGCCGTTGCCGCCGCTGCCGTTGCCGCTGCTGCTGCCCATCGTGACTGTGATCGTGATGGTGTCTTTGTACGTGTTGCCTTCGTCGTCGGTTATCGTCACTGTGATATTGGCGGTCCCTTCCGACACGCCCGTGATTTCGCCGGTCCCGTCGACTTTGGCGACGCCTGCGCTGTCGCTGCTCCAGCTCGCGCTGCCTTTAATGCTTTCGGTCGCGGCCAGGCCCGGCTTGTACTTCTGGTCGACGCTGATCGTCCTGTCGCCGCCCTTGATCTGCACGAAGGGCATTTCGAGTATCTTGTCGATGGTCTGCTTGCCCGTGCCGTCTGCTTCGGCGTGGCCCACCTTGGTGGAGCCGTCAACCGGGTTCTCGCCGTCCCTCCACATCGGGATGTCCGCGGCGTCCACGGTCTCCAGGTAAACGTCGATCGCGTAGTAGTAGTCCTTGCCCTTGAGGCCCGCGTCGGTCGCGACCCCGCTGAGGAGCAGGCCCGTCACGTCGCCCTTCTTGAGCGGCTGCGACCAGTAGGCGTACCCGTCGTCGGTGAAGATCCAGCCCTGGAAGCCTATTCGCTGCGCGTAGGGCATTTCGACGTAAGAGCTGTAGTATGCTATCTGGGCGTCCGGCGTCTCCTTCGCGCCGCTGGCCGCGTCCGCGCTCGTGTACACGTTGGTGTCCTGCTTCAGCTGGTAGGTGCCGTCCGAGGGCATGTACCACTTCGAGCCGCCCATGGACCACTTGAAGTAGTCGTGGAAGAGTGCGCCGGCGCCGTTTGAGTGCTTGCAGTCCGCAGGGTCGCCGGTCCCGTCGTAGGCGTGGGCCTGCCACAGGTCGGCTATGTTGGACGGCCTGTTGTAGCTCGTGAGGTCCATCGCCTCCGACAGCTTGATCCTGGCGTACATCACCAGGGAGCCCTGGTTCTCAACGTAGACGTCCTTCATGCCCGTGTCGGGGTCGAAGTCGTCGTGCAGCGTCGTGCCGTCCGCCTGGCCTATGAACTCGTTGACCTTGTGTACCGCCTGGCTGAAGGCGAAGGTCCCTGTGACCAGCAGCGCTATCGCGGTCGCCGCTGCGATGATTGTTTTTAGTTTTAGTGACATTTAAGTTTCCTCCTTAAAATTATAATCCTTTGGTTTTATCTTTGATTTATGTCAACCTAGTCTTGTCTTGCTTTGTTCCTTGCCCTGGAAAACAGAGCCTTCCTCAATATTATTGTGCTGGCCGCCAGTATCAGCAGCCACACCCTCGGGTCTGCGCCGTCGCCGGTCTTCGGTATGTTCCCAGGCAGCCCTGCGTCGGGGTCTCTCCCCGTCGTCGGTGTGCCATCGTCCCCGATGCCTATCAAGTCTGGATCGATGTCGCCTGGTGCGGGCGGTATCTTCGACGGTGGTTCGTTTTTCTCCGGTGCCTCGGGTGTTTCCGTCGTTGGCTCCTCTGGCTCCTCAGGGTCTTTCTTCGTGTTGGTTATCACGTACCCGTGTGCGCTGCTGCCCGTCACTGTCTTTTCGTAGTCCTTCGGCAAGTCCAGCTCGTCCACTGTCCACGTGGGTCCCTTTTCCAAGCTCTTCCACTTGTACGCCCACCTGTTGCCTTTGTCCAGCGTCACCGGGCCTCCGTAAGGTTTGCCGTCTTTGTAAAGTTGCACCCTCACGCTGTCCGGGTGCCCGTCTGCAGGCTCCCATACCTTCGACACGCTCACGTCGGTCTTTTTGTCCTCCGTGGGGGGCGGCGGTGGCTTACCCTGCTCCCCGGCGAACTCGTTGAGTGCCGAGCTTGTTCCGACGAGGCCGTATGCCATGTTTGTCAGCATCATGGCAATTATTGTTATTGTGAGTGCATACCGGAGTAGCCTACATGCCTTCCTGTTCAATCCTGCCATCTGCGGCACCTCCTTGCTTCCATCCTGGCTGCCTCCCTTCTGCGGGCTTGCCCGCTTCTTTTATTATTGCCTGCTTCGGCGGTTCCTGCCGGGGGCGGCCCCCTGGCACTCTACCTGCCGTCTGCTCTCTATTGCCTGTAACTATAGTTTAAACGATGGAGCAGCTTGAATGTCAATAGCAAATATGAAAAAACCTCAAAAATAATTAAAATTATGTAACCGAGTCGGTGGAGGCAGCCGTAAAGCGTTCAAATCAAGCCGTTTGCGTGAGGCGATACAGCCTTCGAGCCATGTGAAACCCCTTCGTAAATGCCTTGAAAACGCCGTATAATTGCCGAAATACCCCTTCGTTATAGCTCAAAAACTATCGAGTAGCTGTAACGTTGTTACGTGAAATACACCAAAACACGGCATAGTACGCTGAAGCGTAACTCGAATTCGCGCATGGTGTATATATATATTTAAATGGAAGACATTTTTCTGAGGCAGAATCCAGTCAGTAGCTACTATAGGGTTTAGAGGCAAAACAAGGGGGGAAAACCGTATAATGATACAGAAACATCAGTGGATATTGGAAAGCTATACACGAAGTTCAACTTAGCGAGTTTCTTGAAAATGGCAGAAACTCAACAGATTCAGCAGTAGAGCCTGATCATATCGCATGAAAATGAAAATAATATTCACAAATGTTGAAAACCCTATTGACATTCGAGTAACTCTATTATTTATACTAGTATTATATGGAAGGAAGCAAGGGGACAAGAAAGTCACAAATCGAAACATACAAAGGAGAGAAGTGAAATGTCTATCAAAATAAAAGCCTTGGTTGCGATGGCAACCACATGCGCTTTGCTTGCAACAGGGTCGTTTGCTTACGAACAGGCAATGGGAAAGGTAAAGGAGTTCGTAAACGAGAGTGAAGAGGCAGTGCTCCACGACGACTACGATCCAGAAGCGGGGATGAAAGACATCTATGTGGAAAACAAAGGTACCTCAGTGTTGTTCATCCGTGTCAAGCTGACAGAGAACATGAGCCTTTCAGGATACATAATGCCTGACGACATGGACAGCATGTGGGAAACCCATCTGTATGGGCTAAAAGACGGGAATTGGGACTGTGGGAACAAAAACCAAGAAGGCGAGAGCTTTCATGACTACTTTAAATGGACCATGGGCGGCTCGAAATGGTACATGCCGGCAGGCAGCTCCCAGACATTGGCACAAGACACGAACGTATACGATGGCAGCGAGGATGGGGTGAAGATGACGCCTTATGCAACAGTTATTTACTGCGACGAGTTTATTGGCATGGGTTATTCAGAACGAAAAGACTTTTCAGGCTGGGTTTTCACTGAGGACGGCTTTGCTTATTGGTCGCAGCCTCTGAAGGCAGGAGAAGCGACAGGCCTCATCCTCAATGGAGTGGAAGCCGGCTCAAAGCTAAAGGGAAAAGACTATTGCTATGCTATTAACGTACAGCTTGAAGCAGTTGGCAGTAACGGCGTCCAAATTTGGAAGGAAGGCATGCAATCAACGGATGTCATAGACAAGATACACGGGCTAGCCGAAGTTGGAGAAAGCGAGCATATGTGAGGCAGCCTAACAAGTGTTGAATTCAAAAACACATTCAGTACTGAGGTTACAAAAGACAATATAACATATAAAAAACAAGAATAAGCGTAACAACTCTAAGGTGGCTCGAAGGTTTTAGCAGCAAATAATAGGGATTCGAGAGAGAAGAAACGCGGTTTGAGGAAGTAAATCTGATAAAATCAACACTAAATACTTAAAGAACAGGACAGTATGAATGGCTGAATATCAACGATTATCAAAATTGAAAACAGTCAGGTTACAAAAAAGCAAAAATTATTTAAGAAAATATCCAAAAACCTATTGACATTCGAGCTGCTCCATCATTTATACTAGAGTTACAAGTGAGGGAAGCAGCAAAAAGGCTACCAAAACGGATGAAACCAGAGATTGCGATTAGGCGGCACCGCAATATAAAAGGTGGACTCAGGCAGGCAGCAGAAAATGCACTCTCAAACAAAAACGAAAGACTGACAGGATAGCAGCGAAAGACAAGGAAAGACATGATGAAGGGTAAAACCCACATCCGACGAAAAGAGTTACAAACAACAATATAAGATAAATCGAAATAGAAAATATGTAACAACACTAAGGTGGCTCGAGAGTTTTAGCAACAAACAATAGGGATATAAAAGCAGAAAGACGCGGTTTGAAGAAGCATAATTATAAACTCAACAGAAATAAGCAAATCATCGCAATCGAGAAAACGGCTGAAATCCAACGAATATAAATGATAGGACAAGCAAGGTTACAAAAAATCAAAAATAATTAAGAAAATATCAAAAAACCTATTGACATTCGAGCTGCTCCATCCTTTATACTATAAGTACAGGCAAGCGAAGAAATGCAGCAACTACCAAAACGGATGAAACCAACGATTGCGAAAAGGCGGCAGCGCAATACAAAAGGTGAACTCAAGCAGGCAGTAGAAAACACTTCCATATAGCATTTAAGGAAAACATGCAGGAAGGCGGCAAGGAAAAGGAAAGGCACATCAGATACATAGGAAGATAGAGAGTACATCTTAAATAAACGGTTACACAGTACAATATAAATTATAATAGTATCAAACATGAAATACAAATTGGCATTCGATGCAGATGTCATCAACATGAAAACAAGAAAAAGCCGAGGGCGGTAACGCCCTCGGCTTTCCATATCCAATCTCGTAATAATTTCGTAACAATTGACAAAAACAGAACTGCAAAATACCAAAATATGGCAAAAATGGCCAAAAACCTTCGAGCTCCTTTAAGGTTTGCATAGCAAAACGGGGGGCTTTTTTGCTATGCAAAAGAGGAAAATCGAGCTATCCATGAAAAAATATTGACTGGCAGGATCTGACACGTTACCGTCAAAGTCGTTCAAAAATCTAATTTCCATAGTCTCCAATTCTGGATGCAGTTACATAAATACAATTATTTTTGAAATTATTTCAAAAACCCTATTGACATTAAAGCAGCTTTAACATGTATGCTAGACATTACAAGAACGAAAGCGGGTCACGAAAACGACCCTAGGCAAAAAACAAAAGCAGTATATGACAAGCGGCGGCTGCCGGATATCCCGGAGTGCGCACCATATGGGGATGGGGGTTGCCGCTTCATATATAAAAACAACATCAACTATCATTAAAAAAGGCATTGCGGGATGTAAGCCCGCAGAAAGGGGGGTAATCACGAGGTGAAGAGGAGGTGCTGTAAATGGCTGAATTAAATAAAAAGTCGTACCGGCTGCTCCGATATTTAGTGACAATTATGCTTATAGCCGTGCTGATGACAGGCGCGACATACGGTTCGGTAGACGATAAAACAGTGACAAACGAATTTATGGGCGAACCAAGTGTAACGCCTCCAGTAGACAAGACAGTAACAGTAAACGTTACAAAAGTATGGGACCCAGCAAACGGGCATCCGGACAGCGTGACAGTGCAACTGTACCGCGACGGAGAACCATATGGAAGTCCCGAAACACTAAACGCAAACAACAACTGGACTTTCAGATGGACAGAACTTAAAAAAGACAACACATGGACGGTAGACGAGCCCGATGTTCCAAAAGGGTACGTCAAAAAAGTAACAGGTAGCGCAACAGACGGTTTCATTATAACAAACACACGGGAAACGACAAAAAAACCGCCGGTAAGGCCGCCGACAAAACCGCCAACAGATACGCCAGGCGACTACGCAGGCATTGACACAATAGACATTGGCGAAGAGAACCCGCCGACAGCGGGCAAGGACCCCGAGCCCGGCAAGGAATTGCCGATCGGCATCCCGAAAACAGGAGATGGTGCAGACCCAAGGCCATGGCTCATAATACTCGCAGCAAGTACAATCTTGCTCAGAAAGGCACTATTTTTCAGGAAAAGGCATGAATTTACTAGAAATCAAAAGTAAGGTATAAGATTAAAGATTAAGGAGATTATAAAATGAGTATCAAATTCAAATCAATAGTAGCAGCAGTGACAGCAGTCGCGCTACTCACAACAGGAACGTTCGCGTTCAACCAGGTAATATCTGTAACCAACGAGTTCCTAGGACAGAAAGACGGAGTAACATTGCACGACGATTTCGACCCGGGACTGAATCAAAAAGACGTATACGTTGAGAACCAAGGTTCCATGGTAATGTATGTACGTATCAAGTTGAACGAGGCAATGAGCCTGATCAGCCACAAATGGAGGCCCCTATCAAAAGAGTCGCCTGCTTGGGTAACCCACACGCTCGGAACAAAAGACGCCAACAACCATTGGAATTGTGGGCACACCAGTGCCAAGAACAGTCCCAACGACACCCTCACCGAAGAAGGGAAAGCATTCCACGATTATTTCTTCTGGTCGATGGGCGGAAAGAAGTGGTACATGCCGACCGACGGCAAAAGGCCTTTGGTTCAGGACATCAAAAACTACGAGAACGTTGAAGGCGCAAAGGAAACACCGAATGCCGTGATCATCAGCGCTGCTGATTTCCTTGCGGCGGCAAAAGCCGACCCGGAATTCGCAAAAGGCTTCACTGGCTGGATTTACGATACTGACGGTTATGCCTATTGGTCGCAGCCCCTGCTTCCCGGCGAGGCGACAGGCCTGTTGCTCAACGGTGTTGGGCTGGCACAGGTACTCGAACATGAAGAGTACTACTATGCAATCGACGTTATACTTGAGGCAGTTGACATCAAAGACATCCCGATGTGGAGAGACGGCGAGGAGTCGGAAGACGGCTCAGGCAAGACATACACAGAAGCGACAGACGACGGCAAAGAAGTTATCGACATCATAACCGGCATGCACCCGGAAGATGCGGAATACATTGTAAAAATCCTTGATGGCAACCAAGTGCTGAGCGTTGGCGAAACCTTCAACCTTGACTACACCATCAGTGACAGCCTTACCGGCACCCCGGTCTGGACGACAAGCAACGGCGGCTTCGTAAATGTTAGCCAAAACGGCGTCATAACCGGCGTAGCAGAAGGCACAGCAGTCATCACCCTGTCCGTGGGCAGCTATTCAGACAGCGTGGTTGTAACGGTTACTGCCAGCGGAACAACAGACCCGAGCAAAAGCGTAGCAATCCAAGGCGGCAACAAGACTATTGAGGTCGGTGGCATCTACACTCCTGGATACACGTCAGTCGGCACCACCGGCGACCCGTTCTGGAATACCAGCAACACAGGAGTGGCGATCGTTGACAGTAGCGGAAACATCATCGGCGTAGGCGAAGGCACTGCCACCATTACACTGACCATCGACGGAGTCTCTGACACCATCACGATCACAGTTGTGCCGGCTACCACAGGCGGCGGCGGTGGCAGCGAGCTTCCGGTAAATCCGGGCCCGTTCACCCCGATATACAACGGCAATCCTGAAACTGGCGACGGTTCTTACTACAAACAGGATTTCAAGGATCCGAGCAATGCTCTCAACAACATTTATTACCACGGAGGTGCCGTTCACTTGGAAGACATCATCACAGACGGCAATTACGCAGGCGTGACAGCCACAGCTGTTGACTCGAAATATGCTGCTAACATTGAGCTTGGCGCTTGCTCGCAGCACTCCGGAAAGCAGGCAATCCTCTTCAGCTACAAGCCGACCAAGGAAGAACTCAGGTCATACATGGCAGCACAAGGCAAAATGAACATATCTATCCCTGTTCAGGTGCTAATGCAGAGGGGCAGCCAAAGCGCGTCAGTTACAATAAACATGCTTTATACAGATTGCGTCTGGGCAAATTATTAAAGAATGGTTCAAAACAGTGGGAGCCGGTACCATGAACAAAGTTACGGTGATTCCTGCTCCCACAACAAATAAAAAATTAGTAAGTTAGAACACAGAAACCACGAAAAGAAATATCGAAAGGGGATAAAAAATGAATACATATATTAATTCGAAAAGAGGAAAAACATTCAAGATGCTGGTAGCGGCATTCGCCGTGCTGGCACTAGTAGCGGGCATCGTACTCGTTCCAGGCACCTTTGCAGCAGATGAAGACATTACAGAAGTCCTTCAGGCACCAAACGGGCTGACAGCAATTGAAGTTGGGGAAACATTTATTATGTCAATATCGAATATTAACGAGGCAGCGACTACTGACACAACAATAGCATCTTTGACTACAAATACGAATTTCTTTGACAATGTACACATAACAGGCGTATCGGCTGGGGGGGTGGGCGGATTTGCCGGGAA
>Ga0082212_10010887_pt1 | contig 11584 bp, 7 predicted proteins | sample TergutNt197P3_FD_71548 | JGI IMG/M metagenome (GOLD analysis project Ga0082212, IMG submission 71548) | Neocapritermes taracua P3 segment gut microbial communities from Petit-Saut dam, French Guiana - Nt197 P3 | ecosystem: Host-associated > Arthropoda: Insects > Digestive system > Gut ... | reverse complement strand
CAAATCAAAAAGTCCCTGGCAATCTTCCTGGCACTGGTTCTGTGCCTGTCGTTATTCACTATCGGCGTCAGCGCTGCGGATGACGACACGATCACGATCGACATCTACAGCTTCAACGACTTCCATGGAACCGTGGACAAGTCGGCGTCGGGATCGAACCCGGGCGCTGACAGATTCGTTGCGGTACTGCAGGAGCTCATGAAAGACAACCCGAACTCCGCAGTCGTCAGCGCGGGGGACAGCTATCAGGGTTCGCCGTTATCCAATCTTTTCTTCGGCGAGCCGGTATCGGACATGCTCAAGTATTTGGGGGTTGAATACTCAGCGCTCGGAAACCACGAGTTTGACTGGGGTACGGACTATATTTACAAGTTCGCGGAAGACGGCGGCATAACTTTCCTCGCGGCGAATGTCTTTGTTGAGGAAACAGGGGAGTCGCCGGATTACTGCGTGCCTTTCGGCATCCTCGAGTTTGATGGCGTAAAGGTCGGGTTTATCGGCATTACGACGACGGAAGTCCCGTCGCTTGTTAAGGCTGAAAACGTGGAAGGCCTTGTTTTTGCCGATCCGGCTGAAACTGTCGCGATATGGGAACCGTACCTCAGAGAAGAAGAGGATTGCGACATCGTTATAGCGCTCACCCATATGGGTGCTGAGACGGAAGCGACAGACCTCGCGAACACCGAAGCCGGCGCGAAGCTGGATGCTATCATCTCGGGCCATGTACATCAATGGCACGACATCGAAGTGAACGGCGTGCATATAGTCTCTGCCGGTTACAATGGCAGGGGCATAGCCATGCTGAGCTTTGAGTTCGACAAAGCGGAGGGCAAACTGGTCGGCGTAACGTCAAAGGTTTATGTGCAAAATGATATGAACACCGATACTATATTGCCGAACGACCCGCTGGAGGTCAATGAAGAAGTAAAGGCTATCATCGCAGAATATAACGCCGCCGCGGGACCTTTATTTGCCAAGGGAGTCGGCGTTTTCGGAGAACTTATCGAATCGCGCGAGGATCAGGCTGCGTGGGCGACCAAAGTGGTTTGGGACTTCATATTCAGGGAGACCGGAGAAAACTATATCCTGTTCCAGAACTCAGGAGGATGGCGGGATACAGGGTCCGACCCGCGCAATCCGACCGATGTGGTGACGATGGCGTACCTGTACACCCTCATGCCGTTCGACAATGAGATCGTACTAATGGAGATGAAAGGCTCGGATCTGCTCGCGGATCTTTTGAGCGAAGAGGCGGAGGTCACGGGTGATAAGTGTATTGCGGGCGCTTACGAAGAAGACGGCGCTTGGTATCTGGCAACCGGCGACGAGATCGCGGACGACGATACCGTCTATCTGGTTGCCTGTAACGATTTCATGCTTACAGGCGGGGATTACTACAACTTCACAAGCAATCTCGGATTCACTTTCATGGGCGTACCGCTCAGGGACGCGATGATTGCGGAACTGATGATCAGGGCGGGGCTCGGCGACCAAATCGACCCGCCGTACATGAAAGACCTTAAAGCTGACGCGTGGTATATGGAAGCGGTCGACTATGTGATGGAAAACGGTATCATGACGGGGACGGCGGCTTTCATTTGGGAGCCACAGACAAATATAACCCACGCTATGGTCATTACCACACTGTACAGGCTTCAGGGCAAACCTGACGTCGAAGGTGAAAACTTCAGCGACGCCGTTGAAGGGGCATGGTACTATGACGCCGCGCTGTGGGGGAAAGAGACCGGCGTAGCGGAAGGCTGGGACGATTTATTCGAAGGGTCCAAGGCTGTCACGCGCGCTGAAATGGCGGCAATATTCGTCCGCTATCTTGAGTACATCGGATATGAGCTCGATATAGCCGACCTGAGCCAGTACGAGGACGCGGGCGACATACCGGAATGGGCGGTCGAGCTGGACGTCATGGGTAAAATCGTCGCCACCGGCATAATCACCGGCCGGAGCCTGACCGAGCTCGTCCCGAACGCTACGGCGACGCGCGCCGAGTTTGCGCAGATTTTACTGAACATGGCTGAGTTCATAGAAAACAACGAGGCGCCTGAAGGAGCCGAAGAAGTACCTGAAGCTGAAGCGGCGTAAGCGCACAAGTAATTACGCAGAAACACAAAAGAAACGGAGCCGGGTAATGCATCCCGGCTCCGTTTTGACATTAGGTGTCAAGCAATTAAATTGCGGGAACTGCCGCAGAATCTACTCAGTGCCGGTGATGAAGCAAATAAACGTCTTCCGAGCGCAAGGCACTGAACAGCAGCCCGCAGGGTTTTGCCGTCAGGCGGCTTTGGCAAGCGCGGCTTCGCCTGAAAGCACTGCGGTGAGATCGTCTATTTGCGCCTGTTCGAGGCCGATGCCGAGCAGATAACCGTTTGCGGCTTTCGCTAAATCAACTTTGCTCAGGTCGGAGCCTTTATCGACGCCCGCCATAAGGCACATAAGCGGCAGGATGGCGAACTCGGCAAACTTCTCGTAGTCGGCGCTCCCTTTTTCAAAATGGAAGTAATTGATATACGTCAGCATGTAGTCGTCCTTGATCTCATCGATCGTTGCACCCATCAGGGCTTCAAGCATAGCGGACACAAAGCCGACGCGGTCCTTACCCTCTGTGCAGTGGATGAGGTACGGGCCGTCGTTGTCGAGGATGAACTCCAGCCCGGCTTTGAGCTTGTCCCTGTTTACGGTGTCGTAGAAGAAGTCTACGCCCATGTTGAGGGCGATGACCTTGCCGTCGTCAAACAAACCCTTGTAATACGGCGAGTCGAACCCCTCGGCGGCGAAATAAGCTTCGACAGCCTCGTCGCTGTTCGCGAAGTTGAGGACAATAGCGATTTTGGCTTCCTCGCAGAATTTATCCGCATATGCAGCGCGTCCAAGCCCGGGGTCTACGGGGCTGCTGCTGCGGTAAAGCACTCCGGGCGCTATGTCGCCTAGCGATATCTCGCGGAAGTTGGCGAACACTTCGTCGGAGGCATAGTCGTCACGCACATTTGTGCGGCCTGTCTCCGCCGGGCGGTCTGCTATCACATCGAGGTAGCCGCCTTTTTCTTTCATTGTGAAATATACGATATCACCGACGGCCCCTGCGTATTTAAGGGCAAACGCGCTCATGTTGACCGCGACGATAACTTCCCTGTCAGGATTGCCGCTGGGGATACGGACAAGATTATCCATGACGTCGACGTCGTTGTAATTCGCGCAGATCGGCATATCAAGCTCCACATCTCCGACCTTAACAGTCACGATATCGCCGATCTCAAAACCTTTATTGAACAGCGCGCTGCCGTTTATCGCCAGCGAGAGGTTGCCGCCGTATATAAGCTCGGCGACGCGCCCCGCGACAAAATCGAGCCCTTCGATGAATTCAGCCATGTTCAATATCATTTGCGCGAGTTCGGCGCGCGTCGCAGTGGCGTTCGGGGCAAGCTCTGTATCGCTTCTGCCCGTGATGATGCCGGAGCCTACGATCCTCGCGATGACCTCCTGCTCGACGGCCCACGCATGTATGGCGGCCGCGTCCTCGTACTGGCTCAGGTCCGCCGCTTCGAGCGCGTAACCTTGCAGTTCGAGATAGCGGACGAAGATCGCCGCGAGTTCCGCGCGCGTGATGTTCCTGGCGCCCGCGAAATGACCGTTCGACCCTTCGCTGACGCCGGTGTTCTTCGCCCACAGAGCGGCGTCGTGATACCAGGCGGACTCCGCCACGTCGATGAAGTTCTCGCCTTCCACAGCGGGGCTGCCTTCCATTTTGTACAGGGTCATAAACGCCGTGGCGCGGTTCACCGACAGAGAAGGCTGCCAGGTTAGGTCGCTAGTACCGGTCATGATACCGTTTTTGAAAACATATGTATAAGCGTCCATATACCACGCGTCTTTATTGATATCCGCGAAGCAGTCGACCAGTGTGATGCGGCCTTGCGGAGCCGCGTACTCTTCGCCTATCACGCCGCCGAGCTCTTCAGCGAGGAAATCGATGAGGGCCTGCTCCATAGCCACGCCCGTGGAGTATGAGTTGAGCCTGTCTTTGAACACGCCGTAGGTGTCGCCCCCGGCGGCTGTGAAGTCATTGGTGGCTATCTTGTAGACCTTTTCGAGATCCAGCGGCGCGCCTCCGACCTTAACGTCCCTGATACGGCTGCCGGGGTTTGCGGGCGCGTAATAAGTGCTGCCCGCGTATTGGTCGCCGCGAACATACTCGATGTAATTATATATTGAGAACTCGATCCCCGATACCTGCGGGAACGCACCGACGGCGGCGGGGTTGCTGAACGTCGCGGCTTCCAGAGCCTCAAGAAGCTGCGCACCGGTTATTTCGATTATTTCAAGCTGGTTCCCGAACGGGAAAACAGTGACCATATCGTCCATATTGATCTCGTACGGGAATTCCGCATCGGCTTCCTTCGGGATAGAGTCGCGTATGCCCCCGCCGTTTGTCAGCGCCGCGTCGGTGAAGCCTGCGCCGTACACTTCGTTTGCTTTCCAGAGCAGCGCGTCTGTCGCGAAGTCCCCGAGATTTGTTTCGGCGACCCTGACTCCGGGCGGGTCGACAGCGTTTTTGCCGTAAAGGAGTATTTCTGTCGTTCCGATTATCTCTGACTTCAACGTGTTTGTCACGAGCGCGTACAGGTCGTCTATCATAGTTTTAAGTTTCTCGTCTACTCCGGTATAATCTTTCACGCCGTCAGCGATACCCAGTAAACTCGCCGTAAGGCTCCCGTCGGCCGGATCATAGACAACGACCCCTATGTTGGCAAGGGCCGTACCCGCGCTTACCAGAAGCGTGTCGCCGACTTCCCGGCCTTCCTTAAGGACCGTATGGCTGTGGCCGTCGACGAACAAGTCGATACCATTGACAGCTTCTATGAGATCCAGCGAGCGGTTTCCTGTGCTTTCATCGTCTATCCCCAGATGGCCCAGGCAGATGATGACATCGCAGTCCTCGCCTTTGAGGTAGTCCACCTGCTCCTGGGCGGCGGCAAACATTTCCGCGCCTTCAAGGAACGCGATGCCTTTCACTTTGTCGGGATGCGCTTTTGTGTAAGTTTCGGGCGTTGTCAGGCCGAATACGCCGACCGAAAGCCCGCCCAGCTCAAAAATCACATTGCTCTGGAAAACAGTTTCGCCGGCTTCGCCGCCGTACTCGTTGCCCTCTGTATAAATTATATTCGCCGCGAGTACGAGGAAGTCCGCGCCCTCCAGAATGTCAAACAGGTTTTGCGCGCCCCAGTCAAACTCGTGGTTCCCGGGCGATATGGCGTCATAGCCTGCAGCTGACAAAAGCTCGATCGCGGTCGCGCCCATATCATAATTGATGAACGAGGTCCCCTGTATCGCGTCTCCCGCGCTCAACAGAAGGACATTTGCGCCCGCGGCCTCAAAGTCCTTTTTTAACTGCGCCACGGCTGCCGTTCCATACTGGGAGGCGTTTGTGACGTCGCGGCCGTGCACGTCGTTTGTATGGATGACGACCAGTTTTCCTTTTACTCCCTCGAAGATTTCTTCATCAGCGGCGCTGGCGCCGATGGTAAAGAACGACAGGCACAATACCAGTGCCAGCAGGATAGCCAGGGACTTTTTCATGTGTTTCATTTTACGCATACCTACTTTCATATGGATTAATATGTTTTTGTGCCGCAGCACATCGTATAATTATGTATATTATCAGAAAACAGTGAAATTGCAATACTTTATTGCTGATTTTCAATATTCTTCAGATACCCCAGATAGCCCTCGAGGATCAGCGACGCGGCGACGGCGTCGACCGATTCTTTCCGTTTTTTACCACGCCGCCCGGTATCGTTCAGGATATGGTGCGCCCCCGTCGTAGTTAATCGTTCGTCCCACAAAACCACTTCGGCGCCGCAATTCGAACGCGACAATTCGGCGCGCAGCAAATCTGCGAACTGCTCGCTTAGCAGGGCTCTCGGCCCGACGGTGTCGTTCATATTTTTCGGGTAGCCCACGACGACAGTGCCGGCGACGCGCGCTACCGCTTCGGAGGCGATCATCCGGGCAACCGTCTTTTGGTTTTTTTCGTGGATGACCCAAGCCTCGCCGACGAGCGAGGCGGTTTCGTCAGAAACGGCGGCGCCGGTACGGGCGTCGCCGTAGTCTACAGCCATGATCCGCATATGATCGCGTTACCTCACTCCTAAGTAAGCGATGATTAAATCAACGCTGTTGTCATCCTGAGTGCAACGCCTCCATAGGAGGCGGCGAAGGATCTCAATACATTGCAGTACAGGCGCTTGGAGATTCTTCGCAAGCTCAGAATGACACTAATCAGTGGTTACCTAACTCCTAACTCCTAACTCCTAACTCCTAACTCTCCGTAACCCCCGTCCCCTAACTCCTAACTCCTAACTCCTAACTCCTAACTCTGAGCCTCGGCGTCGATCGCGTCGAGGATCTGCCTGTACCAATAAAGCGAATCGAGAAAAGCCTGCGTAAGCACTTCTATATCAATGCCGCTCCTGACCATTATTATCGACGCGTTATGCCAGTCCGCACGCTCATACGCGAGTATCAGGGACAGTACATCGCTTAGAGGCCCTTCTTTATTGACGAGCGCCTCCCATACGTCAAGATCGGCCGCGATCTCATCTATAGCGTCGCGCATCGGCATTTGAAGTATCACATCGAGAAGTGAAAACAGGCCGGCGATGAAAAGGGAGCCGGACTTCATAACCATGTCAAAAGCGGGCGCGAGGTTTTCCGCAAACTTGGCGCGGATAAGCGAAAGCCTTGTGATCTCGCTCGGCCTGTCCTCGCCGATAGATATCGATATGGCGACGGTCGCCCACTTTTTGACCTCGTTTTGGCCTAAAATCGCAACCGCGTTACGTATCGAGTCTATCACCCTGCTGCGGTCGGGATTCATCGCGTTTAGAAAGCGCAAGAGAGAAATCGACAACGCGGCGTCGCGTTCGACTGTATTTGCGGCTACGACAAGATCGAAGTCTTCTTCGTTTATATGCTTTAGTAGACTAAGCGAGTTTATTTTCAGAGGGGATATCTCGGTCATGCCTTTTGTTATAGGCTGGCTGTAAAAGCTGCCGGACAGAAGCATATTGCGCACGCCCGCGAATTTTTTAAACTGCGCCATATCCGGGATATCCGTAATAACAAGCCTTGTTTTGAAGATATAGGGGCGGATCGCCTTGAAATCCTCGCTGAAACGGGAGCCGGTACAGCTCAGCAGAAAATAATCGAAAACCTTTACCGCCGTATCCATGCTCAGTTCCGGGCCGGGTAAACCTTCCAGCGCCAGCCTGTAGCCATTTCGTTTGAGGATCCCCATTTTCACATACGCAGCGTTGTCGGTCAGCGTTTCACTGTCGATCACGCAGACGAGCTTGTCGGGGGGGATCTTCATGTTGAGCGGCATACCGACCAGGAGCTGGAATTTGCTTATCCCCACAAAAAAGTCGTATCTGCCCGCAAAAGGCTCGATCCCGATGTCTTTGACGAATTCGAGGGCGGGCGCCAGAAGTTCGCCGCTGAGCATACGGAAATCCTCCGCCGCGCCCAGCAGCTTGTCGCCGTCGCGGGTCATCATCCTGTAAGCCTGAACAGCCATTTCCGTGTTAAAAAAAGGGATCGCGCTGATAAACTGCCTTGTGCCCATAGCCAATCTCCTCTGTTCAAGGGTATATGAAAAGTCGCTATCGTGATCCTCGCCACAATTGTCAATTGTCAATTGAGAAGTACTGTACCAACAGGTCCACGCAGGCGCCGTAGGACTTCAGACCGAGCTCCTGGTTCTGCGACTTTAAGTAACTGTCATAAACAGTATCGACGGCTTCGCTTACCGTCTCAGTCGTCGCCGTGAGGAACTTATCGAGGAACTCGACGCCGGTGTCATAAGTCTTTTGCGATTGCCAGTAGTCATGATTGTCCTGCCAGTCACGGTTGACCTCATCGGATAAGCTGACGGCTACGCCGATCCACGCTTCCCGGTCTGCGCCTGAAAGGGCGGGAAGCAAATACATGAGCCCCATGAGCCACCCCGCATACTCATAAACAGGATCGCCGGACGTCACGCTGGCTGCTATACCGACAAAATTCGCCTCGTCTTCCGCGAAAACGCCGCGCTGATGCGCAAGCTCGTGGGCGACTGTGGCGGGCATAAGAAAGATGGGCGCCCTTGTATTTATATTCGATTCGCCTGTTAGCGCGAAGTAAATGCCGGTATACCCCGTGCGGCTCATGATCCACGAAAATAACATCGGTTTCGGCCTGTACAGGCGACCGCGCAGGCTCGGGAACTCGTTAAACATGTGATCATAGATATCTGTCGAAGTCGCGAAGAATTCACTGCGGTCCCCCACATAGCGGCCATCGGCGTCGCGTTTCATTTGAGGGGCAAACTCATTGGCTTTCTCAGCGAAGAGCTTTGTTACTGCGGTAAGTTCCGCAGTCGAGACGCCGCTTGACAAAAACCCGTTTCTCACTGCAAAGCCGGCTGCGAAATAGCCGCTGCCCCACAACCAGCAGTACGCGCTCCATATATACAGAGCCGCGACCACAATCGTAAGCAGCCTTTTCAGCAGGATTTTAGTTTTATCGCGCTTGCGGACCGTCACCATTACGGTCCTTACGATATAGTATATGATCCATACGGCGGCGGCGGTGCAGAGTATCTCCATCAGGGATAACGGGTAAACCGTGCTTATAAAGCCCAACGCGCCCCGGACGGGGGCTGCGACGCTTACGGAAAACCAACCCATAAACCCCGCGGCCGGCCTGAGCGCATAGAAGAGCGCCGCCATTACAGCCGGGAAAACGCATATAACTATGTAAACGGTACGGGGCAGCCTGACAGCCCGCCTCGCCCCTGTCGTACTTCTCATACTTTACCTTTATGTTATCTTGAAAACCTGCGTAATACCGCGTCGCCGATCGACGTCAGCGGGAGTTGTTCGCAGACGCCGCCCATTTTATACGCCTCCATAGGCATGCCGTAAACGACGCAGGACGCCTCATCCTGCCCGATAGTATGCGCTCCCGCCTTCCTCATTGCCGTCAGCCCGTTGGCGCCGTCCGCGCCCATCCCTGTCAACAGGACGCCGACGGCGTTTCTTCCGGCGGTTTTCGAGACAGAGTCAAAAAGGACGTCGACGGACGGGCAGTGCCCGCTGACCTTCGCGCCGTTAGCAAGGTGGACATAATAACCTTTGGCGTCGCGCCGAAGGTACATCTGCTGGTCGCCGCCCGGGGCTAAAAGTATTTCGCCGCGCTCGACGCGGTCACCGTTTTGAGCCTCGACGACATGCATCGCACAGGTCTTATCGGCGCGTTCGGCATACATCCTTGTGAAAACAGGCGGCATGTGCTGGACAATGACGACGCCGGGGGTGTTTGCGGGAAAACGGTCTATAACTTTCAGGATCGCCTCCGTGCCTCCGGTCGACGCGCCGATGGCGATGACGCTGTCTGACGTTGCGCCCGAAAAACTGGCGCGTACCGGCGGCGCAGCGCGGGATGCGGGCGCCGCGGGCCTCACGGCAGCCTCGGCCGTTGATACGACATTCGCGGACGCGGCTATTTTGATTTTCTGGATAACGTCGCTGATGAACTGCTCCTGCTCGTTACCCTGCTGCTGAGCGGGCTTTTGGACGAAGTCTATCGCGCCCGCGTGCATTGCGTCGAAGACATTGTTTGACAGCGAACTCATGATAACGGCTTTGACTTTAGGATTCTTCGGCAGGACTTCGCGCAGGAAATCGTTGCCGCGCATTTTCGGCATTTCCATGTCGACGACCACGACGTCCGGGCGAAGCAAAGGGATGCTCTTCGAAGCTTCGACAGGATCGCCGAAGCTTCCGACGATCTCGACCGAGGGCTCTTTGCCGAGCCCTTTGTTCAGAAATGTCCTGAAAAACAATGAATCATCAACGATAACGACACGTATTTTCATCATAGTAACCCGCCATTCCCTATTATGTGCAACGACTCATTATAACGCATTCGGCCCGCTCAATCAATGACTATTATAGAGATAGATCAATATTTTTTCAGTAAAATCATTGAAAACTTGTAAAAACTATACGTTTTATTAGTATCAATGTTGAAAATCTGCGTTTCAAACGTTGATTGACAAATAAAAACAGTAATCATAGAATTAGTTCAGGTGCTCCCTGACCAATGACCCTTGATTCGGGGCAGCGCCCGATGGAAACGAGTATTTATTTGACATTGCTGCAAAAGTAATGTAATATGACTCGTCATTATCCGACTATAAACCAACCGTTTATCACACTTACTTTAGTTTGGAGAATACGCCTGTGGACGCATTCATAGCGAGGCAGCCCATATTCAATAAAAACATGAAGATATACGGGTACGAGCTTCTTTTCCGAAGCGGCGCGGCGGACCGGACTTCCGCCGTGACGGACGCGGATCAGGCGACGTCGCGCGTTGTGATGGAGAGCTTTTACTCGAGAGGCGTCGAAAATATTACGGGCGGAAAGCCTGCTTTCATAAACTTTACGTCGCTGCTGCTGCTGGAGCATACCGCCACGCTCTTTCCGAAAGAACAGCTCGTGGTCGAGATACTAGAGGACGTGGAGCCGACGCCGGAAATTATAAACGCTTGCCGTGAGCTCCATAAAAAAGGCTACGTGCTGGCGATGGATGATTTCGAATACCGGCCGGCGCTGGAGCCGCTTATAAAGCTGAGCAAGATCATCAAGTTCGATTTCCTGCTCAGTACCCCGGAGGAAATAAAAAGAATGCTGAGGCAGACCGACCTGAAAGGGAAGCGTCTGCTTGCCGAGAAGATCGAGACGAACGAGATGTTCAAACTGGCGGGGGATATGGGCTTTACGCTGTTCCAGGGGTATTTTTTCAGCAAGCCGGTCACGCTTTCGGCAAAAGCCCTGTCGCCGCTTAAAGTCAGCTACGTCCAGCTTCTAAGGGAGATAAGCTCGGAGGATGAGATCGATTTCAGGAAGCTCGCGGCGACTATACGCAACGACGTCGCTTTGTCGTATAAGCTTCTCAAACTTGTCAACTCGGCGTATTACGGTTTGCGCTCCAAGGTAACGGACGTGGTGCGCGCGCTCGCGATCATAGGGACGATCGAGGTCCGCAAGTGGGTGTTTATGATTTCGCTGATGGGGCTCAGTTCGGATAAGCCGGACGAGATCGTGAAAATGTCGATGATCCGGGGGCGTTTCCTTGAAAACCTGAACATGAGGTGGATCAGGACGCATTCCCATGAGAATGTGTTCCAGGTCGGCCTGTTCTCAATGATCGATGTGCTTATGGATATGCCGATGGAGTCGGCGCTCGAGGGTATTTACCTTGCAGACGAGGTCCTCGACGCGCTGGTGGGGCACAGCGGGAGTCTGAACGATATGCTTGAGCTTGCCATCAGCCTTGAGCGCAGCGATTGGGATAAAGCTGACGAGCTCGCCGCGCGCATAAAGGTCGAGCCGGGGCATGTGACGGAGGAGTACCTCGACGCGGTCAAATGGTGCAACGAGATCCCGTTTTAGTTAGGAGTAACGCGCCGTTACGGCGCGTAGGAGTTAGGAGTAACGCGCCGTAACGGCGCGTAGGAGTTAGG
>Ga0082212_10010886_pt1 | contig 11585 bp, 5 predicted proteins | sample TergutNt197P3_FD_71548 | JGI IMG/M metagenome (GOLD analysis project Ga0082212, IMG submission 71548) | Neocapritermes taracua P3 segment gut microbial communities from Petit-Saut dam, French Guiana - Nt197 P3 | ecosystem: Host-associated > Arthropoda: Insects > Digestive system > Gut ... | reverse complement strand
GTGCGTTGTTATATCTTTTTTTCATTATTAATAAGATGCTTGCGGGGGATTTGTGCAAATTTTAAGAATGGGTTAAAACGAGGCAGGGACTTCTTTCCACAAAGTGAGGCAGGGACTTCTTTCCACTAGTCGGGATGCCCCTGACCCCTATGTCAGGGGCATCTTTTGGAAAGGATGGAGAAAATTTTGATTTTTGGTGTTGACCTATGTAGTGTGCTGGATCACAACGGTGATACCAGCTCAGTCAGTTTTCTTTCTTAGCATAGGTTACGATGCAACCCATGTCGGATATTGCTATTATGGCATTTAAGTTAAGGAGATACTATATATGTAATTTAACAGTTACTGTTACGAGATTATAATATTTATTCTACTTCCACTCTATTATCTATTCAGTGGTTTTTTTCAAGATTAATACGATGCTTACGGGGATATTGTGCAAATTTAAGAAAGAGTGATATCGAGGCAGAGACTTGTTTCCACCGGGGTGCCCCTGGATTTGGAGCCAGGGGCACCTTTCAGAAAGGATGTAGAAAATTTTGATTTTGGGTGCTGTCCTAAGCCATTGCTGGCTTAATGCGTAAATACAGCAAAAGTCAGATTTCTTATTTCGCATGGGGTGCGAAGCAACCCATGTCGGCTATTGCTATTTTTGCATTCTATATAAGGAGATAATGTTTATATATTTTAACAGTTATTATTACGGAGATATTCTCTCTCTATATTATTTTCACTCTGTTATGAACTTACTGGATTTTTTCAATACTAATAAGCTGCTTACGTGGGATTTGTGCATTTTTAAGAAAGAGTAATAGCGAGGAAATTGCTTGTTTCCACAAAGCGAGGCAGGGACTTGTTTACCCTGGGAGGGGGTGCCCCTGACCCCTATGTCAGGGGCACCCCAAAGGAAAGGATGGAGAAAATTGTGATTTTGTGTGACGTCTTATGTGGTTTATTGGCTTACTTTATCAGTATGGTTAAAAATGATTCCTTGCTTAGCATGGGTTGCGAAGCAACCCATGTCGGCTATTGATATTATTGTATTTCAGTTAAGGAGATACTGTATATATAATTTAACAGTTATTATTACGTGATCTATATATTTAATAATATAGCTGCCTTTGCATTGTTATATCTTTTTCAATTTGAAACTGTTGTTTACGTGGGAGTTGTGTAATTTTAAGAAAGAGTGCTAGCGAGGAAATTGCTTGTTTCCACCGGTGGTGCCCCTGGATTTGGAGGTCAGGGACACCTTTCAGAAAGGATGAGGGAAATTTAAATTTTAGTGACGACTTATACAATATACTGGCTTAATGTGTTAAGACAGCAAAAGTCAGATTTCTTATTTTGCATGGGGTGCGAAGCAACCCATGTCGCAGTTTGCTATTTTTGTATTTCATATAAGGAGATAGTGTTTATATAATTTAATAGTTATTATTACAAGATTACTAAATCTATACTTTTTCCACTCTTTTATCTATTTAATGTTTTTTGTTTAATATGACTCTGATACTTACGTGGGAGATATACAGTTTTAAGAAAGAGTGATAGCGAGACAGGGACTTGTTTCCACGAATTCCACCGGGGGTGGTCGCCCCTGGCTTGGTTGGCCAGGGGCGATGTTGGAATTCTATTTAACACATTACAATGTTGTCTGTGTTTATCAAAAAGGCTGCTGTGATTAGTCACTTGAGCTGAGTAGAGTGCTTAACTAACGGCATTTTAAACAAGATGTAGTTAGGAAAGGGAATTAGTTTAGATTGCGCAAGTCCTCTATTTCGGTATATGTTAACTCAGTAGTCTCAATAATATCATCAATAGTTTTGTTAAGTTTTAGCATCCTTAGAGCTGTATTATATTTCTCTTTCTTATGCCCTTCTTGACGTCCTTCTTGACGTCCTTCTTGACGTCCTTCTTGACGCCCTTCTTGACGCCCTTCTTCATGAGCTTCTTCCTGCCACACCTCTCTCGCTATATCGATATTGAATTCTGTCATCAACATATTCTGTACCTCCGATCCATGTAGTTTTAGAAAGTCTGCTAATATTCCGTGTTCTATAGCCCATTTAATGGCTTCACTTATAGCTTTGTTAAGACTCATGCCTTTCTTTTGGTTGCTTCTAACGAGCTCAACAAATGATGAATAACTGTTAAGTATTTCACTTTTACGCAGCAGTTCTTTGTTTGCATTTGGATTAATGTTTACAATCCTGACCGTAAGTTCCAAGCTACCAAACGAGCCTTTTGGCTTTTCAGCAGCCATAAAAGCATCAGATAACTTGAGTATTTTTTCAGACGGATATTTTTTTACACCATTATAGAGCACAATCAGTTCTGGGGTCGGTATCTTCAATAACGTTTTCCGGTATATGGCGCGGCTATCGATAATCTTTTCATATACCCGAGCTAGGTAGAGCAAAAACCTAAGGGGCAGATTATTGTTTACAGTTGACTGGTGCTCCACTAAAACAACGAATTTACCACCAATTGTAAAAGAAATGTCATTTTGCAAGTCATTGAAAAAAACGTCTTCGAGCGTATTGAATTCAATCGGAGTATCATCACCGTAGTCTGTGCCTGCCAGAGCATTATATAGTTCACGCAATCTTACCGGTTCGCTGAACAATGTTGAAAAAAACGTAGCTTTATATTTACGGTTAGCGCCCATGTTCCACCTCCTTGTAGTTTTTTATTAAGTATATCATGATTTAATATTCATAGCTATAATAATTTTAGACAGAGTTATTGAGTGGTTAGTAGACGCTGGAATAGTAGCGATAGTATTTTTTGGGGCTTGGGTTTAGTTGTGATCGCCCCTGGAGGGGATGCCCCTGGATTGGAGTCAGGGGCACCTTTCAGAAAGGATAAAGAAAATTTCGATTTTGGGTGCTGCGTTATGTGGGCTATTAGCTTACTTTAGCAGTATGGTTAAGAACAATTCCTTGCTTCGCATGGGGTGCGAAGCAACACACGTCGGATATTGCTATTTTAATATTTCTTATATGACGATATTGTAATATATAATTTAACAGTTACTATTACGATATCATTATACTTATCTTAATTCGTTTGTGTGTGCGTTGTTATATTTTTTTTTCATTATTAATAAGATGCTTGCGGGGGATTTGTGCAAATTTTAAGAATGGGTTAAAACGAGGCAGGGACTTGTTTCCACAAAGCGAGACAATGACATGCAATGGGGAGAATCCCCTGGCTTTTGAGTCAGGGGATTCTTAAGAGTATGGTGATAAATAGACGAAGAAATAGCATGTGGCATTTTTGATCAGTTTTTCATCTCTGCTCGAAGCTTTGCAAGTTGTTGACGAAGCATTTCATTTTCTGCATCTTTTTCGGAAAGAGCAACATCTTTTTCAGAAAGAGCAGCATCTTTTTCAGAAAGAGCAACATCTTTTTCAGAAAGAGCAACATCTTTTTCAGAAAGAGCAAGCAAATGCATGGCATCTTTATGAGCGACCACACCCTCCCACTTAGCATTGATTAGCCGCTCTGTTTCTCGGCGCATATGATTGAGCGCGGAGGCTTCATTGTGTTGGGCGGCGGCTCTAAGGCGCTCCAGTTCATTGAATTCGGGAGACACAACTATTTCGCGGTATGCTCCGATAGCCTGGTTCATATATGACACCTCCATTTTTTCAAGTAGCTTAATATCCTCTTCGGTTCTTGCATTGAATAAAGACAATATCAGTTCCAGTTCATTATTAACATCTATCATTTTTGGTAATTTCTGTACCTCAAAAAATAGTATGGAAAACTTATCACTCAACAGTTCGTAACGGTTCAATTCAAGCGCCCCGATTTCAGAACGGTACTGCTCACAGCCGAACATAATAAAATCAACTATACAAATGATAATCACACGCGGTAATGAGGAATATGACTGACCTGCTTTAAGGGCAGACGAGTATAGGCGTGCCCAAGACCCCCCTTCTGATTGAATGATATCATGTTTTTGCAATTATCGCAAGGTAAAAAATGATATGTGGTTCATGATTTGGGGTGCTCGCTAAGCAGTTTGCTGACTCATTATGATGGTGCTTCTAAGATAGAATTCTGTGGGTATGCAGAAAATGTAGAATAAAATTTGTTAATATTCTGCATATAATGATATAGTATTAATAAATTTTGTTTTACGACTGAGTTGTTAAATCTGAGAAAGCTTGTAAACGAGGCAGTGACTTGTTTCCACTAGGCGGGATGCCCCTGACCCTATGCCAGGGGCACCATTTAGAAAGGATGGAGAAAATTTTGATTTTGGGTGCTACGTTATGTGGGCTATTAGCTTACTTTAGCAGTATGGTTAAGAACAATTCCTTGCTTCGCATGGGTTGCGAAGCAAACCATGTCGGATATTGCTATTTTAATATTTCGTATATAATGATATAGTATATATAATTTAACAGTTACTATTACGAGATTATTAAATCTATATTAATTCCACTCTGTTATCTATTCACTGTTTTTTGTTTAATATTAATAAGTTGTTTACGAGGGAGTTGTGTAAATTTAAGAAAGAGTGCTAGCGAGGCTATTACTTGTTTCCACTGGGGTGCCCCTGGTTTGGAGCAAGGGGCACCCTAAACAGAAAGGATATAGAAAATTTTGATTTTGGTTCTGCCTTATGTGGTTTATTTGCTTGCTTTGGCAGTACGATTAAGAACATTTTCTTGCTTAACATAGATTACGAAGCAACCCATATTGGAGTTTGCTATTTTTGTATTTCATATAAGGAGATAGTGTTTATATAATTTAATAGTTATTATTACAAGATTACTAAATCTATACTTTTTCCACTCTTTTATCTATTTAATGTTTTTTGTTTAATATGACTCTGATACTTACGTGGGAGATATACAGTTTTAAGAAAGAGTGATAGCGAGACAGGGACTTGTTTCCACGAATTCCACCGGGGGTGGTCGCCCCTGGCTTGGTTGGCCAGGGGCGATGTTGGAATTCTATTTAACACATTACAATGTTGTCTGTGTTTATCAAAAAGGCTGCTGTGATTAGTCACTTGAGCTGAGTAGAGTGCTTAACTAACGGCATTTTAAACAAGATGTAGTTAGGAAAGGGAATTAGTTTAGATTGCGCAAGTCCTCTATTTCGGTATATGTTAACTCAGTAGTCTCAATAATATCATCAATAGTTTTGTTAAGTTTTAGCATCCTTAGAGCTGTATTATATTTCTCTTTCTTATGCCCTTCTTGACGTCCTTCTTGACGTCCTTCTTGACGTCCTTCTTGACGCCCTTCTTGACGCCCTTCTTCATGAGCTTCTTCCTGCCACACCTCTCTCGCTATATCGATATTGAATTCTGTCATCAACATATTCTGTACCTCCGATCCATGTAGTTTTAGAAAGTCTGCTAATATTCCGTGTTCTATAGCCCATTTAATGGCTTCACTTATAGCTTTGTTAAGACTCATGCCTTTCTTTTGGTTGCTTCTAACGAGCTCAACAAATGATGAATAACTGTTAAGTATTTCACTTTTACGCAGCAGTTCTTTGTTTGCATTTGGATTAATGTTTACAATCCTGACCGTAAGTTCCAAGCTACCAAACGAGCCTTTTGGCTTTTCAGCAGCCATAAAAGCATCAGATAACTTGAGTATTTTTTCAGACGGATATTTTTTTACACCATTATAGAGCACAATCAGTTCTGGGGTCGGTATCTTCAATAACGTTTTCCGGTATATGGCGCGGCTATCGATAATCTTTTCATATACCCGAGCTAGGTAGAGCAAAAACCTAAGGGGCAGATTATTGTTTACAGTTGACTGGTGCTCCACTAAAACAACGAATTTACCACCAATTGTAAAAGAAATGTCATTTTGCAAGTCATTGAAAAAAACGTCTTCGAGCGTATTGAATTCAATCGGAGTATCATCACCGTAGTCTGTGCCTGCCAGAGCATTATATAGTTCACGCAATCTTACCGGTTCGCTGAACAATGTTGAAAAAAACGTAGCTTTATATTTACGGTTAGCGCCCATGTTCCACCTCCTTGTAGTTTTTTATTAAGTATATCATGATTTAATATTCATAGCTATAATAATTTTAGACAGAGTTATTGAGTGGTTAGTAGACGCTGGAATAGTAGCGATAGTATTTTTTGGGGCTTGGGTTTAGTTGTGATCGCCCCTGGAGGGGATGCCCCTGGATTGGAGTCAGGGGCACCTTTCAGAAAGGATAAAGAAAATTTCGATTTTGGGTGCTGCGTTATGTGGGCTATTAGCTTACTTTAGCAGTATGGTTAAGAACAATTCCTTGCTTCGCATGGGGTGCGAAGCAACACACGTCGGATATTGCTATTTTAATATTTCTTATATGACGATATTGTAATATATAATTTAACAGTTACTATTACGATATCATTATACTTATCTTAATTCGTTTGTGTGTGCGTTGTTATATTTTTTTTTCATTATTAATAAGATGCTTGCGGGGGATTTGTGCAAATTTTAAGAATGGGTTAAAACGAGGCAGGGACTTCTTTCCACAAAGTGAGGAAGGGACTTCTTTCCACTAGTCGGGATGCCCCTGACCCCTATGTCAGGGGCATCTTTTGGAAAGGATGGAGAAAATTTCGATTTTGGGTGTTGACCTATGTAGTTTGCTGGATCACAACGGTGATACCAGCTAAGAATAATTTCTTGCATCGCATGGGGTGCGAAGCAACCCATGTTGAATCTTGCTATTGTTGTATTTCATATAAGAAGATAATGTATATAATTTAACAGTTACTATTACGCTATTACTTTATCTCTATTTTTTTCACTCTGTTATTTATTCACTGTTGTTTTGCAATATAAATTTAAGGTTTACGTGGGAGTTGTGTAAATTAAAAGAATGGGTTAAGACGAGGCAGGGACTTGTTTCCACCGTGGGTGCCCCTAGATTGGAGGTTAGGGGCACCCTAAAGGAAAGGATGGAGAAAATTTTGATTTTAAATGCTGTCCTAAGCCATTGCTGGCATACAACGGCAGATCAGCTAAGATAGTCTTCTTGCTTAGCATGGGGTGCCAAGCAACCCATATCGTATATTGCTAGTATTGCATTTCGTATAAGGCGATAGAGTATATTTAATTTAATAGTTATTATTACGAGATTATTATATACATACTGTTTTCACTCTGTTATCTATTTACTGGTTTTTTTTCAATACGAATATGTTGTTTGCAGGAGATATGTGTAAATTTAAGAAAGAGTGATAGCGAAGCAGGGACTTGTTTCCACCGTGGGTGCCCCTAGATTGGAGGTTAGGGGCACCCTAAAGGAAAGGATGGAGAAAATTTTGATTTTGGGTGCTGCCTTATGTGGTTTATTGGCTTAATGTGTCGATATAGCAAAAGACAGTTTCCTTGCATCGCATGGGTTACGAACGTAAGTTTTCCTTTTTTTTCTACTATAAATCCCTTTCAACCGCCTTCTTGGGCGGACGACCCCGTTTTCTCGGCGGTTTTTGTCGCGAAATATAAGCTGGAGCGCAACCTTCTGGTATTTCGAAGCCGAACGCTTCGCAGATATCCACTTGCGCCCCGACAAACGGCGTGATTACCTTCGCCTTGTTTGTATGCTCTATCAAGCGAATTGGCCTCATTTCATCAACAACGTCCAATGAGGAAGGAAACAACTCATGAAGCTCGGTACTCTTCCAAATATGGCGCACATAGGAACTCATAATAAGGGATACGAAAAGGATAAAGAGCCGTCCGGTCTTCCCTTCTTCCGACCAATTCCGCTGCCTGTCTGATGCCATCTGATCCTTCATCTGCTGGAAATATTTCTCCTGCTCATCACGAAGTCGGTATGCGCGGAAAGCGGCCATTGCGTCATAATCCACCCCATGTGTCATGATTGCGAAAAAACCGGAACGGCTACGGGCTTTCGAGACTTTGTTTTCATTGAGCTCGAAGGACTTGATTGCCCTTATGGCAGGGTCATAGGTGACTTTGTAATAGCAGTATTCGCGCTTTATCCAGGCATCGTCACCAAGGATCCCCTTGTTTTTCAAAAGTTCGCCAAGAGCGGTTTCTTGGAAGGATAGGGCGATATCCAGCTCCATCAGCTCCAGGCCCCTGCGGACTGGGTCGAAATACAGGTTCAGTTTCAATCGGTCTGACATCTTTGTGGCTTGCCCCGTGCTTTCAACTTCATAGTCGATTTCGTACTGTTTGTGGTATACCATAGCCTCTGGATCAACCATCATCTCTTCCGGGCGGGTACCGAAATCTCCCAGCCCTTTTATTGCTTTCATGACATTCTTCTGACCGGTTTTAACGCACATTATCATGGACTGTCCGCGCAGTATGTATTTTTCAAGATTACGTAGCGATTCATACCCGCGATCCGTAATTAGAATCAAATCCTTAAAGCTGGCGTGTTCAAGATCCTTGAGGATAGTTTCGATACTTCGGGAATCAGGCATGTTGCCCGGAAATGTCCTATAATAGACTGGCATGTGACCAGAAAGAGTGTATACGACAACCTCAAGTGTCTGCTCCAGCGGCAGGCGATCTCTGTTTTTGCCCCAGCGGATATCCGCAAGGCTCCATCCGTACGCAGACCTGCTCGTTGAATCGACGGCGCAAAGCTCGTCTTTTCCCAACCTCATTGCACGGAGCCTCAAAAGATCCATTCGGTGCTGCTCGGTGATAGACTGGGTAAGCAGGGTAATCACTTTAGGAGTCAGCTCCCTTGAAGATAGGGCTGCTGCAACTTTCTGCCACCTGGCGACACGGCTGAAGTTAAACTTTGTGAGGTAGGGGAACATGGCCAAAGTCAGGATGTCATCAACAATTTCACAGTTCCCGTTAAACACAGCCTCCAGATCCTGCCGGATGCCAGTTTTAGCGGCGATTTGTTCTAGCAGCCAGATATCGCCATAAAAACGGTTTTGATCGTTACCGTCGTATGCCGGCCTCCCCGGCGGTCGCATCCCTGTAAGTTTCACTGCTTCGCTCATGTCCCAATCTTCGGGGAATATAAGTAACGCACGTTCTTCGGGGGATGCCATGTAGAACTGGGAGTTTGGGATAAACTTGCGGTTGTCGTCAACAGTGCCCCAGTGGATATGGCGATATTTTTTCTTCTGAGTGACTGGATCGACATAGGGGGGTTGTGTGCTGGCGTATGTATAGCCTTTCGTAACATGTGGCTTGATACAATATTGGGCATCTGGGTCTACAGGTCTGACCATCGGCAATCCCTCCTCATTGTTTATAGTAGAATTCTACTATAAAGAGAAGCGAAAGTCAAGTGAAAATGCAAAAAAATCAAGGTTCTACGCTGCTTTTTTAGGATTTTGTCTAGTTTCTAGTAGAAAAAAAAGGAAAACTCACGTTACGAAGCAACTCATGTCGAATATTGTTATTATTGTATTTCGTATAAAGAGATAATGTTTGTGTAATTTAACAGTTATTATTACGGAACAACTATATCTCTATTATTTCCACTCTGTTATCTATTCACTGGTTTTTTCGATATTAAAAGTTGTTTACGAGGGAGTTGTGCATTTTAAGAAAGCGTTGTAACGAGGCATATATTTGTTTCCACAAAGCGAGGCAGGGACTTGTTTCCCCTGGGAGGGGGTGCCCCTGGATTGGAGGTCAGGGGCACCCATAAAGAAAGGATGGAGAAAATTGTGATTTTGGGTGCTGTCCTAAGCCATTGCTGGCTTAATGCGTAAATACAGCAAAAGTCAGTTTTCTTGCTTTGCATGGGTTGCGAAGCAACCCATGTCGGCTATTGTCATTTTTGTATTTCATATAAGGAGATACTGTATTTATAATTTAACAGTTATTATTACGGAAACTCTTTACCTTTGTCTTTATCCTTAAGTCATTGTTTTTGCACTGTCATTTTTTTATTCAATAGAGAAATTTGATTTACGGGGGATTTGTGCAAATTCAAGAAGGAGTACTTGCGAAGCAGGGACTTGTTTCCACCATGGATGCCCCTGACCCCTATGTCAGGGGCATCTTTTGAAAAGGATGGAGAAAATTTCGATTTTGGGTGTTGACTTATGTAGTTTGCTGGATCACAACGGCGATACCAGCTAAGATTGATTTCTTGCATCGTATGGGTGCGAAGCAACCCATGTCGGATATTGCTATTTTAATATTTCGTATAAGACGATATTGTATATAATTTAACAGTCACTATTACGCTATCATTATATTTATCTTACTGCGTTTGTGTGTGCGTTGTAATATCTTTTTTCAATATGAATAAGATGCTTACGGGGGAGTTATATATTTTTAAGAAAGAGTGATAGCGAGGTATTTATTTGTTTCCACCAGGGGTGCCCCTTGATTGGAGGTTAGGGGCACCCATAAAGAAAGTATGGAGAAAATTTTGATTTTGGATGCTTACTTATGCAATTTGCTGGCTTACAACGGCAGATCAACTAAGATAGTATTCTTGCTTTGCATGGGTTGCGAAGCAACCCATGTCGGCTATTGTCATTTTTGTATTTCATATAAGGAGATACTGTATTTATAGTTTAACAGTTATTATTACGAGATTATTATATACATACTGTTTTCACTCTATTATCTATTTACTGGTTTTTTTTCAATACGAATATGTTGTTTACGTGAGATATGTGCAAATTTAAGAAGGAGTTCTTGCGAAGATAAAAAGTTGATTCCACGAATTCCACCGGGGGTGGTCGCCCCTGGAGGGGGTGCCCATGGATTGAAATTAGGGGCACCCTTCAGAAAGGATGAAGAAAATTTTGATTTTGGGTGCTGCCTTATGTGGTTTATTGGCTTACTTTGGCAGTATGATTAAGAACATTTCCTTGCTTTGCATGGGTTGCGAAGCAACACATGTCGAAGTTTGCTATTATTGTATTTCGTATAAGGAGATGATATTTATATAATTTAATAGTTGTTATTACGTGATTCATATAAATACCCACATATCGCTGCATTTGCTTTGTTTTTTGCAATATGAAATTATGGTTTACGGGGGATTTGTATAAATTTAATAAAGAGTGCTAGCGAGGCAGGGACTTGTTTCCACCAGGGGTGCCCCTTGATTGGAGGTTAGGGGCACCCCAAAGGAAAGGATGGAGTAAAATTTGATTTTAAATGCTGTCCTAAGCCATTGCTGGCATACAACGGCAGATCAGCTAAGATAGTCTTTTTGCTTAGCATGGGGTGCCAAGCAACCCATATCGTATATTGCTAGTATTGCATTTCGTATAAGGCGATGGAGTATATTTAATTTAATAGTTATTATTACAGAATTATTGTATATATACTGTTTCCACTCTGTTATCTATTCACTGTTTTTTATTTAATATAAATAAGCTGCTTACGGGGATATTGTGCAAATTTAAGAAAGAGTGATAGCGAGACAGGGACTTATTTCCACAAAGCGAGGCAGTGACTTGTTTCCCCTGGGAGGGGGTGCCCCTGGCTTTGCGCCAGGGGCATGTTTTTCTGATTGTGCTTACAATAGATTGCTCTGAGGTTAAAAGCTAGTGTTTACTGATTAAGAACATCTGTGTTGTAATTGATAATTGAATCTGTTACTGTAGCAGTCAGCCGATCATTATT
>Ga0082212_10010885_pt1 | contig 11585 bp, 10 predicted proteins | sample TergutNt197P3_FD_71548 | JGI IMG/M metagenome (GOLD analysis project Ga0082212, IMG submission 71548) | Neocapritermes taracua P3 segment gut microbial communities from Petit-Saut dam, French Guiana - Nt197 P3 | ecosystem: Host-associated > Arthropoda: Insects > Digestive system > Gut ... | reverse complement strand
CCGGTGGGACACATCAGGTTTTCGGCAGCCGTATTGAGTTCCTTTACATTGGTGCGGTAATACCCCCCGCAAAGGTCGCAGTAACCGCAAACCTGATTGGCATGAACACATTTTACTGCCGAGACCGGCAACACGCAGTCCGTTTCGCATCGTCCGCAAAATGTGCATTTCGAGGAATCTATCTGCCAAAAATATTCCGGACTACTTGACAATGCCCTACCTGTTAATGTTCCGGTAACGGCCAGCACACTCCCTCCGGCAATCAGTTTGCCGCAGGTGTGCAGGAACTTACGCCGCGCAACAGGGCTTTTTTTATTTTCGTTCTTTTCCATTTTATAACTAAGAAGCTCTTAGCGGACAATTTACACTGCAACCCGAACAGGCTGTTTTTGCTGCTGACATCCTGTCGTATTGAAAAGTAGAAAGCTGATTATTACCGGCGACAAATAGTCGATCGCCATGAATTTTTACATCGTAAGCCGCGATGCCTCCGCCAAGCATCTTACTGTCTAACAGTATACTCCGAAATTCTCCATTCCTGCTGTAACAACTGATACGGGGAATCCCTTTTTCGGAAGTAATAATATCGCCTGAAGACGTATTTGACAGGTGTACCGGATTGCAGCACCCGCAAAACATGCCTGCCGCGCCTCCTGCCCTTCCGAACGACCCCAAGTATTCACCGTCGGGTGTAAATTTTTCGACTTGATGTCTTCCCGAATTGGAACAGTAAACGACATCGTCCGCACAAGTTATGCCAAACGAATAACTTGGTATCACGAAACCGTTGGGACTTTCGATGAATTTTACAAAATCGCCTCCTGTCGTAAATTTACAGATATGCCTGTTCGCTGCGTCGGTCACGAACAGCGCATTGCGGGATACCGCCATCGCGCAGAAATCGGATGAATTGCTATTCGCTTCCCATTCGCGAAGCCATTCCCCGTCGTGATTGTAAACTTCTATGCGCGCAGGAAAAAGCAGGTAGATATGTTCATGGTCGGCAGCTATGTCGCGCAAGTTGCTTCTGGCCGCAAAGTTATTCAATACCCCCCCTACCCTGTCATAAATGAAGATGCTGTTTGAAGTTGCAACAATCAGGTTGTCACCGGCTAATTCGAATGCTTCAATACGGTCGGGAACACTGAAAGAAGAAACCATTTTGTAGGGTGAAGTGAAAATTTCATTCATCCCGCCGATGCTATTTACCGTAAATAATTTGACATTATCAGGGCTACCTATCCGTAGAATAAAGTTTTTTCGAAGGATGAACCCCGAAACGCCCAAAATACTTCCTCCTGCAATAACCGTACGACAGATTTGCAGAAATTTTTTACGTGAAATTTTCTTTTGCATTCTTAATATATTATACCATTAGATTGCTTCGTTTATTTCGACTTCGCTCAGTAACCACCTCGCAATGAATACGCCATAGTAGCGTTGACATGTTACTACATATTCAGAATCTTTTCCAGCCTTCCGTGTAAATCTTTCAATTCTTCGATTGTTTTGTTGCCGCCCTGTTCGGTAGTGAGCCATACATGCTGATAGTTTTGACGTAAAGCGTCCATTACCTTTGCCCAGTTGACATCGCCTTCAGTAAGCGGAGCGCTAAATCCGGCCGAACGTCCCTGTTTGTCAGCAATTTTCTTGCTGAACTCCTTGATGTGGATACGCCCGATACGGTTGCTCAGTATACTGATCCATTGCTCCGGCCAGCCATACACCAGAATATTGCCACAATCGAAATAGAACTTTACATAAGGGCTGTTGAACTGATCAACATAGCGACATGCTTCCATGGGACTTAGAAGGAAATTGTTCCAGACATTTTCAACACAGATCGCTACTTTCATCTTTTCAGCAGCAGGAAGCAGCTTTCGAATACCTTCAGTAGAGCGGTTCCAACATTCGTCGTATGTTACGGTATCGTTAACAACGCCGGGTACCAACAGTATGGCGTCTGTACCATAGGCATGTGCGTCCTCAAGCGCCACCATTACTCCATCATATCCCTCTTGCCTTACAGTAGCATCGGGATGTGACAGCGGTTTACCCCAGTGCGTATTACAGCATACGTCGGTGATCGCCAATCCTGTGGCTTTTGCGGCGTCGATCACTTCCTTGCGATCCATGTGGCTGTTTGGTTCAATTCCTTGATAACCTGCCTCTTTAACGGCTTTACACTTATCAAGCACTGCACCTTGCACGCCAACTGTTCCCCACATAATTGATTTTTTGAAACCGGCGGCGGCAGGAGGATTTGCAGACGGGGTTACAGCGGCGTTTCCGGCAAACAGGTTGTCTACCGAAAATGGTAATGTAAACGCACCGGTAGCCAGTGCTGTGTTTTTAATAAAATTTCGTCTTTTCATAAATAAATATTTTAATAATTATACTTTGGGCGCTATGCCGGCTAACGGAATTTCTTCATTAAAGCCGGGAACAGGTCCGAATTGATAGGTTTCAGGTCCCAGTTTCTGTGTGGATGCCATGATCTCATCCCAGGTAACGAATTTACCTGTATATGCTGATTCGCGTCCCATGATGGTCAGGAGTGTGGACAGTGTTTGCTGTTCAACATCGTTGACAGGATTGCCGGTACGGATGGCGGTAACCAAACGGATGTGCTCCTGAATGAAAGCATCAGGTACTTTCCATGTCTGATCGGGATCATCTTTTGATTTCGGATATGGATATTCCCAGACGATGGTGTCGTCATAATTATATATCGCGTTACGACAATTGGTATAACCTTTGGTTCCGTAAACCATAACGATCGTTTGGTTATTGCAACCGCCAATTTGCCGCGAAGTACAATGTGCACGACGTCCGCCTTCATACAGGAACTCTATGCTCATGTGATCGTAGATGTCGCCTGTGATACGACGTTGCCTGCCACCGGTCGCCTCGGCTCTCACAGGTGGTTTGTCGCCCATGAACCACGACATTTTGTCAATTTCGTGGATAAATTGTTCTGTGACGAAATCGCCTGACACCCAGCAGAAATTATACCAGTTACGCATCATGTAAGTCATATCGTCCCAGCCTTTTTCGCGTTGACGGAACCACAACGCACCTCCCATACGCGACACATGTGCCGATATGATTTCCCCTATTGCACCACCGGCTACCCTCCGATAGGTTTCTATATGATCCCTTGACGAGCGATAAATAGTACCGCTGATCACCGACAAGTTCTTTTGTGCTGCCTGCCTGCCCATCATCAGCATTTGTCGGGCGCCAACCGGATCGACTGCGCACGGTTTTTCGATGAAACAGTTTTTTCCTGCCTTGATGGCATATTCGAAATGTATCGGTCTGAATACAGGTGGAGTACAGAGTAATACAACATCCACACCGGAATCAATTACCTGCTTGTAGGCATCGAATCCGACAAAACATTTGTCGTCAGGTATGTTTTGGCCCTTTCCTTTCAGGGATTCCCGGCATGTATCCAGCCTGTCTTTGAATATATCGCCCAAGGCTGTTACCTGCAAGCCATCACCTGCATTTAAAAAGTCGGCGGCTGCGCCTGTTCCGCGACCGCCACATCCTACAAGACCCGCTTTAAGTGGTTTACCATCAACGGCTTTATCCCGAATTTCGGGTACAACAACATCTTTTAGTTTTTCCTCTTTCGAGGCGGAACTGGAGCAACCTCCCAGGATGGTAGGAACCGTGATTACTCCTAATGCTCCCAATGCCGATGTCTTGAAAAAAGACCGACGGCCTGATTGAATATTTTCCATTTGTTCAGTAAATTAAATTATTATTAGTTTTCAGTATGCAAAAATATAGTAAATTTCGTAATTTGCAAAGAAATAATTCCATGAAACTGTTCTTTCAATGTTTTTTTTATGGCTTATATGATTTTCAAACATTTTACATGGTGAGCGTCACGCACGATTAAAAATCCGTCGGCATATGCCAATGGCCCCCAGGCATCTTCTCCGTCCATAATACGCTGTTTTTTTAACAATTTCATGCTTTGCTGCTGTATTTCGTAAACATACAATTCGCCATCCTCTTTCAGTGCGAACAGGTTATTATTGATCACAATGTATGGCCCGAAACCGAAGCGTTCATCTGCAGCCGACGCCCATACTGGCACGCGTACACTGGAGGGGGAATAGCAAACCAGCTTAAAGCGATTGCCTCCACCGCCTGCCGGTAATGTGCCGATTATCATATTATTGTAAAATATAGGCGTTTGCTGTTCGCTCGACAAACCTTCATTCGGCTTATATTGGTCGGTGATGGTCGCCGTCCATTGATTACCTGAGCGTTCAACCTGCAATATGGCGCCGCCCGCTCCGTATCCTGCCGTCAGAAATATCCGGTTGGATGATAGCTGTAATGGAGATGGCGCAATAACAGAAGGACTCCACTTGCTTGTTTCCCAAAGCATTGTCCCCCGGTCGCCTTCTTCTGCCGACACGCCGCAGACGCCTCCCTTACCGAAGTATACATACGTCCTTTTACCGCCCAAAGTCATGGGCATAACAGACGAATGTGACATATCATATTTTGGTGCGTTTGGGGTAGTCCACAAGATTTCACCGGTCAGGCAATCCAGACCCGCAAGCAAAATTTCATCGCCGGCAGGTGCAAGAATCAGGATATTGTTATCTACATAAGGGCATTGTCCGGTATACCATTCGGGAATTTTTGTATTAAAATGCTTCTTCATATCGAGCGACCATCTCATATCGCCGGTTATCGGATCGCAGCACATCACATGACCGTCAGGCCCGATTGTAATGATATAGCCGTCGCCGATTGCCGGAACGGTTCGTGAGAAACCGTGATTCCGCTTCATCGGTACGCGATACCACCTGCGCCAGAGTTCCTGCCCCGTTTCCAGCGAAAAACAGCGCAGCGCATCCGAGCTTAACGGTTCGTAATAATCCAGAAAGTAAACCCTACCGTTGTAAATGACCGGCGCTGCATAACCTTCTCCCGTTTCAATACTCCACATAACAGGATAGTCGTCGGAGGAGATATTGACCGGATAGGGTAAGGTAATGATATTTTGCGAATCGTCACCACGAAAACGAATCCATTTACCGGTTAGCGTTGAACGTTGAGAATTGAGCGTTGTGAATTGAGAATCGGCTTCGTCGTATTTCATAAAAAACTCGCCAATCAACACATCGCTTGCCGTCCGTGTCTGTCCTTCCGGACGATTATCTGCGCCGGGCGCCTGGACAGTCAAGCTCTCAAATGGATTATACAAATGCCATCCGACAATAACGCCGACATAAATAAATATGAATAGAACGGTTATGCCTGTAATTATCTTCTTTTCATTCACAAATAATTAGTTTTCAGTTCTCAGTTTTCAATTGATAAGCCATAAGCGTATCGCCATGCCGGATATACAGTACGCCTTTATGTATGACAGGATGCGCCCAGTGCTGTTCAGTTCCCAAAGTAATGTTGAATTTACTGATTATTTCAAACTTTTCGTGATTAGGTTTCACCAGGGCCATTTCTCCCTTTTCAGAATAACAGTATAACATCCCATCGGCTGCAATGACAGTTCCCACGCCGATCGACTGGTCGCTGTACATGGTCTTGCCGGTCTGCCAGTCTACGCAATGCCAGTTCAATCTTTCGCCCGAGCCATAGACGTAATCACCGCTTTTCATTGTATTGCCTGTTTTATGGCACAGGTCGGTATTTTCCCAGACTTTCTCGACACTTCGTCCGCCATCCGTCAGGCGCAGCATGACAGAACCTTTGCCGTAATCGCTCATTCCCAGCAACATTCCATTATAATATTCGGGTGTATTGGGATGTTCGCGGAATCTGTTCGTATGTGCGTATGACCACAGTAACATCCCGTTCGAAATATCTATTCCGATGATATGATCGGACATCATCGCCGCCACTTGCGGTACTTGCAGGTCGCTGATATAGATAGGGGTAGCGTATCCGGACATATCATTTGACGTTGCGCCTTCCGTACTCCAGATGATTTCGCCAGTCGATTTATTCAAGGCAACAACGTGGTATTTCGGCCCTCCGGGCGCAATGATTATCTTTTCCCCGACAATCAAAGGCGGGCCATTCCAGCCATGAGCCGTATTTTTCGCCCCGTAATCTTTTATGAAATTCTTTTTCCACAATAGCTTCATTGATTGTATTTCATAACAGGATAGTTCCGCCAATCCGCTCATTATATACAATTTCCCGTCACTGTGCATCACAGCGCTGCGGGCGCCTACATACTGGTCGGAATCCCATTCAGGTCCATATTCAATCTTTTTCAGCAGTTTACCGTCCAAATCCAGCACAAAAAGGTAACCTTTACCGTCATTGTATCCGGTGACGAACATTTTGTCGTTATCAATTGTAGGAGCTGAATACCCTCTGCCCAATCCTTCAAAATGCCAAAGCAATTCAGGCCCTGACGTCGGCCAAGCCTTCATCAGTCCGGTTTCGTAGTAGTTACCGGTACGGTCATTCCGCCACTGAATTTGGGACTGTAAAGGAATGACCGTTAAAAGGAAAAAAGCGGCAATAAGCGCATAAGAATGTAAGACATAAATTTTCAGTTTTTTTTTTGATTCATAATTCATAATTCGAATAATATCCTGGGCATTCAGATATGCGGTATAAAAGGACAATACGGTTAAAAGTATCTTATTCATAATTTTTCGCCAAAAAAATAAAAAAAAGCACACAGATGACACGGATTATACGGATTTACACGGATCAATAAAATCTGTGTTTGTCTGTATAATCCGCGTCATCTGCGTGCTAATAAACTTCTTGAATTACAGTTCCCTGATTTTGATATTACGGAACGAGCATCCGTAATCATTGTGGTCCTGCAAACCGATGTAACCTTCTTTGGCAGGATTGGGTTCCTTGAAATGTTCAAAATCTTTGAACTTACTGCCATTAACCATTGCATACCATTCGGGAGTCCAAATCGTATATTCGCACACCACCACTCCGTTTTGCGTATGGGTTGCAACACCATCTTTAATCCTGATTACAAGCGTATTCCATTCGGTATGCGGTTTTGCATTGGAAGGTAACGCCGGAAGCATATCATACAACGATCCGGCAAGGTGGTTGGTTAGCTTGTTGTCGCCTGCATTCCAGTTATCTAAAATCTGAACTTCAACTCCGGCAGTATAAATTGGCTGACGGGGAATCTCGACAACATAATAGAAAACGCCTGAGTTACCACCTTTTCCGACTTTCCAGTCAATAGATAATTCAAAATTTTTAAATTTTTTAGCGCCGTATAAAATATCGACGGCTGCAGGACCGCGCGAACGCTGTCCCTCTACCTGTTCCGGCACAGGCTTTTCAGCTCTGGTGACAACTCTCATCACACCATCTTCAATTACCCAAACAGGGGGTATCTCAGTGCCATTACACGGACGCCAGCCTTCGAAACTTTTTCCGTCGAACAGAAGTTTCCAGCCTTCGCTGATCTCTTTGTCTGTCAATGTGTTGTTTTGTGCTGAAACACAAAAGGATGCAATAATTGCAAAAAATGCCAATGATAAAATTTTTCTTTTCATGAGATAATTAATTAAGTTAATAGTGTGCAAATGTAAGTATAAAAATTTGTTCCGCAGTGCAAAACAGACATATTTTACATTTTTTAACACTATGGGGCATTGAAATTCGTACGGCTTGTATTACTTTTGTCAAACCTTATACATTAATTAATATGCAAATCAGAAATGCAAAAACAGAAGAGATTGACGCAATAATGAACGTTTTTGAAGTGGCAAGGCAGTTTATGCATAAAACAGGAAATGCCCGGCAATGGATTGACGGTTATCCATCAAAAGAATTAATTTTGGGTAATATTCGGAATGATGGTTTATATGTTTGCCTGTCGGATGAAGAGCTGATCGCCGGCGTTTTTTATTTTAAAGTAGAAACAGATAATACGTATGCAAAAATTTACGACGGCGCCTGGTTGAACGACAATCCATACGGTGTAGTCCACCGCATCGCCTCCAATGGAACACAACGCGGCATTGGAGATGCCTGTTTGCAATGGTGCCTGAAGCAATGTGGCAATATAAGGGTTGATACGCACCGCGATAATACCGTTATGCAAAAAATCTTACGCAGAAACGGTTTCCATCAGTGCGGCATCATCTACGTTGCGAACGGGACAGAACGCATTGCCTACCAAAAGTGTTTATAAATGCTTATCGCTGTTTATACTGTGATGACCCGATTGATAGCGTCGTCCATTTGCTCGATGGTTTCCATTCCCAGCGTTACGCAATGGACATTGCCTTCCCTGAAGGCGTAACGGATTGATTGATCGCGTTCATCGTCTCTGACATGCTTGCCTTCGCCAAAAATCTTCATTCCAATGATCCCTTTACCGTTTGATTTGGCTGTGGCGAGGATTTTTTTGATTTCATCCGGATCGCCATCCATATTTGTACCAAAGGGATTAATACGTGCCATGATCACATCCACCCATGGGTTTACAGCAGCTTCCATCAGCGCTTCTTTATGATGGCTTGACATACCGACGGATTTCACTATTCCGGCCTGTTTTGCTTTTGAAAAACCATCCATATATCGTGTGCGGGTCTTACTCCAATTGCCATCCAACATGCAATGTACCAGAAGAATGTCTATGTATTCGACACCCAGTTCCTGGCGGAAACGGTCGATTTCATCGGTTACATTAACCGGATTCTGCGTGTCGTCGGGCTGCGTCCACATCTTACTCAGGAGTGTAATATTTTCTCGCGGAAGCGATTTGATTGATTCACGAACTGAAGGCATGGTGCCGTAAGAGTCCGCTGCATCATAAAAACGAACGCCACGCTCATAAGCATGATGCGCAAGATTAATAAATTTTTCCATTCCCATGCGCGTGAAGTTGGATGATTTATTTCCCCCTCTTGTGCCGGTTCCCATAGCCATCCGTGAAACCGTCAGCCCGCTGTTCCCCAACCGAACAGTGTCGACCATCCTGTCTTGAGGCAAATACAAGTTTACGTTCGAAAACCCTTTTTGCATGACAGTTAAGCCGGTTATGCCTGCTATTCCTGTTCTAATAAACTTTCGGCGATCCATTCTTTCCATAATATAATTATTTTATTATTCGTAATTTGTAATTCGTAATTCGTAATTGATTAAGGCGTTCCTTTAACATTCATTTTCAATCCATAAAAACATTTTGAGGCGGTAATAAACAAAATATCCCTGTCTTTTCCTCCAAAACAAACATTCGCTGTCCACCCGCCTTCGATTGGAATTTGTGCGATCTGCTCTCCATCCGGACTAAAAACTGTCACGCCTCTGCCTGTAAGATAGATATTGCCGGCATTGTCAATCGTCATACCGTCTGATCCCAAATTTGTAAAAAGTTTTTTGTTTGCCAATGTAGCATCTGGTTGTATATCATATAGATACGTTTTGTTTGCCCTGATATCGGCCACATATAGATGCTTGCCGTCCGGGGTTCCAATGATACCGTTAGGCTGCTCCAAATCGGTAGCGACCCTAATCAGTTTTTTAGTATCTGGCGACAGATAATAAACATGCTGTCCGTCCTGTTGCATGGACGGATCACGTGTCCAGTAATCGCGTTTGTACATCGGGTCTGTGAAATATATCCCACCGTTAGGATGTACCCACAAATCGTTTGGGCCATTCAGTTTTTTACCCTCAAAATCTGTAACGATAACCACATGATTTCCACTCATGTCAATTTTCCAGATTTCGTTTTCCATATCGGAACAGGTAAGCAGATTTCCCTGATTATCGAAATACGTTCCGTTGGCGCGTCCGGTATTTTCGAGGAATACCGATAGCTTTTCATCGTCGACCGACCATTTCAGGATTCGGTCGTTCGGCTGGTCGGTGAAGTATACATTCCCATTTTTATCCACGGCAGGCCCTTCCGTAAAACTAAAACCGTCAGCCAGTTTCTCCACTTTTGCGCCTGCGGCAATAAGATCATCGCTGTTTCCCCCGGAAGCAAGATGATGCTGCACTTCGGAATCAGACGTCATCGAAAAAAATAACATAATACATAAAGTTAATACGACTTGGTTCTTTTTCATACTATTTTCATTTTAGCAAAATACTCTACAAAGGTAGTGTTTTTTTTGAACGTGAAAAAAATAATTGTTTTTTTTTGTACTTTTGCCGGTAATTTGAAAATAGAATTGATATGGAATACAGGGAAATCGGAAAAACAGGCATGAAAGTGTCAAAAATCAGCTTCGGCGCTTCTTCGTTAGGTGGCGTTTTTCATTCGTTAAAAGAAGAAACTGGTATTGAGGCTGTTTATACTGCCATTGATAACGGAATTAACTTCATTGATGTGTCGCCCTATTACGGTCACCTGAAAGCGGAAACCGTATTGGGAAAAGCGTTGAAAAACGTGGAACGAAACCGTTATTACCTTTCAACAAAAGTGGGTCGATATGGCAGGAACGGCGCCAACTACTGGGATTATTCTGCCAAAAAAGCCAAAGAAAGCGTGTATGAAAGCATGGAACGCCTGCATGTTGATCACATTGATTTGATAAATGTGCACGACATCGAATTTTCTGATCTTGAACAGGTATGTTGTGAGACGCTTCCGGCATTAGTTGAACTGCGCAACGGGGGCATCGTGAAACATATTGGCATCACCAATCTTAATCTAAGGCATTTCAGGTATGTGATCGACCACACGCCTGCCGGTACAGTCGAGAGTGTTCTATCCTTTTGTCATTATGCCTTGAATGACGATTCTTTGGTTGATTATCTTGATTATTTCGAATCCGGAAGTGTTGGCGTGATTAATGCCTCCCCCTATTCGATGGGGCTGTTGACCGGACGCGGTACGCCGGAATGGCATCCAGCGCCGTCGGCCCTGAAACGTTTGGCTATAAAAGCAGCGGCGCATTGTCAGTCGAAAGGCGTTGCCATCGAACAGTTAGCCGTCTCATTTTCAACAAATAATCCACGCATCGCGACAACGCTGTTTAGTACGACAAACCCCGAAAATGTTCTGAAATCCATTCAATATGCCGATATTCCATTGGATTCGGACTTGCTGCACGAAGTGCAAAAAATACTGGAACCGGGGTTTCGCGACACTTGGGTGAATAGTTAATTATGAATTATGAATTATGAAAGCAGTACAAATTATTGCGCCGGGTAAGGCAGAGGTTGTGGAAATAGAAAAGCCTGCATTGAAACAGGGACATGCTTTACTGAAAGTGGGGTATGTAGGGTTTTGCGGCTCAGACCTGAATACATTTCGGGGATTGAACCCGCTTGTAAAACTTCCGATCATTCCCGGACATGAAATAGGAGCGGTAATTGACGCTATTGGCAATGATGCGCCGCCTTCGCTTGCAAAAGGAATGCATGTTACGGTCAATCCCTATACCGCTTGCAGTCATTGTCCTGCTTGCCTGAACAGGCGTCCGAATGCTTGTGAATGGAATGCAACGTTAGGCGTTCAACGCAACGGCGCCATGTCGGAATATATTCTTGTTCCCTATGATAAAGTAATGCCTGATGACATCCTGCCGGTTCGCGAACTTGCACTGGTAGAACCATTAAGCGTTGGCTTTCAC
>Ga0082212_10010884_pt1 | contig 11585 bp, 15 predicted proteins | sample TergutNt197P3_FD_71548 | JGI IMG/M metagenome (GOLD analysis project Ga0082212, IMG submission 71548) | Neocapritermes taracua P3 segment gut microbial communities from Petit-Saut dam, French Guiana - Nt197 P3 | ecosystem: Host-associated > Arthropoda: Insects > Digestive system > Gut ... | reverse complement strand
TCCGAGTTGGTTGCGTCTTTCGTGTCGTTTTCGGAACGGAAATCAGTTGACATAATGGGTATTATCTGAAGTGACAATACCGGAGGCTGGAAAGGAAAAAGCAGCTTATATTTCCTATCCTTTCCGTACCGGCTGGAAAATCGAAACTTTCCGGCATAATACCAATAATGGGAAGCGGCACTCCAAATATTCCCTCGGTTTGCATCAGTCTGCCAACCGCGTCGTCCGTGCTCATCAGTTCATTACGCCAGAAGCGGTTGCTGATTACATAACCTGTTTTCGATTTACTGCGCTTGAAATCGGAACCGCGCACAGGCTGAACACCCAGTGTTTCAAAGAAATCCTCGCTAACATCAACAACAGCAACTTCTTTGTTTTTCCCCGTATCGGGCATAACGGCCAAGGTTGCCGGAAAGGGGGCATACGTCGCCATATTTGAAAAAATCAGGTCAAGTTCCTGTTCTTTCTCAAATCTACCGAAAGAATGATTATAAAGCGGAATATCCCCGCCGATTAACACAATCTGCCGTGGTTGTAGAAAAGGCAATGGGCTGAAAAGTGTTGAATAAATTGGATTAAAAATCGCCGTTACGCCGCCCGTTCCCAAAGCAAGCATTGCTATAATTGCAAGCGTAACGCCGGGAAAACGCTTTGCCGCGCACCACGAATATCGAAAATCAGTCAGCAAATTTTTCTGGAAAGGAAAAAGCAGCTTATATTTCATATCCTTCATCGATGATAACGCAATTGTAAACGCAATAGGCAGTATGGCGACGTTTGGTGGCTTCAGCTACGGTATTTACACAAACACCGGCAATGTTATCATAAACGGCGGTATAGTTACTGCAAAAGGAGAAACCAAGGCTCTTAAAAACGGTTCTGGTGAAAATTATACCGTGCCGGAAGGGTACAAATTTTGGATAGCCACAGACACAGATAACACAACAGGCACAGTGAGCGGCACAAGCACAGGCTCATCAACAATCAATTCCTATTATAAATACGCCAAGATTGAAGCTGCAACGAACTATACCTTGTATCTCAACGACGCGGACGGCAAATTGCTTAAGGGTTACGGCGGCGCGGATGTCACGGTTGAAATGGCACTTGCGGGCGCTGTGGTAACCGCAACCAATGGCGATGCACAAGCTCCGTGGACACTCTCTCTTACCAATTTTGAGTTTGAAACAACCGCGGGAGCCGTGTTGGAGGTACCCGGCGGCACGACTATCGTACTTGCGGCGGCGAGTGCCGTAACGCCGGGAAAACGCTTTGCCGCGCACCACGAATATCGAAAATCAGTCAGCAAATTTTTCTGGAAAGGAAAAAGCAGCTTATATTTCCTATCCTTTATCCTTAAAGGAAAACGCAGCTTATAATTCTTATCCGATTCCCCAACTGTCGGAATAGTTTGAATAAACAACTATACCGTCTGCCGCTGCTGGAATTGGTGTTCCTGCAGAAGCTGGATAATCTACACCTTTGTGGAATTGTGACTTTCCTGATCTAATTCGATCTCCATACCCGTCTCCTGTACTAAACCCTGTTCCTGGATTATATATTTGCATGACTTGTTCTCCTTAATTAAAATATGGTAGGACAGATAAAAACTGATTTACTTTTATCTTTATCTGTTGGGTTTTTGAAAATATATGCAACACCAAATTCATCCTCAAAATAAGGGTTGGATGTTATTTGAAGCCTTTTTCCAGTTTTGCTAAAAATCGCATCCGATAACGTCTCTGCATCAGCAGAAACTTCAACAAAATACCCAAAATCAGTAATAGGAATTATAAATTTTACAGCATCCAGTCCATAAAATTTTTCATTGATGGCGTACGTACCAGGTTCCATTTCGTCAGACACATAACCAAGCTTTTCAAGAATACCGGTATTCGATCTTTTATTACTATTATCATAGTAAAATGTCAGAGGGAGACATGATGCCGGTCTTTGAAAAAAGAGTAAATCAAGCCAGTTTGGAACGATGTCTCCCTCCTCTGAAATCAAAGTTTTATCGTCAACCGAAACCAAATACCAACAGGTATCTGTCTTTTCAAAATTATAAAATATTTGCCATTTGTCACTTTTAATTGCTACCATTTCCTGATGATTTACATCATAGTCTGGGCCCCGCATTTCAAGCATAAGAGGTAATAAATCACTGCTAACATCGGAAAAGTCCGTGCTAAATAGCGCAATCGACATATCTTTTTCACTCCACTCCGTTTTGTGCGGTATGACTGGAAACGAAACATCCTTCTCTTCTGAAATCCATGTAACTATTTTTGTATCGGAAGGTTTTTTATAATCAAACTGCATCTTTTTCAGAGGAAGTCGCGTGAACCTTCTCTGAACAGCTTCATCTTCCCGAAATACATTTATGAATTTGTGAAAATTCATAGACGGGCAGGCAATGTCTGCCCTACCACCTGTGGGAGCGGCAATTTTTATGGCATCCACTCCTTCCGCTGTTTCTTCAGAAACAGGAAGAAGCGCATCATTGGATGCTAAAAAACTTTTTTCTTCGCTAACAGCGTCCTTATCCGATTCATTTTTAATGACAGAGTCAGGCTTTTCCGTAATACATGCGCATAAGGGCAATAGTAGAAAGGCAAAAATCATCAATGGTAATCGACGGCAGCTAGTTTTCAACATCGCTGACATCTCAACCAATCTATGATTTTTTCGTGTGTCCATAATATTCATGTCTTCCTCCGAGCTTGTAAAATACGTGTAGTGATTGAAAAACTTTTACATCATTTTATATTGTTGCAAGACGTAAAATATTAAAATACCTGCATTTTTATTTTTTCACCATCTACCATTTGAATCGCTTTCCATTTTATCGTCACCCGAACCTCTGACCGGCTTTCAGTACTATGTACCTCCCGTTTTCAGCAGCATGATGCACCTCCTTATTATTTGCACCTGTTTTAACGATAAACCCTTGTGTAACACAAGAGTCAATAGAAAAAATTAAAAAAATGAAAAAAATATTTTCGCGTATTTATTGGGATTTTTTCAATTTCTCAATTTTATTTTGGCAATAGAATTTCACAAAACACTCGTGCATCACAAATGTTATGGCAAAAAAATGCAGTTTCCCCCGGGGACATTAATGAAAAATAGCGGATACTGAACCCTCGCTCCTTCATTGCTTGAATTTTTGAATACATTTTCCGTACAAGACAGTTTTGCTTTTGGACGCCGCCGGAAAGAAAATTCAAAAAAACGACATTTTGAAATTTTCTTTGTCACATTTACCCCCTTTTTTTGACTCTATATATGTAGGGGAAATTTTTAAAAACTGGTTGTGCGGGAAGCGATCAAGCCAAGTACACTTGTAAACGACGGTATCAGGAAAACGACGTGGCATTATTTTGAGGCAGGTCTTTTACCGATTCCCGGCATTTTCCGCTTATTGATGTGGATTTTTCCCTTTCGCTTTGTGGATATATTCTAACACTCATACAGGAAAGGACTGAAGTATGAATACTTTTTTAAGGCTCGTGAAAGTCATGGAAGTGATGGTGATGAGCCGTTCGACGTTGTATCTAAGAGTCAAGCAGGGACTGATGACGCCGCCGGTCAGATTGAGCGAACGATGTTCCGTATGGCCGGAATACGAAGTTTCGGCGATCAACGCCGCGTATATGGCTGAAAAAACCAAAGATGAAATCCGCGAACTCGTCAGGCGTCTTTATCAACAGCGTACAAATGCGGCTTCGGCTTGACGGTTTAGGAAATAACAAAAACTCCCTCCTGCCTTCATCGTCAAAGAACGGCAACTACCTTTTCTCCTTGCCGAGGGCGCACGAAGCCGATTTTTCAAAGAAAGTTTCATGCGTCCTCCGGCGATACCGTTAAAAGTCGCGATATCGAAAACAACGGCCAAGCCACGGATCGGTCTACATGCCATCCGCGCCGATGGATAGCCGCCGTTCCGAAGCGGAGCCGCTTGTTCCCTGCTTTTTATTCCCGTCCGTTCAGAAAACCTTTTTAATCCTGCATGGATTTGTCTGGTAAAATAATTTTTTCGCGATGTACTCGCGCGCCGGACAATTTGAACGCAAAAAGGAGTTCGTAACACATGAAAAAGTTAATTTTTCCGAGCCTTCTTTTCGTCGTAATGGCGACTGGGTTGTTTTTGGGATGTGGAGGGCAATCAACACCATCGCCATCACAATCTTCCTCGCCATCTCCTTTGTCGGAATCGTCAACACCGCCAAGGGTGAATCCCGGTGAAATTCTCTATACAGGCAGAGCATACAGCGCTGCATTTGAAGATGCAGGTTATTTTGAGGGTTATGCCGTAAGCAAAGAAAATGGAAGATTTGTCGTTGATATTTCCGTTGGAGGGATTGCCGCCAGTTTTGTCTTGTCAGAGGATAGAAAAGAAATACGGGACGTTGTGATCGAAGTAACAGATATGAGCTATACACTTGTCCGCCCCGGACAAGAGCGAAAAGTGGATATTCGCAAAAGTTCAAAATCGTATTATCAAACGGTTAACGTATTACAGGGCGAAACAAGACTTGTTTTAGAGGAAATGCAAATCGGCGGAGAATGCTACCTCACTTTGGAATTTGACGGCGACACGGCCAAGGGGCATCTGCGTTTTATCAATGAATATAACTGGGATAACGATATTTTTCCGGTTGATTTAGGAACCAGGAATATTAGTTTTACTCCAGAAGGATAGGAAGGGTGAAAAGGATTATAGCTCTTAAAAAGCCCGTGCGATGTCGCTACCACCTGTTTTCGCATCTGGAGTTTCAGAAAATCGTTGGCGGCTGCATGTTTATTTCTGCTAAAATACCGTTTAGTTTTGGCGCAATGAAGGTCAGCGCCGGAAATTTTGAATCCAAATGTGTACAAAGATGTCCTGAATAATCTTAAATTTATTGGGTGATATTATGAGGTACAAAATAATATATCTGCCTGTAACATATTGATTATATTGATATATGTCGCCGTAAAAGTTCCAGCCATGGGAGCGCCGGCGTCCTCGCCGGTCGTGTAATAAAAAAATGGGGCGCGATAAATCGCGCCCCTACAAACGATACTACGTCAATATGTTCGTCTTGATCAACCAAATATGTCGCCATTTCGAGGCGACATATTCGATTTCATCTTTGGCCAACCGACGTTTAAGGGGAATTTGTCCTTAAAACGACGCTTACGTTGCCTCTTACTGCACTACCGTCATTAGTCGGCGTTCGTTTTCTACTTCCTCACGGGTCAGGCCAGTATCTTCCATGATCTCGGAAATCGGCTTGTTCCGCTTGAGCATGTTTCGGACGATTTCAATCTTGCCTCTGGCTTCACCTCTGGCTTCACCTCTGGCTTCACCTCTGGCTTCGCCTTCCTGCCGCCATTTGTCGCCCCATCCGATTTTTTCGATGATTTCACATGTTTCCGCAGTCAGCATACGTTTGTCCTCCCAGATTCTTTTCAGTAGCTTCTGATTTGCGTTCAAAACAGCGTACAGATATGCGCTCAAATCAAGTTGCAAGCCATATTCCTTCTGCTGTTGGGAAAGCCAGTTCAGGTCTTTCTCCGTCAAGTTCCGTCTCAAATTCCTAATCCAACTAAAACCATATATGAACAAATTACAAAAATTTAAGGAATTTATTTCAAGATTATGGCGTGCCAAAGATGGCGCCGCAAACGAACACTATATAACGTTTCGCATGGTTGATTTTTTCTTCAGCCGATCCGCCTGGCATTTCGTGCCGGGTTGGTTGAGCGTCTAGCCACTTCTATTAAATAACGCAACGCATCGTTGACGGCTTCTGCACTCGAAAAAGCGGCAACGACATCAGGTTCCAAACGAACCGTATCGCAAAACTTTCTACGCCCGGCGCCCAATCTCCTGACTTTCAGGTTTTTTACATCGTATTCAGATCGCAGCTCGTCTTCCGTTTTAATTTTGTTCATATGCCCTGCTTTCAGATGGATTTAGCCTTGTTTTTATCCCAGTCGTATTTCACAGAGGTATTATACCGCATGTCCATTGTCGGAAGAATGATCGGCTGGATGCGGAGATGTTGGCTCGGCAGGTACGTTCTGATCCGAAGCAGTTGTATCAATAAGGCATCGGAGAGAGAAGACGAGGCAAGGTCTGGTATTGTTGCGAGCGCGAGACGCGATGGTAAGCGCGCGGATAAAGCTAGTGAACGGAGTGCGCGGTCTTGTTAAGTCATCGGGGCACAGGTTGCCGAAATATGGAAGACCCTGGGTATTTCCGCAAGAGCCGTGATGCGGAGCCGTATCTTGGTCTTGTGCCGAAGCAGTATGATTCCGGCAATAGTACTCCGCAATTGCGAATAACGAAAACCGGGGATCGGATGATGCGCAAGCTGCTGGTTCAAAGCGCGCAATATATTCTTGGCCCGTTCGGCAATGATTCGTATCTGCGAAGGCATGGTCTGAAGATAGCGGAACGCGGCGGCAAGAACGGCAAGAAGCGAGCGGTTGTGGCAGTGGCGCGGAAGCTGGCGGTCCTATTGCACCGATTGTGGCAGACCGGGGAGGTGTATGAACCGTTGTACAACAGTCGAACCAATGACGAGAACGAACTGCTGAAGTGCGCATGAGGGAAAACTCCCATGGAAAATGCCGTGTCAGCGGTGATTTGCCGGGTAGTTAAATCTATGAAAACACCGATTTTTCGGATATAATTTAAATATGGCAATTACATCAGAAAGACCGAAGGTATACATTGAGAAAGCGCTGATTAATTGTCTGCGCGGGATGAAGCGCAAGGCGCACGGAAGTGAATGTTAATAATATCAACAACTTACGAGCGATATTTTTTACTTGTCCCTCATAATGTTCCTCATTAAACATGAGTTTAATGAGGTGTAATAGTTCATATTGGAACAATGAAACCCGGCGCTGTCAAAGACGGTCTGAACCCCGTGGAGGAACGCCGAAAAAAGCAAAGGCAAAAGCCAAAACATTCAGAGAGTGCGTTGCTGGATTTATTGAGGCAAAGCGCGCCGGATGGGCAACGTCACCCGTTCGGAGAGTTAACATGAACCTTTTTTAATGCTAAAATGCAATAGCCATTACGATCCGCTGCTGTCATCACGCTGAAAACGCTGCCAGCTTCCGCATTTTCGGAATGAAGCCGTATTTTTTGATACTTACGTATCGCTTTTTGCAATCGAAGATTTCGCTTGCAATCGCGGTGGATTCCCGTGATAGTTTCGAGGCATCTTTGAAACACTATTGCTGACGCCGGTTTTGGCGGCTCTTCCCGGCTACCGCAACAACAATACGAGGCATAAACCAATGCTGACATTTATCTGGTATCCCAAATGTACTACCTGCAAAAAGGCGAAAGCCTTCCTTGACGAGAGCGGCGTTGATTATGAACTCCGCGACATCAAAAGCGACAACCCTGCGTATAAAGAATTGAAGAAACTGCTCACCGTCAGCGGTCTGCCCGTGAAAAAGTTTTTTAATTCGAGCGGGCTGCTGTACAAAGAGCTTCAACTGAAAGACAAGTTGCCGGGCATGAGCGAAGATGAGTGTTTAAAGCTGCTTTCTACCGACGGTATGCTGGTAAAACGTCCTATTCTGATTGGTTACGATTCAGTGTGTGTCGGATTCAAGCAGGATGAATGGGCAAAAGTCATTAATTGCGCGAAAATGGATAGCCAATAATCCATGAGGCATAAACCGTGGAGAGTCAAAATCTGGAATGGAAGCGCAAATGGCGCGAAGAGTTTCTCAAAGGGCGTTGCGGTCTGGCCAACGCGCAGGGCGGCGTACTTGAAATAGGGCGCGACGACAACGGCGCGGTGGCCGGGATTGACAATGCCCGCGAACTGCTTAAAGAACTGCCTAACACCATACGCCACGCTTTGGGAATGCCTATCAACGATTTCTCAATAATAATTGATTATGAGCCATTACGCAGAGCCTGTAATCGAAGGCGAGAAATACAAAACGATGCTGCCCGCCGATTATGCTTTAGTTCTTGAAGGCGGCGGCACGCGCGGATTTTTCAGCGCCGGCGTGTTCGACGCCTTTATGGACGCCGGGATCATGTTCCCTTATATCGCAGGCGTGTCGGTAGGCGCGGCAAACGCATTGTCTTACATATCAGCTCAGCGTGGACGCAACCGCGTCCTAGTTGAAAAATTTTTCGGGCGGCCACAGTACCTGGGCTACCGTAATCTGCTCAAACACCGGTCGCTGTTCGGATATGACTATCTATTCAAGACCGTGCCAGAGCGTCTCCTATTTTGGGACAGGGATGTGTTTGACGAAACAGATACCCGGTTTATTATCGGGGCTGTTGATTGCGCCACAGGGAAGACGGCATGGTTTGAAAAACACGACGTAAAGCCCGGTTTTGATGCCGTCCGGGCGTCCTGTTCCATTCCAATAGTGTCGCCGATAGCGAAATACAAAGGGCATCTGCTTTTGGACGGAGGCGTATCTACGCCGATACCAATAGAAAAATCAATAGATGACGGCAATGGTTTCCATGTCATTTGTGTGCGGCGATTTAAAAGAGCATCAAAATCGGCGGAATAACAGAGCATCGAAGATGAGCAAAGCGCACTGATGCGGTCTTGCTCCGAGGAACGAGGGCGATATTAGTTAAGCGCCACAACAAAAAGCATCACATATGGTTACGGGATTTTTTGCGCGTTCAGCAGGAGTTTGAGTTACTTGAGCAAGGGCTGTTTTTGGAATCAATCTTGACCGAATCAATAACCAGATAGAGCTTATCGGCGGAGTTGACTTTACCTGAGACGCACCATAAGAGGTCAGGCGTAATAGGCTGAGATTTTGAGAAGTCATGAAGCCGATAGATTCGTTTGGTATGCCGGTCTTGCATTATGAAGACCACACAGGACTTTGCAATTGCAGGTATAAAATAGGTTAGTGCCTATGGGGCTACGCCCTCAACAACTGGCGACGCACGCGTTCAAATTGGGCGGCATATGCAGGAGTTCATCGAGCAACAGAATCATCACGGTTAGAGCAACGAATAGTAGTGATGTACGCTGGGCATCTTCCAATTTCAGCTCAACCGTTGTTGATCTTTTTGCCCTTGGCGTCAGCATTTACCTTTACGCCTATGAAAATACCGACTTTTCGGATATAATTTGAACATGGACTTGGAATATCGGGAAAGCCGAAGATATAAGTCGAGTCTTCGCCGCGAAAATCCGGGGGGCAAGCAAAAACGGGAGAACATGTTGTTGTATATGGATTTTTGTTTGAAAAACGAATATCAAATATTGCTGGATAAGCACAGTGCCTTCTTTGAACATATGCGAAGTCAAAATTTCTGTATTTTGGATGAATTCGTTTCTTGTAGCAGACGTTATCCTACGAAAGCAGATGATTATTTTAACGCGCTTCCACATGATGCAGTTATTGCCGTATGCGGCGTCGGTGTGTATGCAAGAGCTTTATTTGACGCGCTTAGTGGATACAATCAAAACAGGATATCTTACTATGTATGCGCAGATGGCTCTCATGAAGGCTTGATGTTTAACGGTCAAAATGTATTGTCGCCATCCGAGTTAAAGGCAAAACATGTGGATTTTATAATATTAGCCTCTATTGATTTTAAGTATGAAATGCGCAAATATCTTCTCAAAGCAGGTTTTGGCAAAGAAAAGCTTTTGGATATCGACCTGAATTTTAAAGACATTTGCGAACGAGGCGTCTGCCTTTCCACAGACAAAAATTATTGTTCCTCATGCCGCCAAGCAGATATATTGGTGTTGCACTATGATATTTCTGTAATGTTTGCATACTATGAAAGTTCCCTTTTTTTCAACGATGCGCGCAAGAAGATAGAAGCTCTTTTCTCATTACTTTCGGGATTTATCGCCGGGCGTGATATTGTGAATATCCGAAAATATGCGAATGAATATATTGAAAAAAAATACCCTGCATATGAATTATTGGAAGCGTATTTATTAGATTTGAATAATTTGATGGAACTGGCTCGAAGCAAAATAAAAGCAAGAAAGCAGGACGTGATAGTCATATATCTTTTTGATGCTTATGAATATCATTATCTGGAACATATGCCAAATTTAGAGAAACAATATCATAAGTCATTGATATTCAACAGCGCCTTTACCCAGTATGGTTATACGACTTCAACCTTGCAGGTAATGTTTACTGGAATGGATCTTATTGACGAAAAGGCATATGAAGTTTTCAATTTTACAGAAGAAAACAGCCCTCTTATTCAAACTATAAAGGACGGCGGATACAAACTGCATGTTTTCAGAAACGATGCAAGAATCAGTCTGTTCCAGAACAGTCCTTTTGTTTGCCATCACTTAGCAGAGTGTTTTGCGTCGGGTCATTTTTTTGAAATGCTGAATGCTTTATCATCCCGAGACGAGAGGCAAATTCTTTTTACGCATTTGTTTGAGACGCATCCTCCTTTCTTTTCCCCTTTCAATATTGAAATAGAACAAAGCGATTTTCTTAAAGCCAATGCCTACAATACCAGTCTAAACCGTCTGGTTTTTGGTAGATTGTCCAAGTCGCTTAACTATTTAGACGGTCAATTTGCTTTTTTTGATGATTTCCTTCCCGAAAAAGCGACACGGGTTGTCATGAGCGATCATGGCGCAGGCGCGTATAAGATACCTGAACATGTATCGTCAAATAGCTGTTATCAAAGTTACGATAATGATTTTTTACAAAATACACATGTTACGCTTTTCGTTTCAGGACCGCAAATAAAACACGGGGTTGTGGATGAATTGTTCTGTTTGAAAGATTTCGATAAGCTTTTGCGTTTTATGTGGGGGCAGACCGGGCTTGAATCACTGGCGGCACCGTATATCAAATTGCAAATTTTGCCAACATACAATTTACGGCATTTAAACGAACTTGACAAGAAAAGTAAACCGCTTCTCCTACCCCATAGGGGAATTATAAGTTCAGACGGCGTCTATATTTATGATTATGATGGCAATGAATTTTTTTACCCGAATAAACCATTTAACCATATTAATGATCCGATCTATAGCTCGGTAGTGAATAAAATGCGAAAACTTTGCGGAACTGATTTTCATGGCTTGTTCGAGCATCCAAAATTTGCAGACGCCAAACAAAGATATTTGGAAAAAGGCCTGATCAGTGAGTGAGAACCAATAAACCAATGTTTATTTCATAAACGCGATACTCTCTTTCACTAAATTGTCGTTCATCTTTTCCAATATGGCGATGCAGTTTTCAACATAGCGCCCAACGGCCGTTTCCTCCGAAAGCTGTATGCCATATACGCCATGCTTGGATATGGTATACAGATCATTGATTTCCGCTATTGTGGGAATCGGGTTGTTTTCCATATTTTTTAGCACCTGTGTCGCCAAAAACACCTTGCAACCAAAGTAATGAACTTTTTGGATAATATACTGCTGATAATAGGGTACGTTTTCAATGCCGATTTCAGTTGACGGATATGCCGTTTAAGTTGAACACCCGCGTCGTTAATAATTGAACACCTGAGTCGCCCGAAATGAACAGTGGTATCGCTGGAAATGAACAGTTGCGTCGGCAAGGTTGTACATTGACAATAA
>Ga0082212_10010883_pt1 | contig 11585 bp, 14 predicted proteins | sample TergutNt197P3_FD_71548 | JGI IMG/M metagenome (GOLD analysis project Ga0082212, IMG submission 71548) | Neocapritermes taracua P3 segment gut microbial communities from Petit-Saut dam, French Guiana - Nt197 P3 | ecosystem: Host-associated > Arthropoda: Insects > Digestive system > Gut ... | reverse complement strand
TTTTTGCTGTCAGGTGGTGCGGGAAAACCGCAGGAATGCTTGTTGCCTTTCAAGGTTTTACCGCGCCGCCTGGCGGCAAAAAGACCGTTGCAGGGATGGAAAATGTTTTCGTTGGTGAGTATATCATCGTCAGCGAGATTTTCCCGCGTTCTTTGTCAACAGCAACCACCCATACCCTAACCCGGACAAGCCGGAGTGTTGAGTTTTGAGTGTTGAGTTTTGAGTAGGAGCAGGAATACGGCGGCACAAAAAATTTGCCATTTTGCGCAGAATTTCGGGAGTAAGTGCCTAATATTAGCACCAACCGAGGCAAGGATTTTTGGGATATCAACTATAGTATCCATGGTATTTATTTTACCACTATATTTTATAAAACACAACACTCAGTATGAGCTAAATTGATGGCCGTGAGCTATCTAATCAAAATAATATTCCCCAAGATTTAGTAAAATCCGCTATTTTCTCTATTTATACCCGAGAACGAAAACATTTTCTATTGATCCGCCGAGGATTTTTGTCGTCAGGTGGTGCGGGAAAACCGCAGGCCTACCTTGACTTTACCTTCGGCAAAGCCTAAGGTATGCACGTAGGTAAAACTCAAAATCAAAGATTTTGGGCTTTAGTAAACATTCCCTTATTAATTTGCATAATATGGCAAAAAGAATATCCTGTAGGAGGTTGGATTTGTGGAAAAACCAATTTTGATCCCCGGCAAATGCGGGTGGTCTGCGGGAATGAACCGGGCTGTCTTCCGGAAAGGGTAATCTGCAGGGAGATATCCGGAGGCCGGGGAACCGCTCCACTGATGCAGACAGATGAAATGAATGAAGAATTCTTTATGGAAAGGGCTCTAAGGAAAGAGATTCTAGCAGCAAATATGCAGCCCGGCCAGGAAGGTAATACTGAAAATGCATCTTGCCACTGCCCCGGTCAACCCCACCGCCGCTGCCCCGTACCCAGTGGAAGACGAACCCTGCCCACCGTGGCTTATGCCTATATCATGCCTCAAGCAGTAAGCAGCGTTTTTGACAACCAGGGAGCTCTGGCCTGCGGCACCCTCTTCCCGGATTTACACATACCCCAAGGAATGTACGGCCCCGGAGAAATTGAACTTCGGCCCTAAATACTTAATTGTGCCCTGTGAATTGTGAATTGATTAAGGGAGGTCGCAACTATGGAAAGCATAGATAAGCAACATTTATTACGCCAACTTCAGGAAACGGATTTTGTCTTGATCGAGCTTATGGAATACTTGGATACCCACCCTTACGACCGGGAGGCTTTGGAACGCTATAATCTGAGCAGCAACAAAAGCTCGGAATATCGCAAACTATTTGATGAAAATTTCAGTCCTCTGCGGCAAGGCAGCCCCAATAGGGATGTTGATACTTGGTTATGGGGGGAAACGGATTTTCCTTGGGATGACTGAAAAAATTTAAAATGGCAAGGAGGCTGAAATATGTGGATCTATGAAAAAAAATTGATGTATCCGGTGAAGGTTAGCGGATCGAATCCCAAACTGGCCAAAGACATAATTACCCAATATGGCGGCCCAGGCACCTTTTGGGTGACAGGGTTTAACAGGCATTATCTCAGCTTGTCTTATTAAATAAACATGAAATAAATACTTGTCCTTCACTTAAAATCACACTTATTAGGCAAATTTTCTATACACGATTTATGTAATTTTATTAATTATTTTGATTACGTTTTAATTACTTGTAGACAATTTTTAAAGTCTTTTCTTGCTTAGTATAAGTAACTTTTTCAATTAAAAAGTGGGCTACTTGATATTTGGTTTCTAAATCAATATTGGCATCACTTAGCAAAGCATAGGCACTTTCAATTCTCTTAATGATAGGTTCGGTATCTCCACCCGAAGGGTTCAGCAATTCCTGTTCCATTACGTTAAGTTGCTTTTTTGTTGCTTCAAAATCGGCTTCCAGCCTTTTTTTGTTTTCCTTGTATTCTTCTAAGGTGTCAATACCATCCTCATAAGCAATTTTAATGCGGGAAAATTTCAGCTGGAATTTTTCTAAAGCCACTTTCAATAATTCATATTCGCTTTTCAAAGACTCATTACTGGATTTCGGTACAATTTCTAAATTGATTTCATCAGTAAAGGCTTTTTGGACTTCCCCCAAAACAATTTCTTCCAATATGGAAGATTTGACGGAACAGCTTATTTTGCATTGTCCCTTATTATATCCATTACATTGAAGGTAATGCTCCCGACTTTGAACAAGAGTTTTTCCACAATTACCACACTTGGCTAAACCTTTAAGCCAGGTTTCCATTTTTGTCGTAGTTTTTATATTTTTAGGATACAACTCCTTGTTTTCTCTGATTACTTCTTGTGCCTCGTCCCATAATTTTAAACTGATTATTGGTTCATGGTCAGAATCACTAATAATGCTATCAGGATTGTGGAAGTTACGCCTAGTTTTTCCTGTAGGCGTCCAGCGAACCTTACCTATGTAAACGGGATTATTGAGAATATAATCAATTGAGCGATTCTCAAAAGTATTGCCTCGTTTGCTTCGTATGCCTTTTTCATTAACATAAATGGCTAGGATTCGCATTGTCATTTGACGGCTGGCAAACTGTTCAAAAATAAACCGAACAATTGCGGCTTCTTCTTGATTGATAAACAATTTTCCATTTTCCATATTATAGCCAAAGGGTGGGGTAGTTTGATATTCGCCTCGTCCGGCTTTTTCGGTCATTCCTTTTTTTACTTCATCTGAAAGGTTCAAGGAATAATATTCGGCCATAGCCTCCAGCATGGCTTCTAAAATAACAGAAAATTTATCATCCTCAATACTTTCGCTAATAGATACAACCCGGATTCCGGCTTCTTTTTTCAAAAGAGATTTGTAAACCACACTATCTTCCCGTGAGCGGGCGAAACGGTCAAACTTGTGAACAAGGATAACATCAAAAGGCTTGGGCTTCATTTTGGCGGTAGCTATCATCCGCATAAACTCAGGTCTTTTTTCCGCTTTTCGGCCGGAAATTCCCTCGTCAATGAAAATAAATTCCTTATTCAATACAATATCATTTTTTTTCGCATAGTCTTTAATAGCTTTTAACTGTGCATCTGGTGAGTATTCTAACTGGTCATCAGTAGAAACTCGAATATAACACGCTCCTATCTGAAACAAAATTAACATCTCCTTTCTACCGTGTATGAAAGAAAATGTTTTCACAATTGCAAAATAATTATAGCATATAAAATATTAGCACGGCAATTAGAGAAAACATCTCAATTAAGTAAATGCCTTATTGCTTGTACTTTATGAGTGTTTCCTTTTAAAAATGGCATGGGTAAAAGGCTTGTACTTATTTACCGAAATCGGGAAGCCCCAAGAAAATATTTTCCGGGAAATAATGTACAAGGTCTTTTGCCTGTAGACAGCTTGCCAACCACCAGAACAGGGAGCAGTGTTTTTTCTATGTTTGCCTCCTGTTCTTTCCGCACTGTATTCAAACTATACCACCCCCGCCCGATATACATATTGCTATAAAGTTGCAGATAGAGATGGGTCTCGGCCAAAAAGCGCACCCGAGACCCATCTCTATCATCATAAATAAGTAAGATGAATAATATAATAGTAATTGTAAGTAGGGCGGGGGTTAGGTTGAGAGTTGACCAGTCAGGAGATAGGTAAGTAATTAGTGTCAGGACATGGGTAAGTAATTCATATTAAAATTTAAGTAATAATTTCACCAAAGGTAAGCAATTATTTTTTATAAGGTAAGTAACTGTTTTTATGGTGGTAAGTAATATTCCCTTATATTCATTATTTTATCTCGCTTTCTACGTTTAAACAAGCTGTTTTCAAATCCAAGATTCCAATAGGATAACTATTAAGCCAGATTAAATATTCATAATCATTTTTTTCTTCTAAAGCAACAGAAAGACCACCTAATGCTTGACTAATATAATATTCTCTTTCTACCAATTTTTCTAATATTAAAGGCAAAGGGATATTCATAAACACAAGGAAAATCGTTATATTTGATGTCAGATTTACGATAAATATCTGAAGGAGTTTTCATCTTCAAAGCCTCATGTGGTCGAACTTCATTATATTCTTTAACCCATTCATTGATTACGATTTGATTAGCTGTTTTTCCTCCAGGTATCTTTCCTTGTATTTCTCTGCTTATATCTGCGTGCATTCGCTCATGTGAGCCATTTTGAGTAGGACAGCCAGGGTCAGTTCTATCTGGCATAATTCCTAATGAAATCCACCATGCACTCAGAGTTGTAAGTCCTAATAGTCCATTAGTAGAAGCAAAAGGAGTACCATTATCACTTCGTATTACTTTTGGTAACCCATATTTTTTAAAGAGTTCTTGAAAAACTTTTTTTACTTCTGCTGCTGATGTTTTTTCCATTAGACGAATGTCTAATATATATTTACTTTGTAAGTCGCGAATTGTAAGAGGAATGCATTTTTCGCCGCTGGAAATCCACCAACCTTTAAAATCTACTGTCCATACATCATTAGGATTTTCAGCAGTTATCTTGTTTCTTAGACGTGATGTTGTTGTATTTATTTTTTTATAATGTCTTTTTTTAATTAAGTCGGCTTTTCCTAAAATCCTGTAAATACTACTTTCTGAGGGGGATTTACTGTTTGGATATGCTTTTTTATACAATACAGCTAGTTTTTTGGGTCCCCATGTGGGATGTGCTATACGTAATTTAATTAAGCGAATGATAGCATCTTCATCTAACTGACTGGGTGAGTTATTAGGGGTTTTACTTTGGTCCCTTAATCCACTATATCCGTATTCTAAAAAACGATTTTTCCACTTGTGACCTGTTTTTTCTGTTACTTTATATTTTTTGCATAGAGTTTTAAAATTTTCCATTCCCCTTAAATATTCCTTAATAAATTCTTTTCTTTGTTCCATTATATTTGTTTCCTTCCATGGCATAGGGACACCTGCTTTCTGTCCCAAGTTATTTTAGCAGGGCTTACCTATGTCTTGAAGTTTTTGACTTACCTATGTCTTGAAACTGGACAAGTTCGAGAGAGTTAGTAAGTATAGTAGTTAGGTTATGGGGGTTGGTTTAAGTGAGTGAGGGCCAGAAGAAGGAAAAAAAGAATTTCATTTTGCAGGCGAGAGATATGGCTATTGTCAAAGAGGTTTCAAGGTTCAGTTATTGCCTGGGCCGTCAGATTCGAGCTTTGGCAGGATTCAGCGGTGAGCGGGCTTGTGACAGGCGATTGAAAAAACTAATTGACGCCGGCTATTTGGAGCGCAAGCATGTCTTATATGGCCTTCCCCGATTTTATTTCCTTGGCAAGAAAGCCAAAATATTAACCCCAATAAAATATTACTCACCAAGAATAAAGCTGGGGGAAGTATATCACGACTTGGCAGTTGTTGATACAGTTATTTTCTTTACGCAAGAATTAAAGATACCTTTGGACGATATAAGAAGCGAACGGGAACTGCATTCTATGGACGGCTTTGGAGTAAGGAAGCACTGTCCCGATTTTATTTTTTTCAAGAACGATAAAAAATACTGTGTAGAGGTTGAGCTATCCTTAAAAAGCAAAGGTCGGCTACTGGAAAATATCAAAGAAAATTTTACGAATTATGACGGCCAGTTTTACATAGTGCCAAAAGGAGAACATAAAATCAGAAAGATAATTGAGGAAAGCTCAATCACCAAAATCAAAATCATAGACTTAGAAAATACAGAAAAAATGGTAAAGGCCCGTCCACACGATAGCGAGCAGGAAAACATATAATATTGAAAACAAGTTTGTGATGTGGTCTTTATCAAGAATAAAAGTGAAAATAATAACCTTATGCCCTTCGGGGTATTTTTGTTGCTCATTTTTCCCGAGATAATAGTTTATTTAGCTGGGTTTGTATTTCTGATTAGAAAATTGAAAGGAAATCATGTTTACTGGCTGATTGGTATTTCTTTGATTTTAGTGGTGCTAGTCCTGCGGCTTCCTGCATATTATGTACAGCCTATAAATGCTTATTTTGCCTCTTGGACAAATTTTGCTGAGCATTGGAACTTTGGAAAGCTTTTCCTTGACTTTGTAAAACAGCCATTTATAAACCATATATTTTTTGCTCATGTAGCTTTGATTATAGCTTTACTGATGGAAATATTTTCACCAGATAGGTTAGACATAGAGCCTCCGCCATTAATAAAGAAAAATCCTGCTAAAGGAATGGGTAACATGAAGAAAAATAAAGACAACAAGAAAGCGAAAATTCAAGAAATCCCTAAAACATTAATCGGGTATAAACATAACAGAGGAGTTTTTACCGCTGATAATGCCAAGCATATTTTCGTTTGCGGTACTACTGGCAGTGGTAAAACTGTTCTGCTGGCTAATTATATTGAAAGTGCCATCAAGAAAAATTATCCGCTTCTTATCATTGACGGCAAAGGCGATTTAGGGGAAGGTTCTATTTTGGAAATCGTCCAGAAAATGAAAGGCGAAAGGAAACTATATCTTGTCAATATGACAGATATTCCAAGCTCAAGTCCTTATAATCCTTTTCAAAATGCTTCACCTACGATTGCTAAAGATATGTTAATCAATCTAACCTCCTGGAGCGAGGAACACTATAAAAGTAATACCGAGCGGTACATACAAAGGCTTGTTTCGATAATGGAAAAACTGGAAATACCTTTGAGCTTTAAAAGTTTATTGGATAATTTTCCAGCTAAGACTTTTAAAGAACTGGCTATGAAAGCTTCAGACCAAGAAAAGATTTCAAAACAAGATTTTCTTGCCACTTTGGAAATCATTTCAGCATGTTCGGCAATAGCGACAAATGCTTCGGCGAGATTTGCTACTATTGCCGAAAGTGAAATGTTATCCATTTTCTCGGGAAATAATGAAAATGGATCCGACATTTCCGAAGCTCTACAAGAAAATGCTATTATTCTTTTTGTCTTGAACCCGCTTATCTATCCCGAGGCTTCCACTCTTTTCGGTCGGCTTATCTTGATTGACGCCAAAAAAGCGGTCAGCAGACTTTATCAGGAGAAAAAAGAACGTGTTTTCTTCTTGTTTGATGAAATAAGCACTTATGCTTCACCAATCCTAATTGACCTCTTAAATAAATCGAGAAGTGCTAATGTGACCGTTATTGCAGCCACTCAAAGCTTATCTGATTTGGATATTGTAGCAGGTGAAGCTTTCAGAGAGCAGGTAATAGAAAACTGCAATAACTATGTTGTGCTAAGACAAAACAGTGCCAAGAACGCCGAGGAGTGGGCGCAGGTTTTCGGTACTGTCGAAGGTACGAATGTTACTTATCAATTAGGCAGTGATAATAATAAAATGGGATTTACTGGTGCTGGCTCCCTGCGTAAAGAACGCCAATTTTTATTCCATCCTGATGATATAAAACGTTTAAAAACTGGCGAAGCATTTTATATGTCAAAAGACAACGGCGAACATTCTAAAATACAAGTACGGAAAGGATTTTAATTATGAATGAAAATATGGAAAAACTGGAAGGATTTGAAGAAAGGTTTGAAGAGAAACTAGAAAAGTTTTGGAAAAAAGCCGGTCATCATCTAAGGTACATCTTCAACAAATGGCCTTATATAATTTGGTTCGGTTGTTATTTCCTTCTTTTCAGATATATCTTCAATTTAAGGATTGTATTAGTTTTTTACTTCCTGCCAGTTATGTTGGTTCTTTCTGGAACTTCTGAATATTTATGGCGTTTCCTCTGTGGGGTAAGACCAGTAAGAACATTGAAGGAAAAAGAGCGTTTATTACCACTTTTTGAGAGTGTTTTTGAGCAAGCCAAAAACAAGAGCTTTATGTCAAAGAAAATAAAGCTGTACATACAAGAAGATATGGAAGTAAATGCTTATGCTTTTGGAAAAAGAACACTTGTCTTGACAAGAGGTAGTATTGAGTTTTTAAATGATGATTGCTTAATAGGCTTAATTGCTCATGAGCTAGGACATTTTGCCCATCATGATACGAAAGCGGCATTATTGGCGTATGTTGGCAATATCTATGTCTCACTATTCCTTCGATTTCTTGCTTATGTTGCTCGCCTTTTCTGGCCCTTTAATATTATCTATAAACCAGTTGTCTTTATAAATGACATACCCTTACTGGTAACCAGTCGCAGGCAGGAATATCATGCAGACAGATTCGCATTTGAGATTGGCTTTGGCGAAGAAATGACCCAGGTTTTATATGCGCTTTATGCGTTCATTATCGAAAAGCCCGGCAGCATCCAAGAGCAGATTCGCAGAACTCATCCGGCCTTGACAAAGAGGATAGAGAGGGTTGAGAACCTGCTTACGGAAAAAGAAAATTGAGTTGTTAAATAATTACAATTAATTAACAGGTGATTTTGGTATTTATTTTAATAGCTATATGTTCTATGTGGGGATAATTATAATGCCAATAATTATTATACCAATACAGCTAATAATAAATATCTTTTCCTTTAACATTTTATTAGAAAAAACTACTATAAGAATAGAACCACATGCCACAAGTGACGCGATAATTTTTAAAAGAAGTGTATTATCGAAAATGCTGGAATAAAACTTGTTCATAAAAACAGGCGTTTTTGGAATCAGTACATAATACAGAAAAAACACTAATAAAAAGGCAAATGCTAAGAGAATTATTATTCCAAGAACTCGTAGCATACGGATTAGGGTACATATAAACTTATCTTTTCTATAGGCATTAACAAGAATAGTAGCAATAGTTAAGAGAAATATGGCAAAAAAAACCACCAATATGTATGGCCATTCAGGCAGGATAGGTGTCAACAGTGGAGTAAGACCAGAAATCGCACCAATTATAGCCGCAAGAATTATAAAACTTTTTTCCAAACCATTATTTTCGTTTCCAGCCATTAGATGATTTCCTTAATTTGTATTTTTTGTCAGTATAACATATTTACTGTCTTTTGAATATAGGTAGCAGAAATTTTTTTCTGAACGCATTTCATGCATATTTCAATAAAAAATCCACTCTTTATTAACAAAGGTGGACTTTAAAGATTTTATGTTATGCTATCTTCTTGCAAATTTTTAAATATTTCTATTATTAGTTTTTGCCTCAAGGTCATATCGGTCACTTCGGTCAGTGCTATTTTCCCATTTTCTGTTTCTTCAACGCATAATTTTATGTTTTCCATTTTTTCATTTTCGACTAAATATACATATGAAACGTTATTTAGTTTTATAGTGGTCATTACTATGTATTCTTTGTTGTCCGTTAGGGTAACCAACATTCTTTTTTCTAAATTCATGATTTTTACCTCCCCATATCAGGTTTTTCAGATTCGTTTAATTCCATAAGAGACTTATTTATTATATCCCCTTCTTTTTTATTGTATAAATATTTGCCTCCAAAATATAAAAATGCATTTGTTGCTATGATAGGCAAAGTCGCTCCTATTCTTTCAGGGTCAATTCCATAGGAAAACCAAGAAATTGCTGTTAATACAGCAGAAAGACATATGCCTAAACTACTAGTGAATTTATCCTTGTCTAAATAAGCAATTTTGCTTACATAAAAGATTCCTTTTTGTTCGGGAGTCATATTAGTAATAATATCATTTTCGTTCAAATTTTCTGTACTATCCATATTATAAATTTCTCCAATCACATATATTAATAGAATAGCATTTATACATATGATTGGTAAATAAATATAGACCTATTGTTGTAAAAAAATGTAAATAGCCCCTCTCTATCAAAATAGCGATAAAAAGGGGCTTATATTTTTTAAGTATAAAGACCAAAGTTAGCAACGTAAGAACGATAATCATAAGAAATCCAAGACGGCTCACGATATAATCGAGCATAAATTTTCATCTCCAAAACCCCAGTTATGTCAACACTAAAATCAATTGGCTCCACTCCAGCTTCAACGCTTGCTTTGTATAACAATTTTCCGTCTCCGTAAATTTCAATCGTTCCTCCGTTCGGCTCACTCCTATCTTCATATGATTGGAATAAAATACCACCTATCTTTCGGTATTTCCCATTAATCTTGTAGACGTTATTAAAATTCCCACTAATGCAATTGTATTGCATATTGCCCATATTATCTTTTACTGAATGACTAAGCGTACCTACAGAATTGCCTGTAAAATAATCCAAGTTGGCAATCAAAACAGCAGGCTCTGTGCTGTCATGTTTACCAACATAAACACTGCGGGTTTTTCCGTCCCATGTAACTGGTTTGTCTAAAGCTTCGCTTATTGCTCGTAGGGGTAAATAGGTAGTGCCATTGTAGATAAAAACCTCGACAGGATTTCCATTGGCGTCTGTGGGGTTCAATTTTTTATCATCAATATAAATGCTAACCCCAGTAGAAACCTTAATAGTTTTTTCCGCCATAGCGGCGATTACAGGATTAATTCCGATAGCCAAAAAGAACATGAATACCATACCCAGTAATACATAGATTGCCTTTTCCTTTGTTTTCATTGCTCAAAAATCCTCCTTATTTTTTAATTTATTTGCGGTTAATAGTAGGTTATAGCTTACTTTTTAGAGATACGGGTAAAGTCGCAAAATTTCAAATGACCTATCCAATTGCCAAAAGCACACATAACACCTTTATCTTTACTAATACAAAGGATATTGTCTCTATCATAATCTAATATATAAGCAATTCCGGCTATCTCGCTTTCTTCTGGACTATCTAAGCCTGATGGAGATAGTATCATACGCTCATTAAACGAATAATCCGAGAAGCCTTTCCACTTAATTAAGTAATCAAGTTCAATTGTATAATCTATATCAAAGGAAAGAATATTAATAGTAGCAGTAAATTCATCACCTTCGTTGTCTTTGCCGTGATATTCCCAAGTGCCACACAAATCCCATTTTTCCGTATAGCTGGAATCAGGGAATTTATTTGGGTACTGTTTCTCGTATTTTCCAAGTTCAGCTATAGTATCAGGGCAATTCCATTTTTGAGAAACTGGATTAAATATAAATGGAACGGTGAATGAAGATTTCCAAGACATATATTTATAATTAGAAGAACCGTTAAATGTAACGAAATCAATATTGTTTTCAAAGTCTGGATTGTGTGAAATAAACTCCAGCTGCTGTAATTCAGAATCAGAGTAATAAAACAAACTCGCCCAATTGTTTCTGAAATCTTCTATGAGCTGCTCTTGTGTTGCGAGTTTTTGCTGATTTTCAGGTTTTTCCTGAGTTACAGGTTGTACTTCTTTCACATCTTGCTCTTGTGCTGTAAGCTCTTTTTGCGCTGTTGTCTGTTCCTGTGTTGATGGCGTTACAGGCGTTTCTTTTTTGCTTTCATTTTGGTATGTAAATTGTTCTTTTGTTACAGATTTTTCCTGTATTACAGGTGGTATCTCTTTATTTTCATTGGATTGACCAGAACAACCACTAAATATAAGAGTAAATAAAACAAACATGTAAGGCAGAATAATTGATTTTTTCATAGCTGAATTTTCCTTTCTTCCAACTAAAAATGGATTAGCTTTTTTGTTTTCAATATGTTAGAATAGTCAAGTAATTATCGTGAAGTTTATACTTTATGATTAGAGAGAGGAAAACA
>Ga0082212_10010882_pt1 | contig 11587 bp, 10 predicted proteins | sample TergutNt197P3_FD_71548 | JGI IMG/M metagenome (GOLD analysis project Ga0082212, IMG submission 71548) | Neocapritermes taracua P3 segment gut microbial communities from Petit-Saut dam, French Guiana - Nt197 P3 | ecosystem: Host-associated > Arthropoda: Insects > Digestive system > Gut ... | reverse complement strand
AAGGGATCCGTACAACTGCCGCAGGGCCGTATCAACGTGCTGGCCGTCGCGGTGGGCGGCGACGGGCTGGTGTCGGATTGGGCCGTGGGCATGTACGTGGTGGACGACTTGAGCGAACTGGCGGTCTTCGCGGAACCGGCCATAGAGGCCCAGGCGCGCGGGCTGACCGGCGTGACCGAGGGCGGCATGGTCAGCGGGCTGTTCAAGGGCGTGACCGAATTAGTCATCCCCGAGGCGCGCGCCTACATGACGTTGGACGACCTGCGGTGGTTCCCCGGCCTCGAAACCCTTTCGCTCGTGGGCACGGGCGACGTCCACACGGATATTTCGGCGCTGGCCGGATTGGAAAACCTGAAATCGCTCACCCTCAAAAACATGGGCATAGACTCCATCAGCCTCGAGGCCATAGCCGGGCTGGAAACCTTGGAATCGCTCGACCTGTCCGGCAACCAGATCGTCACGCTGGGCAACCTGAGCGGCCTGACGGCCCTGCGGTCGCTGACGCTCGAGAACAACAGCATAACCGACCTCGCCCCGATAGCCGGTCTGACCGCCATTGAAGACCTGATGCTCGGGTACAACGGGATCGAGGAGACCCAGCCGCTGGCCGGACTGACCGCCCTGACGCGCCTGCACATGCAGGGAAACCGCGTGCGCGACCTGCAAGGGCTGTCGGGCATGAAGCAGTTGCTGTCGCTCAATCTTGAGCGCAACTCGGTGGTCTCGGCGGAGCCGCTGGCCGGGCTGACGTCGCTAGTCGGCCTGAGCCTGTCGCACAACAAGGAACTGTACCGCGTCGAGACGCTGTACGGCGAGGACGACGGGCCCGAAGAGGAGACCGAGGAGGGCGCGGAAGGCCGCGCGACGGGCTATTACAACAGCCTCGCGCCGTTAGGCAGCCTGACCGGCCTGCAAACCTTATTGCTTGACGCCTGCGGCATAGAGGACATAACGCCGCTTGCGCCGCTCACCGCTTTGAGAAAGCTGTCGCTCAACGACAACGCCGTCACTTCGGTCAAAGACGCGGCCGAGGGCATGGTCAACATGGAGGAACTGCTGCTCAACCGGAATCAGGTGAAATCCCTGATCCCGCTTCAGGCCATGAGCAAACTGGAAGTCCTGCACATCGAGTACAACGGGATGCCCAGCCTGATCGCCATCCGGGAACTGCCGTCGATCAAGACCGTGTACGCATTCGGCAACCCGGTGACCGAGCGGGTGACGTTCACCGCGCCCAACGTCAGTGTCTTTTACTAAGCCGTTCGATCTGCTGTACCCGCCCAAGTGTATCTTGTGCGGCGGGCTTTTACCGGACGGGGGCGTCCGCGTCTGCGCCGTCTGCGCCGCGAACCTGCCGTCACTGCCGCACGGCAAGCTGGCCGTCGAAATATCCGGCGTGACGTGTATCGCGCCGATGGCGTACCGGGGCGCGGTCCCGGGCGCGCTGAAAGGCTTGAAGTTTTACAACAGGACGTCGGGGGCGGCCTTCTTCGCGGAACTGATGAGATCGGCGCTGGTACAGGCGGGCCGGACGGACTTCGACATCGTGACCTGGACGCCGCTGGCCTTGGCGCGCTGGCACCGGCGCGGCTACAACCAGTCCAAACTGCTGGCGGGCGAGTTGGCCAAACTGATGGGGCTTCCCTGCCGGGCGTCGCTGGTGAGGATACGCGGCGCGGCGCCCCAGAGCCGTTTGCCCGGCGCGGACGCCGAGGCGCGGCGCATGAACGTGGAGGGCGCTTACAGGCCGCTGCCGTTCGCCGGTTTAACCGGCAAGCGGGTGTTGATCGCCGACGACGTGCTGACCACCGGGGCGACCGTTTGCGCCTGCGCCCAACAGTTGAACGCCGCCGGGGCGGCGCGCGTGACATGCGTGACCGCCGCCAGGGCGAGAGTATAAAAGTTTGGGGGTACGCGATTTGGAACTGTATGAGAAACGCTTGGACTCCGAGACCATCTTCATGGGCAGGGTGTTCAACATCAAGCGCGACGCCGTGCTGCTGCCCGACGGGCGCGAGGGTGTGCGCGAACTGGTGGAACACAACGGCGGGGCCGCCGTGATCGCGCTGACCGATGACATGACGGTTCCCATGGTGCGCCAGTACCGGTACGGCGTGGGGCTGATCACGCTCGAGATACCCGCCGGGAAGATCGACGGCGGCGAGGAACCGTTAGCGTGCGCCGTGCGCGAACTGCGCGAGGAGTGCGGGCACACCGCGGAGAATGTGGAACCGCTCGGCACAATCATACCCACCGGCGCTTATTGCAGCGAGGTCGTACACCTGTTTCTGGCGCGCGGGCTGTCCCGCGTCCCGCGTTCGCCGGACGCCGACGAGTTTCTGGAGACCGAGTATGTCCGGTTCGCCGACGCGCTTGAAATGGCCGCCGACGGGCGCGTCAGCGACGCCAAAACCATAGCGGCCCTGTTCAGGGCGGCACGGATCATAAAGGGGTGACAGCCATGCCCAAACGCATCCTGATCATCGAGGACGAACAGGCCATAGCGGAAATCCTGAAATTCAACCTCGAACGCGAGGGGTACGAGTGCCATCACGCATATGACGGGCCGGAGGGCCTGCGCGCGGTCGCGGAACTCAACCCCGACCTGATCCTGCTGGACATCATGCTCCCGGAGATAGACGGCTTCGAGGTCTGCCGCCGCCTGCGCGGCCAGGGGGTGGACACGCCCATCGTCATGCTGACCGCCCGCGAGGAGGAGTCCGACAAGGTTTTGGGCCTCGAGCTGGGCGCCGACGACTACGTGACCAAACCCTTCTCGTACAAGGAACTGTCGGCGCGAATCAAGGCCAACATACGCCGCGCGCCCTACTCCGCCGCCGCGCCCCAGGCCGAACACGGCGAGCCGTCCAACGAACTGCGGCACGGCGACCTGACCCTGCATCTGGGCCGCATGGAGGCGTACCGCAACGGCGCGGCGTTAGAGTTGACCCAGCGCGAATACGACCTCCTGCAATTCTTAGCCCAAAACGCCGACCAGGTGTTTTCGCGCGAGGAACTGCTTGAGCGCGTCTGGAACTTTGAGTATTACGGCGATCTGCGCACCGTGGACGTGACGGTGCGCCGCCTGCGCGAAAAATTGGAGGAGAACCCGGCTGAACCGCGCTATATCATCACGCGGCGCGGCGCGGGCTATCTGTTCAAATCGTAGGTAGGACACATGTTTAGAACCATCCATATCAAACTCGTGGGCATCTTCATACTCCTGATCGTGTCGCTTATGGCTGTGGTGGGCACGTTCCTTGCGCTGCGCGTCTCGCAGTTCTACCTCGACGAGTTTTCACAAGCTATGGCCTACGCCTTCTCGGAGGACAACGCCGAATTCGTGGCCGAACTGAGGGTCGCGGCCCAATCGGGGCAGCCGTCCGCCATGATGGAAGTCCTGCGCGTCTACTCCGGCATACTGGGCATCGACCTGTCGCAGAGACAGCGGCACTACTACATCCTCGACGGCATGACGGGCCGCCCGTTGGACGGCACGGACAGGTCCGGCCTTGAGTCCATCGACCTGACGCCCAACATCACCACTGCGCTGGCCGACCGTTCGCCGGGCTACGACCGCCAGCTTATGGGCGGCTACATGGACTGCGCCATACCCATTTCGGGCGGCGGCAACATCTTTATCGTCTACATCCGCGACGACAGGACGCGCCAGCAGGACTTGAGCAGGGAGCTGTTCCTGATCATCGCGGAGGCGCTGCTGCTGGGGCTGTTCATCGCCGTGCTGCTGGCGTTCACGCTGTCCAAGACCATGACCACGCCCATAGAACGGCTCACCAGGAGCGCGCTGTCGGTGTCCGCCGGGGATTTTTCCAAGAAACTGCCCGTACACGCGGGCGACGAGATCGGCGTGCTGACCAAGACGTTCAACAACATGGCCGACGTCCTGCACGACACGCTCGACCAGATCGGAAACGAGCGCGACAAGCTGGGGACGCTGTTCCTGCACATGAAGGACGGCGTGGCGGCGTTCAGCCGCGACGGGCGGATTCTGCACATGAACCCCGCCGCCGAGCGTATGCTGGGAACGGCGTTTACCGAAAATTTGACGTTCGACTCGCTCTTTGAAGGCATCGCCGCCCTGTCCGACGTGGCGGCGCTGTCCCCGCGCGACGCCCTGCACCGCAGCGTCACCGTGGGCGGTCGTATGCTCGACATGTCGCTCACCACGTTCGGCGCGCCCGGGCTTGAACCGGCGGGCGGCGTCATGGCGCTCATATACGACGTGACCGAGCGCGCGCGGCTCGACAAAATGCGCCGCGAATTCGTGTCCAGCGTATCGCACGAACTGCGCACCCCGCTCACCAACGTCAAGAGTTACGCCGAAACGCTGTCCAACCCGTCCGGCCTCGAGCCGGGGATCATCACGCGCTTCTCGCAGGTCATCATGGGCGAGGCCGACCGCATGACGCGCATCGTGTCCGACCTGCTGACGCTCTCGCGCTTCGACTACGGCAAGATGGACTGGAAGTTAACGCCGTTCCCCGCCGCAGACTTGCTGACAGGCGCGTTTGAGGCCATGCGGCTGGAGGCCGTGCGCCACAAGCAGACCCTCACGCTCGAACTCCCGGCGCTGCTGCCGGTCATACGGGCCGACCGGGAACGCATCGAACAGGTGGTGGTCAACATCCTGTCCAACGCCATCAAATACTCGAGCGAAAACGGAACCATCGAAATGACGGCAGGCGAGGAGTCCGGCATGTTTTGGGTGACGGTGGCCGACAGCGGCGTGGGCATCCCGCCCGAGGACCTGGAGCGCGTGTTCGAGCGTTTTTACCGCGTTGACAAGGCGCGTTCGCGCGCATCGGGCGGCACCGGTCTGGGCCTGTCGATCGCGCAGGAGATCGTGCAGAACCACGGCGGAGTGATCGAGATAGAGAGCGACCTCGGGGCGGGCACAAAAGTCACCGTGAGACTGCCCATCGACAACTGACCGCCCTGCGCGTTGCGCGCTGAGGGAGTGACGGCAGCATGGACAACAAAACCTCATATCGCGCGGAACACCTCAAGACCGCCTGTATCGTCCTCTTGATGTTCACGCTGGTCGGCCTGACCGCGCTGAATTTCCTGTACGACACCGGGGGCGCGGAGGGCGCGCTGTTCCGGCGCGCGCAGGGGGCCGGAGCGGAAGGGACGCCGGATACCGCGCGGACGGCGCGGGTTGTGTTCCCGTACGCCGCCGCCGTGCGGCGCGGCGGCGCGCTGACCGGCGCGGCGTATGACGCGGCGCTGTCTGACGCGCTGTACGGGGCGTATGAAACGCTGTTGGGCACCACGCTGGCGTCGGCGCGCGACGCGCGGAGCGTCACCGAGCGGGAGTGGACGGACGCCTTGGGGCGCGACGGCGTTTTCTTCGCGTTCGGCGCGGAGATACCGGCCTGGCTGTTGGCCGGGTCGCTGTCGCAGACCGAGTCCGCCGCGTTGAGCGGGCTGAGTTTTGAGTCCCTGCTGCTGCAAGACGGCGGCGGCGGCTTGGAACTGATTGCCCGCACTCCCGGCGGCGTGTGGGCTTTCGGCACGCCTTTGGCGCGCGGGCTGCCCGAATTCGCGTCCGAGTTGCCGGACGCCGCGTTCGCGTTTGAACTCGGGGTTCCGGGCAGCCCGGACAGGCTGTTCACCGGGCTTGGCAGTTCGCGCCCGGTACTCGAGGCGGGGGACGGCATGGCCGGGGACGCCGCCGCCGTGCCGGAACTGCTGGCCGCCTTGAACTTCAACCCGAACACCGACCGGCGTTATACCAAAGCCGGGGGCGAACAGGTCTTTGTGGACAACACCCGCGTTATACACATCTCGCCCGGCGGCTTAGTGAGTTATTCGGACAGTTCGGTCCTGAACACGGACGGCCCGCGGGACAACGGCCCGGCGGCGGCGTTGAACGCCGCGCTGGCGGCCATACCGCAGGGGACGGCGTTCTGGGGCGAGGGCAGGCTTGCTTTGCGCCAATTCGCGGAGATCAACGGGGGTTTCGAGATCACGCTGTCATACGAGCTGAACGGCGCGCTTGTGGCCGACAGCGACTCGGTGTTCACGGTACGCGGCGGGCGTCTGCACGAGGCCCGCATACGCTTGAGGCCGCTGTACGCGGCGGACGACACCCGCGACATGCTCCCCCAGCGGCAGGCCGCCGTGCTTCTGCCGCGCGGCGCGCGCCTCGCCCCCGCTTACGCGTACGACGAGAACGAGGGCGTCTATCTGCCGTATTGGAAGCATTATTAGAGCGAAACGGACGGTCGGCATATGCACTTGGGCAAGCCTAAAAACATAATGATTCTGATACTCCTGATCGCCAACCTGATGCTGGCCGGGATATTCTTCTGGCGCGTTCTGGACGGCGCGCGGACGCGCGCCGAAACCGACGGCCAGATCATCGAGCTGCTGGCAGGATACGGCGTGCGCGTGGCCGGACTGCCCGACTCGCAGCTGCGCGCCGCGGCAATGGCAGTGCCCCGTTCGCACGCCGAGGAGCAGGCCGCCGTCTTGTACCTCATCGGCGAAACCGAAGCCGTTGACGCGGGCGGCGGCATCATGGACTACAACGGCGATTCGGGCACAGCGCAGTTCCAGGCGGGCGGGCGGTATACCATAAAGAGTTTGACGCAAACGGGCGATACTTCGGACAAGCTCTATGACGACGACGCGTTTCTGTCACAGGCGGCGCGCGCACTCGCGGACATGGGGCTGAAAAACACGACACACGGCGCGGTTACACAAGATCATACGGCCACCTTCGGCCAGACCGTCAACGGCTTGGAGGTGTTCAACGCCCGCACCGAAGTGTCATATACAGAAGGCGGCCGCCTGGCTCAAGCGGACGGCGTGTGGTGCTTCGGCGCGCCGCAGCCCGACAGCGAGCCGTGCAGGAGCGCGGGTTCGGTACTGCTGGAGTACGCCGCGTCGCTGGACGGCCAAAGGCTCGATATACTGGACATCCAGCTCGGCTACCGCCTGCGCCCCATGCCGCCCGACGCGGCGCGCCTGACGCCCGAGTGGCGGCTGATATGCGCCGGCCGCGACATCTACTTAGACGCCTACACCGCCAAGCCGTCGGTAGAATAAGTAATACTTGTATTTTTTTAGCGTTTGGTATAAAATTATAGCAGAGGGTAAGAAAGGGATGAACAAAGATGAGTATGGTGCTTAAAAACTACACGCGGGTGGCCGTGGAAGAGGCCTTAGACACCATTTTGGCGCGGCAGGGCGCGTGCGAATGTGACACATGCCGTCTCGACATAATGGCAATCGCGTTAAACAACCTCAAGCCGCACTACGTGGTCACCGAGAAGGGCGAACTTTTCGCGCGCGTCGGCAAGATGGACTTCCAATCGTCCATCGACGTGACCACCGAGATTTCCGCCGCCATCGAGACCGTTAAATCACGCCCAAGGCACCCATAAGGACGGTTAAAATGAAAAAGACCGCATTGTTGACAGCCTTTATCTTGGCTTTGGCCGTAACTCTATCCGCCTGTGACGCGGACAGAGCGGCCCCGGTTACGACGCCGACATCCACGCCCGCGGCGCCCCCCGCCGCGCCGGACAGCGCCGCGCCCGCACCCGACCCCGTTCCCGACCCTGCGCCTGACGTGTGGGAGTGGCCGGACATCGGCAAAACCGGATACACGCTGGACGCCGAAACGCTGGCGCGTTCGCTGGTGAGTACCGGCGACGTCTCGCGCTTCGTGAAGGCGTTTGAAAAGGCCGCCAAGGGCGAACCGGTCGCCGTGGCGTTCATAGGCGGTTCCATAACCGAGGGTTTCTACGCCGAACCCCAGGCCGCCGCGTGTTACGCCGCGCTGACGGTGGACTGGATGCGCGAAAAGTTCAACAACCCCGGTATAACGCTGATCAACGCCGGTGAGAGCGGCACGCCGTCCATGTACGGCGTCATGCGCGTGGAGCCGCAAGTCTTGGTTCACAGCCCCGACATCGTGTTTATCGAGTTCGCGGTCAACGACGGCGGCGAGGACGACGCCATAGCGTTTGAAAGCCTGATCCGCAAGGCGTTGAAGTCCGAGTCCCAACCGGCTGTGGGGCTGCTGTTCATGGCCGACGACAAGGGCAGGAGCCGTCAGGAAGACCAGGTTCTTACCGGCGGGCATTACGACCTGCCCATGGTGAGCGTGGGCGACTCGGTTTCGGTCGAGATCGAGCAGGAGCGGCTGACGGCGGAGGATTTTTTCCAGGACTCTCTCCACCCCAACACGTCCGGCCACGCCTACACCGCCGAACTGATGAAATACTGCCTCGAGGCCATATATGAGAAGGTCAGGAATTTCACGGGCGGCGCGTATATTATCCCGGAGGAGACGCGGCTTGCCAACACATACGAAGCCGTCATACCGCTGAACAGGCTGAACTTCGAGCCGCTGGACGCCGGGTCGTTCACCTTGGACACGTCGGACACCAAACCGCTGCTGGCCGACGGCTGGAAGAGGCCCGAGGGCGCGGAAAACGAACCGTTTGTGTTCGAGCTGACCGCCAGGCAGGTGTACGTCACCGTCTGGTCCACGCCCGGTTACGGCGGCCCGGCGGGCGGCGTCGCCGAGGTGACCGTGAACGGCGAATCCGTACCGGACATTAACGCCAGCAGGGGCTGGGGCGACCCGAGATTGAGGGAATTAGTCAGATTGGGCGAACCGGAGGAACTCCGTATCGAGATCAAAATGGCACCCGAGATGGAGGACAGGCCGTTCTGGATTCTGGGCATCAATTATTTGCCATAGAAAATAAGGGTTGACTTTTCGCGGCATTTACGCTATTCTATTTGATATTCCCCGGCGTGGTGGGTGTAGCTCAGTTGGTTAGAGCACCAGATTGTGGCTCTGGGGGCCGGCGGTTCAAATCCGCTCATCCACCCCATATGTAAATCCCTGATTTCGGGCCGAAAGTTGTGAGCATCACAACCCTTCAGCCCGATTCGTTTTCGCAAACCCCAAAGCGCCGCCTTGCGGCAGTTACTAAGTACCTACACCACCCGCCTGGAGAATCGCTTTGCGATTCTCCTACATTTCAGCAGTTACTAAGTAACTGCTGAATATGTTATTGACAAGGCCCCTCCTCCAATGATAAACTGCACTCAACGACTTGGCACTTGGCGTTGGCGACTGACAGCCGCGCCTTGCGGTGCCTTGAAAGAATGAAGCGTTATGATGATCACCAAGCGTAAAAAGGACATATTGAAGGCCATTGTCGAGGACTACATCGACACCGCCGAACCGGTGGGTTCCAAGGCGCTGGTGGAGCGCCGGGAACTCGGGCTGTCGCCCGCCACCGTCCGCAGCGAGATGGCCGACCTCGAAAACATGGGCTACCTTGAGCAGCCGCACGCCTCCGCGGGCCGCGTGCCGTCGCCGCAGGGCTACAGGCTGTACGTCAACGACCTGATGGAGTCCCGCACGCTGTCGCCGGACGAAAAAGAACCGCTGAACCGCCTGTTGGACCGCCGCATCGCCGACCTCGACCGTATGCTGTCCCGCGCGGGCAAGCTGCTCTCGCGGCTCACCAGCTGCGCGTCGCTGACCATGACGTCCTCGGCCGGAAACGTGCGGTTCTCGCGTTTCGAGCTGTTCCTGTCGGACCCGCACTCCTTGGTGTGCGTCGCCGTGACCGGCTCGGGCGTGGTGAAAAGCAAGATGATCCGCCTGTCGCGCGAGGGCGACGACGCCCAGGCGCGCCAGTTGGCGGCCGCGCTGAACACCGTGCTGACAACCGGCGACCCGAACGGCTACATGACCGACCGCCAGTTGGACGAGGTGGCGTGTATCGCCGGTGCCGGGTCGAGATACCTGCCCGCCGTGACCGATTTTTTGCGCGAGTGTATCGCGCAGCTGGCCGAACGCGAGGTCTTTGTGTCCGGCACGTCGCACCTGTTGGAACAGCCCGAATTCCGCGACACGGACCGCGCGCGCGGCCTGCTGCAATTTTTGTCGGAGGGCGACGAGGTGTCGCGTCTGGCCGCTCCCGCGCCCGGCGCGGAACCCAAGGTGCTGATCGGCCCCGAGAACGCATTGGCCGAACTCAAGGACTCCAGCGTGGTTTTAGCGTCGGTGCCGATGGGCGACGGGCTTTCCGGCCTGATCGGGATGGTCGGCCCCACCCGCATGGACTACGGCAAACTCATGGCGCACCTGAACTACTTCGCCAGCCGCATGGGCGGCTTAGACAGCGAAAAATAATGTGTGCCGCGCCTATTGACAAATCTTTCCTGACATGTTAAACTTCGGTTAGCACTCTTGGGTTTGGAGTGCCAAAAAGGACAGGAGCGTAATGCGATGTCGAAAAAAAAGCAGAATTCAAACGGCGTTGGCGGGCATGGGCATGAACCGGACGAGACTCTGGCCGTCGCCGAGACGCCCGTTGAATCCGAGACGTTTGATGAACCCGTAATCCCCGCCGTGCCGGAAGAGGGCGCCGGTGAACCCGCGGAGGAGCCCGAGGCCCGCAGGGCGCGGGAGTGGGAGGACCGCTGCAAGCGCGTGGCCGCCGAGTATGAAAATTACCGCAGGCGCACGGTGCTTGAGCGCGAGACTTTGGTATCCGACACGAGATATAATGTTTTGAGGCAGCTGCTGCCGGTACTTGACAATCTGGAACGCGCCGTGGCCCAGCCCTGCAAGGACGAGGCTTACGCGCGCGGCGTTGACATGATACTCCAGCAATGTCTGGAGATGTTCAAAAAAATGCACGTCGAGCCGATAGACGCGGCGGGCGCGGCGTTCGACCCCAACCTGCACGACGCGGTCATGCACATAGACGACGACAGCCTGCCGGAAAGCACGGTCGCGGAGGTGTTCAGGACAGGCTATATGGCTGGCGATCAGGTTCTCAGGCCCAGCATGGTCAAAGTTGCGAACTGATAAGGAGGAGCGGAAAATGGGCAAAATAATTGGTATCGACTTGGGAACCACCAACTCCTGCGTGGCCGTGATGGAAGGCGGCGAGCCGTCGGTCATCACCAACGCGGAGGGTTCTCGCACCACGCCGTCGGTGGTGGCGTTTTCCAAGGACGGCGAACGCATGGTGGGACAGGTCGCAAAACGTCAGGCCATCACCAACACCGACCGCACGGTCATGTCGATCAAGCGCGACATGGGCGTGGGGCGCAAGGTGGACATAGGGGACAAGACATACTCGCCGCAGGAAATATCCGCCATGATCCTCCAAAAGCTCAAAGCCGACGCCGAGAGCTTCTTGGGCGGCAAAATAACCGACGCGGTCATCACCGTTCCCGCGTACTTTACCGACTCCCAGCGTCAGGCCACCAAGGACGCGGGCAGAATCGCGGGGCTTGAAGTCAAGCGCATCATCAACGAGCCGACCGCCGCCGCGCTGGCCTACGGGCTGGACAAAGAGGCCGAGCAGAAAATCATGGTCTACGACTTGGGCGGCGGCACGTTCGACGTGTCCATCCTCGAGATCGGGGACGGCGTGCTGGAGGTGCTGGCCACAGCGGGCAACAACCGCCTGGGCGGCGACGACTTCGACGAGTGCGTGATGAAGTGGATGGCCGAGGAGTTCAAGAAAGACCAGGGCATCGACCTGACCTCCGACAAGGTGGCCATGCAGCGTTT